>ERZ1090880.667-NODE-667-length-18268-cov-6.014825_pt1 | contig 18268 bp, 17 predicted proteins | sample MGYA00478471_ERZ1090880 | MGnify/ENA primary metagenome ERZ1090880 (study PRJEB33644, sample SAMEA5815734) | chicken gut metagenome | biome: Chicken; feature: Gastrointestinal Tract; material: Caecum | place: Ireland | collected 2019-01-01 | study: A study of the... | reverse complement strand
ATTTATAATAAAGCCTATAGTAATATTTTAGTGCAGATTGCGAAAAAGCAAATAAAGTCATACAACTTACCGCAACAAATCTGCACTATTTAAAATTACAATAAGAGAAAGGAAGGTGAGCGTATGCCATGCAAAAAATCAGGTCGGCCGTTTTTCCAAAACCCAAAGTCCGCAAAGCTGACTGTGCACATAGACACGGAAGAAGCAAGCATTTTAGACAGCTATTGCGCGCGCAAAAACATCAAGAGGGCCAACGGTGTACGGGACGCAATCCGCAACCTAAAAAACAAAAAATAACGGAAGCGGCGTGCCCTCCATGCAACACTACCGCTTCCTTATACCGGCATTACCTTGAAAGGACAAGCCCGGTTTAAATATTGTACCATAAGCCGCGGCTTACTGTAAGGCGTTGCCGAAGATTTACAGGAAAGGATGAAACCTCTATGACAAATCAAGCAAATTTTGCATTTTTTCTGGACCAGCTTTATGAAAATGCCGTGCTTTCGTTCCGCGAAACGGAGGAAGGCCGCCTGTGGCAAGAGAAACGAAAGCAGATGGAGCTTGCCTGCGACTGTATGCTCACCGAAGAGCAAATGGATTTTGTCACAGACTGCTTTGAACTGCTCCTACAGGCAGACGCGCAGGAGGCCTGCTATATTTACCGCAAGGGCATTTGCGACAGCGTTGCAATTTTAAAATGGCTGGGCGTGCTTGCCTGAACACAGCTAAACCAGTATATACAAATGTAAACAAACGCGCGGCAGGGTGTAAAGAAAACTTTACACCCTGCCGCTTTTTGCCTTGTTATTTCAGACCGTTTTGCAGTTTTGCCGCCATCAGCGTGTTTTTCATCAGCATGGCGATCGTCATAGGCCCCACGCCGCCGGGAACCGGGGTAATATAAGAAGCCACGGGCTCCACCTGTGCAAAGTCCACATCGCCGCACAGCTTGCCGTTTTCGTCCCTGTCCATGCCAACGTCGATCACAACCGCGCCCTTTTTAACCATGTCCGCCTTCACAAATTTTGCAATGCCGACCGCCGCCACCAGAATATCTGCACCCCTGCAAACCTCTTTGAGGTTTTGCGTGCGGCTGTGGCAGATGGTGACCGTACCGTTTTGATGCAGCAAAAGCATGGCCATGGGCTTGCCTACAATGTTGCTTCTGCCAATAACGACGCAGCTTTTGCCGCATACGTCGATCTGCTGCGACTTTAAAAGCTCCATAACGCCTGCGGGCGTACAGGGCAGAAAGTGGTAATCGCCGATCATGATCTTTCCAACATTGGACGCATGGAACGCGTCGACGTCCTTTTGCGGGTCGATCGCTTCGATCACGGCCTTTTCATCCAGATGCTTTGGCAGCGGCAGTTGGACCAGAATACCGTTGATATCCTTTTTCCGGTTCAGGGTATCTACAAGCTCCAGCAGCTCCTGCTGTGTTGTCTGCGCGGGCAGGGCGTATTCCTCCGAATAAAAGCCCACCTGCGCGCAGGCTTTCTTTTTATTGTTCACATATACTCTTGAGGCGCTGTCGTCGCCGACGATCACAACCGCAAGCCCGGGGGTGATCCCCTGCTCCTTTAATTGGCGCGTCTGCGCAGCCACATCGTCCTTTACGCTTTGTGCAACGGCTTTGCCGTCTATAATCTTTGCCATACCGCATCACCCTTTTACCTTTCTTTTTAAAGGCACCGCCATGGTGTCCTTTTTTCTTATACAATTTACAAGCAGGCACACCAGCCCGGCCAGCATAATCACCAGCGAGAGCACCTGCGAAACGCGCAGGCCAAAAAGCGGCGTGTAAAGGCTGTCTGTACGCAGACCCTCCACGATCATCCGTTCAAAGCCATACCACACAAGGTACAAAAGGAAAATCTGTCCGTCGTACTTTTTGCACCTTACGCTGAAAAAGTGCAGCAGCACAAACCCCAAAAGGCACCACAGAGACTCGTATAAAAAGCACGGGTGCACCGCAACGCCGCCGGTATTTTCGCTAAGCATCCCCCACGGCAGATCTGTGGGCGTGCCAAAGGCCTCCTGGTTCATAAAATTTCCCCATCGTCCAATCCCCTGCCCGATCAAAAAGCCCAGGCAGGCAATATCGAGCAGGCCGGGTATATTGACTTTTAAAATTTTTGCGACAATCAACCCGCCGATCAACCCGCCGATCAATCCGCCATAGATGGCAAGCCCACCCTCGTTTATGTAGAGGATGCTGATTGGGTCCTGGCTGTACACGTCCCATTTAAAGGCCACATAATACAGCCGCGCGCCAATGATCGCTGTAACAATACCAACAAGCACGCAGTCGAGCAGCTTGTCCTGTTTAATACCCACACGCTTGCAGGCAAACAGCGCATACACCACGGCAAGGCAAAGGCCCAGCGCGATCAGGATTCCATACCAGCGCACGGAAAGGTCACCAATGGTAAACGCCACAGGGTTGACTGTAAAGGAAAGCCCCAGTTCGGGAAAGCTCACATGATAATCCATATCTATCCTCTTCCTTTCCTAAAGCAGCGCCCGGCTGCAAAGGATAAACGCCGGGCGCACGGCTGCTGTCATACCTCTGCCCTGACCACCGACAGAGCAGAATTTTTGCTGTTGAGCTGCGCTTTAAAGCGCTGTTCGACCTCTTCCTTTTTCGCATGTGCAATTTCTTCTATATAATTGAAAAGCTCCCGGTCTGTAAACGCAAACTCTGTCAGCGTATTGGCAATGGCGTCGGTGCTGTTGAGCATGCTGACGCTTTCGCCGTAAACGGCCTTTTTTGCCGTTTCAAAGGCCTGCTGATCAAACCCTTCTTCACAAATGCGGTCAACATGCTTTTTGATAATCTGTGCCGTTTTCTGCGGGTCGCGCGACTCGCCGCTGAAAATGATGCTGCTGTAGGAAGGACCTTCAAAAAACTCATAGCTGAAGGTAGCGTTGATCAGGTTTTCCTCCATCAGCTCCCTGTACAGCGCAGAGGAATTGGAAGCCAGCGCAAACAGCAGAATATCGGTCTGCGCCAGCTCCTTTGCCGTGCAGCGCGCATCGCCTGCTTTTCCTTTAAATCCCAGCTGGAACAGCGGAACGCGCACGGGAAACGTTTGCTCTACATAATCGCGCACGACTCCATAGGGCTCCTCCGGGAAAAACGTCTGCACCGTCTGCTTTCTGCAGGGCTTTAAAAGGCGGTCTGCAATTTCTTCCACCGTTTGCGGCAACACATTGCCCGCCACGCACAAAACCATGTTGTTTAAATTATAAAAGCTGTTGTAGCAGGTGTAAAGCGTGTCTGCCGTAATGTTTGCAATGGATTCGACCGTACCGGCAATATCGATTTTAACGGGATGGTTGTGGTACATGGCCTCCAGCAGATTGAACATAACGCGCCAGTCGGGCGAATCGTCGTACATTTTGATCTCCTGCCCGATGATCCCCTGCTCCTTTTGGACCGTCTGGGGCGTAAAATACGGCGTTTGAACAAAGTCCAGCAGAATCTCCAGCGACTGTTCAAAATTTTGTGTACAGGAAAACAGATAACACGTTTTGTCAAATGAAGTATACGCGTTTGCCGAAGCACCCGTTTTTGCATAACGGGAAAAAGCGTCGCCGTCCTCGCTTTCAAAAAGCTTGTGCTCCAGATAATGGGCAATTCCGTCTGGCACGGTGATTTTTTTCTGACCGTCCACAGAAAAAATCCGATTTACAGAGCCGTACTTTGTGCCGAAGATCGCATAGGCGGAGCTGTACCCTTCCTTTGGATAAACATAAATGGTAAGCCCCGTTTTATGCTGTAATTTATAATAGCTGTCATGCAGCGTTTTACTTTGTATTTGTGTAAAGGGCATGGCAAATTCTCCTTTCTTTTTCAAAACGCCGCGCTTAATCCTTACCGCCTGTAAGAATATACACGGTGTCAAGCGTCATCTTCTTTGCCGCGTCTATCACCTGCTGCCGGGTGACCGCATTGATCTTTTCTGCGGCCTGCTGCGGCGTCAGCACCTGGCGGTCCAGCATTTGCGAAATATACCAGGCTTCTGTCCCGCTTACAGAATCCGCCATGGTCTGAAAGCTGTTGGCAACGCTCATTTTTGTGGCCTGCATTTCAAAATCAGAAAGCTCGCCGTTTTGTAAAAGGCAGATCTGGTTTTCTATCTCTTTTCTTGCTTTTTCAATATTTTCATTTTCTACGCCGGACTCTACGGTAATAATCCCTTTATTGCGGTCAAAGCGTGCGGCACAGTAATAGCACAGGCTGTATTTTTCCCGCACGTTCAGAAAAAATTTGGAATGCGGTGTACCGCCCAACACGGCGCACATCATGCGTGCGGCCATTACGTCTAAATCAGGCTCTGCAATACCGCTTCTAAAGGCCATCACAAGCTTGGACTGGGCAACGTCCATTTTTTCTGTTTCCGTCTTTACTTCTTTTACCGTGCGGATGATCTGCGTCTGCATCTGCACGGGCGCTCTGTCCACCCCAGCAAACGCCTTTTCAAACACGGTGCAGGCTGCCTGTTTATCAAAAGACCCAATGGCCATAATTTCTACCCTTGCCGTTTGCAGCACACGCTCCCAGGCGCTGTATACATCCTTTGCAGAAAGCGCCTGCACCTGCTGCTTTGTGCCGTAACGTTTGATTCCAAACGTTTCGTTTGCACACATAACCTCTATGCAGCGGCCAAGTGCATAGGTACGCTTGTCGTTGTATTCTGCATCGATCATGTCGACCATCTGGCGGCGCTCCTGCTCTACGTCCTCCCGGCAAAAGGCGCCGTTTTCCAGCTTGGGCCTGAAAAGCATTTCGCATAAAAGCGCGGTCAGTTCAACAGAAACGCTTTCCCCGCCCATTGTAAAGCGGTCGTCCAAACCTGCGGCCGATATGGTAAGCGCCTGGGTTTCGCCCATTTTTCTGCAAAATGCCGCAACAGATGCGCCATATAAAGCGTTTAAGTGGGAATTCAGGCTGATAAAATCCGGATATTTTTCACAGCTGCGTGTAAGCACCTGCGGCAGCAAAGCATTGGCCGAAGCCACATCTTCCAAAAGCGGCACAAACATGGTTACGCTGATGCGTCCCGTTTTAAAACGCGTGTCGTCCACCGCGTTAAAGTACACGCCGTTTGCAATTTGTTTTCTGGTAACTGTATTCATGGCCGGTACATTCCTTTCAAATAAGTGGAAAATTCTGTTTGTACATTAGTATACCACAAAACCTTCCAATATAAAAGAAAGAAATTCACACTCCCGCGCTCCCGCGCAAGCCGCTGTTTTCTGCCCATGCAGCGCCGTTTACCTTTTGCATACCAAAATGCCGCCGCATCTGTGTATAAAGGAACTATAAAAGATACTACGTTTTAATACACAGCAAGCCCGCACGCAAATGGCATGCGGGCTTGCTGTGCAAAGCACTGGCATCGTCGATAAATTACAGAAAGTCGGTCAATTTATAAAGAAAACTTCTCTCTTAAATAAAAAAGGGCGCCCATTGGGCGCCCTGCGGCGTTTAATCAATCGTGATGGAAGTGCTCTTGGGCAGCTCCTTTTTTGCCTGCTTTGGCAGGGTAACCTTGAGGATACCGTCCTCATATTTAGCGGACACATCCTTCTGTTGTACATCGCCTACATAAAAGCTGCGGCTGCAGGCTCCGGCATAGCGCTCCTTCCGGATATACTTGCCTTCCTTATCCTTTTCATCCTTATCCAGGCCTTTTGCCGCGCTGATGGTTAAATAGCCGTCCTTCAACTCCACGTTGATTTCGTCCTTCTTGAAGCCGGGCAGGTCCACATCTAACTCGTAGGTGTTTTCCATTTCCCGTACGTCGGTCTTCATCATGTTTTTTGCATGCTTGCCATATAGCGGATTGCGGCCGTTCCACATGGGAAGCATCGCAAAATCATCATGAAAGAAATCATCAAACAAGTTTTCACCAAAAATGCTGGGCAACATAAGTCATTCCTCCATTCGTTCTTCTTATTTCTTGCCCTGCGGGAGAATCCCTTTTAGACACTCTCCCTTTTGGAACAATTATAGTATAGCACAAGTTTTTAGCACTCTCAAGAGGAGAGTGCTAAAATTAACAGAAAAATCATATTCTGTTCACATATTATGCGATATTTTACCGCTGCCCTTTCTTTTATATGAAGAAAACCGCAAAACGGGCGATTGATTTTTTTATGAAATAAAAAAATCGGAGCAAGTGAAGCTTGCTCCGACGTGGTGCGAGTGACGGGACTTGAACCCGTACGTCATGAAACACACGCCCCTCAAACGTGCCTGTCTGCCAGTTCCAGCACACTCGCATTTTTAGTCAGTGTGGTATATTATAGCAAAGGCCGTGTTTCTTGTCAAGTACTTTTTATATATAAGAAAGTCCGTCATATCACAGTTATTCTTTGCCACAATGTCAAGTGATGAATTCAAAAAGAGCAAAAAAACAACCCCTCTCCACGAAGGAAAAGGGTCTTATTCATCAAATTATTTAATTTTTATCTTCTGGCAGGCCGGGCAGTATACGCTACTCCTGCCGCCGATCACAGTGCGGCAGAGGATTTCCCCACAGACCAGACAAGGTTCACCGCCATGTCCATAGACCTGTAAAAACGGTGTGTTGCGGTAATCCTGGCCTTTTGTCTCCAGATATTCCTCCGGCGTAGTCTTGTTCTTTTCGACAAAGAAGGCCAGCCGCTCCGGAATCACCGAAGTGAGACGGTTCCATTCCTCTTTTGTCAGCGTGTTGGCGGGTCGTGCCGGGTGGATGCGGGCGGCAAACAAAATTTGATCGGAATAGATGTTTCCGATCCCGGCGATCACGCTTTGATCCAGCAGGCATTCCTTGATAGCTTTCTTCCGCTTTCCCAGACGTGTGGACAAGTATTCCCCAGAGAAGCCGGGGGCAAAGGGTTCCGCGCCCAGTTTTTCGATCCCACTGTATGTATCTGTTTCTCCCTGCCGCAGCAGCCAGAAGCGCCCAAACCGGCGTGTGTCGGAGAAACGCAGCTCCTTGCCGTCTGACAAATGGAAAACAAGGTGGGTATGCTTTTCTTCCGGGTAGCCCTCTGGTGTCACCAGCAAACAACCGGTCATACGCAAGTGCAGGATGAGCCTGTCACCACTTTCCATGCAGAGGATCAGAAATTTCCCTCTGCGCTGGGTTCCGGCAAACACCTGGCCGGTGATCCGCCGGCAGAATTCATCGGCGGCAGGGTGCGCGATCACTTCCGGCCTGTTGACCGTGGTCCGCTGAACTGCAAATCCTTTTATCTGCGGTTCAATCACCCGTTTAATGGTTTCTATTTCCGGCAATTCCGGCATGGTTGCCACCGCCTTTCTTTGCTGATTTTTTGATTTCCTCATGATAGAAGAAATTCACGATAATCGGCGGCTCATCAAACGGCTTATTGATGGTGTTATCATCACGGACATACTCCAGACTGTTTTGCATGGAATAAACCCGCACCCGTTCATCAAGAGCTTCCCAGTATGTCCTGCTTCCCTGTATGTATATCTCCTCATAAAGCGGATAAAGATCCGGGTACTTCTCCCTGATATACTGCAAAATAGTACTTTTATAGCTGCCGCGCAGGTTCAGATTCTCCAGCCAGATGTAGTTACATTGATTTTTTACACGATCAATGATAGCCTCCACATCTGTAATTCCCGGAAAAATCGGTGACATGAAGCAACTGGTGCGTATACCGGCATCGTGCAGTTTCTTCATCGCCGCAAGCCGACGCTCGATACTCACTGCCTGATCCATGTCGGCGCGGAAGTCTTCATCCAGCGTATTGATAGAAAATCCCACTCTGGCCTCCGGGAATTTCTCTATCAGGTCGATATCCCGCAGCACGAGATCTGATTTTGTCTGAATGCTGAGCTTTACCCCGCTGCCCTTAAGCTGCTCAAGGAGCGCTCTGGTGCGCTGAAACTTTTCTTCCTGCGGATTGTAAGGGTCAGTGACTGAGCTGATAAACAGCTCTTTTCCAGCATACTTTTCTGGATTTTTAATCTCCGGCCAGTATTTTACGTCCAGAAAAGTCCCCCAAGGTTCCGGATGATTTGTAAAACGTTTCATGAAGCTGGCGTAACAATACTTGCAGGCATGCGTGCATCCCACATAGGGATTGACGGAATAGTCGCCCGCCGGAAGGTTTGATTTTGTCAGCGCATTTTTCACTTCTATTTTCTGAATGATAGGTTCCACAATATTACCTCAAATCTTTACTTATTTCCATCTGCCATAGTGCAGTTGTTTATCAAGATTGGCGACATTTTGCTCCAATACCATCTCGTTCGGATCAGCGTAACCGATCCCGATAAAAACGGGAATCATATAGGTTGGCGGCACCTTCAATTTCGCTTTTACGATGTCATGCTCTTCATTGAGTGGTATCCGCATGGAGCAGCCCAGTCCTTCTGCGGTTGCCGCCAGGAATATGTTCTCGATCACGCACCAAATTGTGGAAAACGGATTCAGCTTGGATACATATTTGACGTTCAGTTCCTTGCACTTGAATACAGGGATGATCACATACGGCGCATCTTTGAGCATCGTATACTGTCTGGGCATCGCATAACCGTACATTTTCTGAGCAAGTGTCGTCGGATACGGTCTTGGAGCATTCAGATATTTTTCTGCATCGAACTTGTCGGCAATCTTCTTCGCATATTCAAAGGCGTATTCCTTTTCCTCGTCTGTTCTCAACACAATATAGCTCCAGTTGCGGTTGTGGTTCCAGGCAGGAGCCTGATTGCCCGCCTCTAAAATCCGTTTGATTACTTCAAAATCAACCTCTTTATCCAGAAACTCCCGAACCGTCCTTCTTTTCCTGATCGCTTCATAAAACTCCATCTTCAAAAACCTCCTACCATTTTCCAAAGTGCAGTGTTCTGTCCACCGGCTTTTCGACTTGCGCCACAACAGGAGCGTTTTCCGCCGGATGGCCGATACCGATATAGCAGGGCATCACATATCCCTCCGGCACACCCAGAACGGACATGACCTGCTTTCCTTCTTCACCCACGGGAATCCGCATGGAACAGGCCAACCCTTCTGCTGTAGCGGCAAGAAAGATATTCTCCGCTACACACCAGATAGAAGCGAAGCTGTTAAGCCCGTTGACGGTTCTGGCACCCAATATGCCCGCACCCTTAAAAAAGGGAATAACCACATAGGGAGCAGTGGCTAACATGGAATACTGCCGGGGCATGGCGTAGGCATACATTCTCTGCGGAATCGTGCCAAGAGCAGAGACTTCCTTTTGTTCCTCCTGAGAAACGCTCCAAGCTTTAGCGAATTGAAGTGCAGCCTCTTTTTCCTGTTGGCTATGCAGGATGATAAATTCCCAGTTCCGCCGGTGGTCGTGTGTGGGCGCCTTTAGTCCGGTGGCGAGAATCCGTTTCAGCACTTCCGTTGAAATATCCTCAGATTTCCATTCTCGAACCATGTGCCTTTCATTGATAACGTCATAAAAATCCATTTACATATCCTCCATTTCCTGATTGACCAACCTGGTAAGATTCTTTGTGAATGTCCGGGACAAGTCGATCAGCAGCTTTTGTTCTTCCGGCGTAAACATGGACATAGCCGTATCCTCCGCCCAGGTAATGTGACGCACAACTTTTTCACAGTAGGCCCTCCCGGCATCGGTCATCTGGACAATCTTGTTCCGTTTGTTTTCCGGCATCTCGGTGACGGTTACATAGTTCTCAGCCAGAAGGTTCTTGATAATCAGGTTGACCGTCTGTTTGGATTGAAACGTCCGCTGGCAGATTTCCTTCTGGGTCATGCCGTCTTTTGCGTAGAAAAGAGCATTGACCACCAACAGCGTTTTCATCATCATGCCATTGCGTTTGGCGTATTCATCGTAGAGAGCAAACTGCTCATCCCGGAATTTACAGTATAGATATGCGTTTTTCTTATCTTCCTTAGTCATAACCCACCGCCTTTGGTCTATTTATTTACGGTCAATTCCTTGACTATACTATAGCAAAAGAATAATCTTCCGTCAAGACCTCGCATAGTCAGGCAAAAAATTGCCCTCCCTGTCATGGGGAGGGCTAAACTGTCTTTACGCTGCAATCTCCGGGATTTCCCCGACAAAGTTATACACGATCTTAACTTCCTGCACTTTCTGTCTTTCCGCCTTCCTGACTTCGTTGATCAGAACCAATATTCTTATAAAATCACAATCTCAGACTATAGGAAATCCTTGCTGCACTATGGAAAAATAAAAAGCTGTAGTCCAATAATTCCCATAATAAAAAGGAAACGATACTGGGAACACTGTTATTTGTTTGTACATAAGCGCAGGACCCTGTAAAAAGATCTTTCAGCAAGCTTTCCATTTTTTGTTTCGATAAAAGCCATAGGAATTTGTTCTGCTGATTGCCTGAAACAGGGTATGCATTGCATCTCTTGGGGAGGGTACAGCGCGCGGCTGTATCTATTGACTTTCATAGAATGCGTATTATAATGTAGTTAGATTAAGTTGACAGGGAATGATTCTGTTTGAAAAAATGCGAATATTGTGCAAAGGAAATTTCATATCATGAGCAATACTGCAGCGACGCCTGTCAGCAGGCTGCCATGAAGTATTACCGTCTTACGCGTAATTGCGGCAGATTGTTTTCCATCTGTAATATTTTGGGGCTGCTCGCCATAGTTGTCGGCCTGTTCTGGATGGTCTTTCAGGCAAATATTGGCATTTATATTGTAAGCGGAGGCTGCCTGCTTTTAGGCATTTTATATTTTTTACTCCCGTTCGGCACGCCCGACATGATTAAAAAGTCTAAAATAAAAAAAACGATAAAAAATGTAAAATGGATCGCCTGCCTTTTATGGATGACCGGCCTTGTGCTGCTGATTGCCGGATTTTTCTTTTTGCATGTATAAGCTTAAAAGATTGGGGTATGCTATTTCCAAACAACAAAGGAGGAAAAAGCATGCTTGATAAAATCTGTCTTTTACTCACAATTATTGGCGGCATCAACTGGGGTATTATCGGTATTTTCCAATTTGACGTCGTCGCCTGGATTTGCGGTGGGCAAACAGGTATTGTGAGCAGGATTATCTACACGCTGGTAGGCCTTGCGGCAATCTGGTGTATTTCACTTTTATTCCGCGACCGTACCGAAGCAGGCGAGCATCATTACACAACGCAGTCTTAAAATAAATTCCAATAAAGCTGCCGCAGGATTGTATACAATCCTGCGGCAGCTTTTTACAGCAGAAGCGTTTTAAATTGGCCTGCCGTTTGCAGAAATGGCCTGGTTAAAAACAACAGACGTGTTATTCCACAATTTTGTGATTTATCCAATACTTACATTTGCAAATATATAATCATGCCTGTATACTGTAAGCAGGAGGTTATGCTATGAAAAAATTGATCAGTGCAGTTCTTGTTACCGCTTTACTTCTTGTTCTTGCCGTTTTCCCCGTCAGTGCGGCGCAGGGAAAAACGCACGTTGTGCAAAAGGGCGATTCCATGTGGAAAATTGCCGTTAAGTACCAAATGGGCGTCAGTGAAATTATTCAGGCCAATCCCCAGGTATCTGATCCAAACCTGATCTATCCCGGCCAAATTTTGCAGATCCCCACGTTAGACGCTACAGTAAGCAGCTTTGAAGAAGAGGTCGTCAGGCTTGTAAACCAGGAACGTACCGCAAGAGGCCTGAAAGCACTTACCGTAAACTGGGAACTTAGCCGTGTTGCACGCTACAAGTCACAGGATATGCACGACAACCGCTACTTTTCCCATACAAGCCCTGTATACGGTTCCCCCGGAAAAATGATCCGTGACTTTGGTATATCATATAAAGCCTATGGTGAAAACATTGCGCAGGGCTACCGCACACCGCAAGCGGTTGTAACCGGGTGGATGAACTCCAGCGGGCATCGTGCAAACATTTTAAACGCTTCGTTTACACAGATTGGTGTAGGATATGTTGCAGACGGCAACTACTGGACCCAAATGTTTATTGCATAACAGCAAAGAGCAATATATTACCATGCCCCGGCGGTAACGCCGGGGCAATTTTTTCGATCCTTTAAAAACATGCGCAGAAGAGGCTTCTTCTGCGCATGTTGCATTTATCGGGCTTTCAGTCGCCTGATCCACTTAAAAATTTCCACCTGAACAATAGACAGCAGAGAAAAGCCGATGACAGTCAACCACTGCACGCCGTTTAACACAGTCAGACGAAAAGCGCTTTGCAGACCAGGAATAAAAAGAATGCAAAGCATAAGCGCAGCAGAAACTACAAAGGAAAGGATCAGCCAGGGATTTACCCCTTCAGCGCGCACCCAAATTGGTTCGGTATTGGAACGCTGGTTGAATGCGCGCAGCATTTGCGAAAAGGCCAGTACGCAAAACGCCATGGTCTGCCCCACCGTATGGCCTCCCATGCTCACACCGGTCCAATAAGCGGCAGTGGTCATAGCTGCCACGAATATACCCTGTGTTACAACACGGCGCACCAAATCCTTTTCAAATAATGTTCCGGACTTAACCGGCTGATGCTTCATAATATTTTTGCTGGCCGGGTCAACGCCCAATGCCAACGCCGGCAGCGTTGCCGTAGCAAGATTTACCCATAAAATGTGGATTGCCAGAAGCGGCGCGTCCCAGTTAAACAGCGTTGCCACAAACAAGGTCAAAATTTCCGCTATATTCCCCACCAGCAAAAACTGGATCACTTTTTGAATATTGCGGTAAACGCGGCGGCCTTCCTTGATCGCGTAGGCAATGGTCGTAAAGCTGTCGTCGAGCAAAATCATGTCTGAAGCTTCTTTCGCGACATCGGTACCCGTAATACCCATAGCCACACCGATATCGGCGGCCTTCAGCGCAGGGGAGTCGTTGACGCCGTCGCCTGTCATGGCGGCTACCTCGCCGGTGCGTTTTAAGGACTGGATGATGCGCAGTTTATCCGCAGGAGATACACGCGCAAAAACCGTGGCAGTTTTAACCGCCTCGTCAAGCTGTGCGTCGGTCATCGCATCCAGCTCATCGCCCGATACAACCGTGTTGCCCTGTCTGTAAATAGCAAGTTCTTTGGCGATTGCGAGCGCTGTCACCTTATGGTCGCCGGTAATCATGATTGTGCGTATTCCGGCCTCATGGCAGGTTTGTACCGACGCCTTCACCTCTTTACGCGGAGGGTCAATCATCCCAACTACGCCGATAAACGTCATGTCAAATTCCAGATTTTCATCGTCGTCATCAGGAATTCTCTGCAAATAGCGCATAGCAAAGCCTAAGACTCGCTGTGCGTTTTCAGACATTGTAAAACATAACTTTAAAATGTTGGACTGATCTGCTTTTGTAATGGGGCGAACGCCCTGTGCTGTTAAAATATGCGTGCACAGCGGCAGCATTTCGTCCACTGCGCCCTTTGTATATGCAATGTTCTTTTGATCAATTTGATGTACGGTCGTCATGCGCTTTCTGTCGGAATCAAAGGGTTGTTCAAACAGGCGTGGATATTTATCTTCCAGCTCTTCGTGATTGATCCCAAATGCCTGCGCCATATAGATCAGTGCCCCCTCTGTGGGGTCTCCAATGATCTCTCCTTTGCGGTCGGGGTCCAGGCTGGCGTCGTTACAGAGCGCCGCCGCATATACCAGCTCTTCATACACCTTTGGATGCCGGCTGGAAGCACCTTCCACCGGCGTTGCTTTTCCGGCCTCAAAGTCGCCGTTGACTGCAATATGCGTTACAGTCATTTTATTCAGTGTTAATGTACCAGTTTTGTCGCTGCAGATTACCGTAGCGCTTCCCAACGTTTCTACTGCCGGCAGCTTGCGGATTAACGCATTGCGTTTTGCCATACGCTGTACACCCAGCGCCATAACAATCGTAGCCGTAGCGGGCAGGCCCTCCGGGATAATAGAGATTGCCAGCGAAATTGCCACAAGAAACTGCGGAATCAGCGGGCGCTGGTACAGCGCACCAATGGCAAAAATCAAAACACAGACAATCAGCCCGACCACTGTCAGCGTCTTGCCCACAGCATTCAGCTTGCGTTTAAGCGGCGTATCCAGCTCATCCTGGTTATCCAGCATGCCGGCAATGTTTCCAACCTCTGTATCCATGCCGGTAGCAACAACCACGCCGACAGCGCGCCCATAGGTAACGATTGCAGAAGTGTATACCATATTGCTGCGGTCGCCCAGTGTGCAGCTTTCCGGCAGCAATACGTCTGCATCCTTTTCTGAAGGAAGTGACTCCCCAGTAAGAGAAGCCTCCTGCACTTTTAGATTTGCCGAATCAATCAGTCGCACATCCGCAGGAACCATGTCGCCGTCGCTTAAAAAAACCACATCGCCCACTACAAGCTCATCGGCGGGAATAATGCTTTCCTCCCCCTGGCGCAAAACACGGGCGGTCGGCGCGCTCATATTGCGCAGAGCCTCCAACGAGGACTGCGCTTTTTTCTCCTGTACAATACCGATTACCGCGTTAATCACCACAATGGCAAAAATCACGATTGCTTCCGTCCATTCTTGTAAAATGGCGGAAAACGCGGCTGCGCCGATCAAAATCAGCACCATAGGGTCAAAAATTTGTTCTTTCAGCATTTGAAAAACGGTTTTGGGCGGCTTTGCCCGCAACGTATTCTTTCCGTTTTTCCTCAACCTTTCAGCCGCCTCGGTATCGCTTAGCCCATCATCGGAGGTATGCAGCAACTGATAGACTTCCGGCAATGGCTTAGCATGCCAAGGCATCTGTTTGTGACTATCCATAATTGGACAGACCACTCCTTTCTTTCAATACATATATATTCTGACCGCCTAAAGGCGAAAATCAGCAAAAAAAGGCACAACCCACAAGCCCTGTTCAAGGGCGCAGGTTATGCCATATATCTAAAAACTTGCCTATAGAATAAAAAACAAAAAAATTGCTTTCTCCGTCGGTGTCGCTACTGTCAATGTCATCCATTGTTCCAGCATGTCTCCCTCTTTTATTACTTTATGCTCTTTATTATATAGAATACCTCCGGAAATGTCAACTGCGAAGCTGTCCCTTTTCATTCTGTTACCGTAATCCATACTTACAAGCTGCCGCAGGTAGAAAAAAGCAATATTAAAAAGCCCGGCTTTTGCCGGGCTTTTTGTCAAAACAGCATACATGCCAATGCGAGTCTGCGCTAGAAAAGAGCTTGCTCTAAGGTGTACAGCAACACATTCCTGTTTCCCTTACAAAAATTGACGTATATCTATTACCAGCCTTTCTTCAAGGTTGATTAATCGCTTGGTAATATCCTTTGAAACCTCGTCTGCGGCCTTATATTCGTTTAGGTATCGGTTCAGCGACTTGACCCCCATATTGCACCCGTCGGTCATCAGATCGGCAATTGTGTTGTCAGATTCATCCATAACCAGCTTCATGTTGGTTTTTATCCAGGACATCCCCTTTGCAATGGGATTGGGATCCTTGCCTTCGTCCTTATATCGGTTTAACAATCCCTGCATTTCCGTACCAAGTTTTTCATGTTCCTGCTTGCAGTCGGATAAATATTTCTTAAATGCGTCGGCATGTACATAGCCCAAGACTTCGTCAATAGACGAAACCCCCATTTTTACACCGGCATCACACTCCCGTAAAAGCCGGATTGTATCCTGTTCAATCATAATAAACACCATCCTTCCCTTTATAAACGAAGTATATCCAAAACAGCGACAAAGATTCCCCTTTTTGAAAATTTGAATATTTCATTTGATTTTGTAAAATTTTTTTACCAGAGCATTGTATGGCAAGGCCTTTAACACTACAAAAACTGCTCGCACAGCAAACCGTTTGCAGAGCGTAATCTTTTTCGGAAAGGATGCGCGGTAAAACAGGCAGTTAATTTTTCATGAAATAAAAAATCGGAACGAGCACAACTCGTTCCGACGTGGTGCAGGTAACAGGACTTGAACCTGCATGAAGTTGCCCTCATACGGACCTGAACCGTACGCGTCTGCCAATTCCGCCATACCTGCATATATACAACTCTGCTCCCTTGCAGAGCAAGCCGCACAAAAGCATCTGCAATTTTTGCGACTGCTGTATATTATAGCAAAGGCGACCGTAAATGTCAATGATTTTATAAAGGAAGTTTTCATTCTTTTTCTGCCGGTTTTTCTTGCGCTTGCACATCTGCCGTTTCTTTTGGGAACGTTGCTTCCGCTTTTTTCTTTTCGGTGTGCGCTTCGTCTGCAATCGCCTGCAAATTCTCTTCTACTTCCCGGAGCAATTGGCGTGAAAGGGCTGGAATTCCCTGCTCCTCTTCCTTAAGCGGCGCTGTGTCCGTTTTAAAAACAGGATGGCTCTCCCCCTTTGCCTGCCGTTCAGCCTGCAAAGGCTGCGCAGCGGCAAACTTACCCTCCTCAGGTAAAAGAAGCTCCCCCTGCGGCCGGGCACAGCCTGCATATTCACCCAAATCCATAATAACGATCGAATGGCTGGTTTTCCTGCCGCTTGCGATGACCATATCGTTATAATTGCCATACAGGTACGTCAAATATTTGTCGTACTCCTTCGGTATAGGGAAACGATGGCCCTCAAAATCCCAATAGACCGTATCTTTCAGCCAAGCCGCGGGGAAATCGCCGTTATAGACATTTCTGCCCATCCCATCGTATAAATACTTTGTATCCTTCTTTTCAAACCAACGCAGGCATTTAAACTGCAGCTTCTGCGCCAGAGAAAGTGGAATGACCGCTTTTATACAGTTGGCGACGGCCGATTGTATCTTATGCCCGTTATTAATTTTTCTATGGTGCCATTTGTTAAACACCAAAGAACGCGTCAGTAATGTCAGCTGCAAATGGATCTTTCTTCCTATTTTTGAATTGGCCGTCTTATCATGACAAAGCACATCAAAGAAAACGCCGTTATGCATTTGTGGAAACTTACTCGTATATTTTGTTGCAAACAATGTATTGTCGATACGCAGCTTTGTGAACACACAGTGGTTAAGCGGATCTGTATCCGCCGTATGCAGCGTTACGTTTGCCGGAAGCTCGCTTTGTACAACGCTGAGGAATTTTTCATAATCGTCGCGCAGCATCATCACATCGGCGTCGTCGTCCCATGGGATAAATCCATGATGGCGCACTGCGCCAAGCAATGTGCCGCCTGCTAGGAAATAACGAATTTTATATTTTCTGCATATCCTGTCTATTTCCAGAAGATAGGACAGCAGAATGTTTTGAATCACCCGGATCTTCCCCTGATAGGAATCCTTGAAAACAAATGTCTTTGCCGGAAGGCGGTTGCTTTCCACCATCAATTCAATGGCATCCTGCAGTGTGATTACAGGCTTACAGCCGCAGCTTCGAATTTTCTGATTATTCATTGCCGTGCCATAAGACGGATCTTTCCGGCTGTACAGTAGATTCACCTGCACCTGCTCAGGGTACAGGTCATGCAGCATTGCGCAAAGCATACCAGTCGAAACGGTCGCGTCCTTTCCTGTTACATGATATACCGTATTGGCGCGCAGATCTGCCATAGCGTGGTAAAGCGCATGAAAAACGTCACTGATATAAACAAAGGAGTATTTATTTTTACTGCTTAACAGCGTATATGTCTCACCTTTTGCGGCGGCCTTAAACAGATCTGTAAAAATGGTATCGTCAAGGCCTGTCCCCGCACCCAATACAATCCCTGTGCGCAAAACCACATAAGAAAATCCACGCTGCTTTGCATATGCACTGCAAAGCGTTTCAACCGTTTTAACAAGCTCAAAGTCAAAAGAAGATTCTTTGGAAAAATCAGAGCGCCCGTTTTCGTATTCTGAGCATAAAACGCCTCTTTCCACAACGCCGCAGCTTCTATAGTCAGAAAGCAATATAAACCGCTCCGGGCGCACTTGCCCGGCAAGCTCCAAAACAGCCTTGCTGCGTTCCATCTCTTCAAAAAAGAATGCCGGCGTATGCTCCAGCTTTTTATTACAGCAGCCCGTATAAACAAAAAAATCTGCCTTTACAGGCTTTTCCTGCGCTGCCAGCTGGTCAACCGTAAAAAACTGGAAATCGTCGCGCTTTAAAAGCTGGGGAAAATACCCGGTAAGTGCGCCGCTGTCTTTTCCGACAAGAATAATTTGCATATGCAGGCTGTGCAAGTCGTTGGCCGCAAAAAGCGTATAAACAACACAGCGGGCAAAATGGTTATGCCCGCCTGCCACTACGATTTTTTTGCCTTTCATCTGCCTGGCCGGAAAATCGTCCCTGCAAGGTGCAAAAGCCGCCCAATCGTATTCATATTCATTCAGAAGTTTTTTTAGTTC
>ERZ1090880.664-NODE-664-length-18325-cov-16.497373_pt1 | contig 18325 bp, 21 predicted proteins | sample MGYA00478471_ERZ1090880 | MGnify/ENA primary metagenome ERZ1090880 (study PRJEB33644, sample SAMEA5815734) | chicken gut metagenome | biome: Chicken; feature: Gastrointestinal Tract; material: Caecum | place: Ireland | collected 2019-01-01 | study: A study of the... | reverse complement strand
GCTGCTTTTTCATCAGCCGGGACTCCTTCCCACAGATTTTTCTGCAGTTATAGAAGAAAATCCTCTGAAAACTCTGTGTATGCTTTTCTTCTCTGGAAAGACTCAGGAGGCCGCCTTTGCCGGTGCGCTGGTCTGGACTCTCCGCTGTATCCTTTCTCTGGGATTTATGGCTGTTCTTGTAGACATTTATACATCTTCTGTAGAAGAAAAAGCCCTTTTCTCTCCATCTGGCCTCTGCCTTCCCACACAGAATATAGGAAAAGTCAGAGTCTTCCTGAGCCAAAAACTTGCCGCCCCCCGGAATTATTTCCGGCCTCTCTTCCGGAAGGTTCCCGGCCTTAAAAAGCTTTGGATTCCCATAGTTCTCCTTACCCTGGCTGCCGGACTTTCTGCCATGTATCAGTACGCTCAGACACCTCCTGCTGTCCATCAGCCCCTGAGTATCGGGCACAGAGGCAGTGACCTGGGAGTAGAAAATACCCTGAAAGCAGTAGAAGGTGCCATAGAATCCGGAGCAGACTATGCAGAGGTAGATATTCAGCTGACAAAGGATCTGGTTCCTGTAGCTGCTCATGATGACAGCCTCAGCCGTATGGCAGGACAATCCGACAGCATAAATGAACTTACCCTCAAAGAACTTCAATCCATTCCTTTGTCTCAGTATGGAATGAAAGGCCAGGTGCCTACTCTGGAAGAGTTGATCCAGCTTTCTCAGGGAAAGATCCGGCTGCTCATTGAATTAAAAGCTGTTTCTGAAAGGGAAAAGGAGCCTCTGGTGGACCAGATACTGGCCCTCATCGAAAAATATGATTTTCAAAAAGATTGTATCCTTATGTCTCTGGATTACGAACTGGTACAGCTTGTACGCCAGAAAAATCCCGCTCTGAAAACCGGCTACTGCATGTTTGGAAATCTTGGAGAGACTACAGTAGAAAATCTCCTTTCCCTGGACTGTGACTTCGTAGTTATAGAAGAAAATATGGTTTCCAACAGCTTTATATCTGCCTGCCGCCAAGCCTGGCTGCCAGTTTATGTATGGACGGTGGATCTGGAAGAAAACATGAAAAAATATCTGGATATGGGAGTAAACGGACTGATCTCAGATAAGCCTTATCTGGTAAAAGAAGTGCTGGAAGACTATCCCTCTCAAGGGATTCCATCGGCAGAAGATTATTATTTTTCCTGAACGGAAGGTCTTACATACTATATGCAATTCATGAAAAGCGGCAGCCGTATCTCAAGGAATATCAAAAATCCTTTTTAATACAGCTGCCGCTCTGGTGCGATACGATACTATATGTTATCTTGCATTATTTCATTCCGAAACACCTTCAGTATATCTTTATCCCAGGCATACGCCTCCATCGATTACAATTGAGGCCGAATTGACAAAGCTGGATTCATCACTGGCCAGATAGACAGTTCCCATAGGCCCCTCCTTATGCATGCTCCAGCATGTTCAGGAATTTATCCAGTTCCGCTTCATCCATATGATAGCCATGCTTGTCTTCCGGATAAGCACCGGTCCGCACATCATTAGCCCAGGCTCCGTAAATCTGAGTTGCCCACTGGAAGAAATTTCCGTAGGATTTTGCATGGGAAGCTGCAGAAGGTATCATGCCAAAGGTATCAAAATCCACCATCTCACAGCCGTCTGCGGCCCCTCCTGCTGCTATGGAAATCACAGGTACACGAAGCTTTTTCGCAATAGCATTAGTCACCTCAATAGGAGTCAGTTCAATGGTCATTGCCATCATACCGCATTCCTGATATTCATATGCCATCCGGTAAACCTTCATGGCCTCTTCCGCAGTCCTTCCCATACGTTTATAACCGCCCTGACGGTTGGTCTGCCATCCGGATAATGCGCCTACATGACCGAATACAGGAAGATAATTGTCCGCCATATACTCTAAGGTCTCATTGCTGATTCCCATAGGCAGAAGAGAATCTGCGCCACAATTCATGTAATAAGAACCATATTCCAATGCTTTTTCCTTAGATGCATAGGTAGGGGTCTGCATGTAAAAATTAAGATGGATATATGGGGCAGCCCGCCTTACTGTCTGTATCCACCAGGGAGCAATATCAATCTGCTGCTGAGGGTCAGATTTGCCGTCCCCGGGCACTGTCAGACGGCAGATATCGCAGCCTGCCATCTCCGCAGCCATGGTAAAATACTGATCCCGGCCTGCCGGACACATCTGTACAATAGGGGTGCCTTCATCTTTCAGCTTCTGAAGATAATTAATAGATTTGCGTCCTTTCACAACTCTTGAGGAACTTACTTTCTTTTCTTCTGACATAATAAGGTCTCCTTTCTGAATAATATAAAGTTTCTTGTTTCGCAGATCCTATGTCTGCCAAAATGCAAAAACTGCCGATTTTTCACAGAATAACCGCGCTTTTGCAGATTCTCTGAATAGTTTTTCTGACCAGCAGATCCTCTCTCAGCATATCCAGATTCTCACCGAAAAAGCTTTTGATCTCTCTTACTGTGGTATGCTGCCGTTCTGCCATAGCTTCTGCCTCTAATTCAAGCTCTTCCCGGCTGATCTGAATCTGTTCTGTCTCTGTTATCTCCTGGAGGATACAGCGGATTTTCACCTGCCTGCGGGCCTCTTTTTGGATATCTTCCATCTGGTCCTGGATATCTCTTTCTACGAAAAAGTTTATCTCACCGGTTCGCAAGGCTTTATAGCGCATTTCCTGATAAAGCTGGCATACCATGGCCTGAACTTCATTCTCTACCAGGCTTTCTGGAACATCTATGGGATAGGTTTCTGCCAATTTGAAAAGAACTGCTTCTTCTATCCGTTCTTCTTTTTCTTCCGCTGTCTTCCATTTTTCCGGGAGCTGTATCACAAGACCTTTGTAAGTTTTTTCTGCTGTCTCTGCCATGTTTCTGCGCCTCCTTACTTTTTGTATTCTTTCAAAGTATCTAAATCGCAGAAATATTTTGTATTTATAGTCTATCAAATCTATTTTTTTATTAAAATCATCAGAATTCAGTATTTAAAATTACTAATTTTGCGTATTTTACAAAGATATCAGAAATGATAAAATAAAAAAGATCAGGGGAATTTTCCAAGCTTCAGAAAGGCCCTCTGATCCTTTTATTTTGTAACTTTTGAGAAGATATGTTATGACTTAAGAGTTCAGCAGCCGGGACAGTAATTCCCGCTGACTGGACACATTCATCTTTTCATAGATATGAGCGATGTGTTTATAGGTGGTGGACCTGGCAATATGAAGAATCTCGCTAATCTGAGAAGGGGATACGCTCTGACAAAGAAGTTCCGCAATCTGGGTTTCTCTGGGCGTCAAAGCCTTTTCCTCATCAATCCTCATGGTCACTTTAGAATCGCTGTTCTGATAGTAAAAATTCCGGTGAAGATTATTCAACAAAGGAAGAATTAATTCCAGAAGCTGAAGCTCCTTTTCCGTAAATTTTTTCTTTGTTTTCCGGTCTAATGCAATAATCAGCCTCAACTCTCCAAGGGTATCATAAAACCCTGCTCCCCAGGAGTATTTCAGCCCTCTTTGACGAATAAAGTCCGGTATAAACTCTGCGGAAGGTTCCCCCTCCCAGTCATGTACATTAAAAGCAGGCACATCTGCCCTTTGCCCTATGGTTTTCTTTCCAAACATACTGTAACGCTGCCCGTCAGTGTTGGCATAATAAGCCATATAAACCTTTATCCACCGCTCCTCAATATTCCTGAGATGGAGACCGGAAATCTTTCCATTTCTATCCAGCAGATAGGCAGATCCACAGTCATATTCGCAGAGTTCTCCGATATGGTCCAGGATCTGTACTGCAAATCTATCCGGATCACAGGCACTTCCACAGGTCCGTATAAATTCGTAAATCTTCTCCCACTGCTCTCTTCCTATTTCTTTTGTCTCTAACATAAAAAACCACCCTTAAAACACCATTGCTGCCCCAGTTTTCAGAATATATTTATTATAAAACACCGGTTTCAGCCATGTCAACTTGCGGTCAGAGAAAGAAGTTCTTCAACAGAAGAAAAAATATTCTGGTATTGTCTCAAAATTGTAATCCTTTTTTTCTTTGCTGAGATATAGCTGAAACAATTCTCCGCTATTATAAAAGCATAAAGAAAACAACTTATCATCCATATCTAAGGAGGAAATCAATATGACAAAAACAAACAGCCTTAAAAAATTCAGGACCTTAAAACTTATCAGCGGAGCCGGCTTTCTCTTTTTTCTCTGTCTGCTTCTGCAGGAGTTCCTTTTCCAGCTTCCTTCCACGCTGCCCTTCCTGTTGTACTATCTGGCCATTGGCGGTGTCCTATATGGATTCTATCAATGGAAAAAAGCATCTATCCAAAAGCTCATGGCAAAACTGAGAGAAAAACATATGCTGCTCCCAGCAGCGATCCTGGCAGTTCTGGCTGGTGTTCTTCTTTTCTACGACTTTATCGGATTTCTCACCTATCTGGGCACCAGACTGATCTGGGCAGGCATTTCCCTGGTTCCCTATCTCTATTTCCGGTATAAAGAAAAAGAGGCCCAGGAAACTCTTCCCACAGAAAATATATATCTTTAAGCCTTTCAAAAAGACACTCCAAAGGGAAGTGTCTTTTTTTAACCATTTTGGGTATGAATTCGTGTATTTTATGTAAAAGAACTTCTCTCTTCTTTCAAAAATGGTATAATGTAGCTATGAAATCCGTAAGATATAAATCGCCTTAACTAAGTGTAAAAAGATCATCTAACGGAATCGTTGAATTGATCTATGATCGAAGGAGCAGCTAAAATGTATATCAGAGAATACGAACCTGCTGACTGTTCTGAAATAGCAGCACTTTTTTACCAGACAGTTCATGAGGTCAATAAACAAGACTATACCAGCGAACAGATAAATGCATGGGCAACAGGAAAAGTAGACCTGGCTGCCTGGAACCAGTCCTTCCTGGAACACTATACCTTAGTAGCCGTTGAAAATGGCAAGATCGCAGGTTTTGGGGACATTGATGAAACCGGATATCTGGATCGTCTCTACGTCCACAAAGAGCACCAGAGGGAGGGAATCGCCGCTGCTCTCTGCAGCAGGCTGGAAGCTCATGTCCAGGGAAATATCCTGACCCACGCCTCCATTACGGCCAGGCTTTTTTTCAAAAGAGAGGATACAAAGTTCTGAGAGAGCAGCAGGTAGAGCGGCAAAACATCCTGCTTACCAACTTTGTTATGGTACTTGAAAGAGAAATCCAGCCTCCTTCTACTGGAGGAGATTCAATGCAGAAGGTCATTGTAATCGGCAGCCCTGGTGCAGGAAAAAGCACCTTTTCACGAAAGCTGAGAGATGCTACAGGGCTTCCTTTATATTACCTGGATATGATCTGGCACAGACCTGATAAGACCAATATTTCCCGTGAGGAACTGACTGCACGTCAGGAAGAAATCATGAAAACTCCAAAGTGGATCATTGACGGAAATTATCTCAGCACAATGGAGCTTCGCCTAAAAAACTGTGATACTGTATTCTTTCTGGACTATCCTTTGGAGGTCTGTCTGGCCGGAGCCAAAGCCCGTATTGGTACAAAACGGGAAGATATTCCCTGGATAGAAACAGAATTTGACCAGGAATTCAAGCAGTGGATCCTGGATTTTCCGAAAGACCAGCTTCCCATCATATACCAGCTTCTTGAAAAGTATAAAAAAAACCGGACTGTCCACATTTTTAAATCCAGGGAAGAAGCAGAGCATTATCTTGTTTCCATAGAAAATTGATACATAAAGTTGAGGTACATGTTATATGAAATTTGAAATCATAAATCTTGTTCAGCGGCCTGAAATACTGGAAAAAGCCGCCCATTGGTTCCATGAAAAGTGGAGCGTTCCCCTGGAAGCATACAGGGAAAGCATGGAAGCATCTCTCCTGAAAACCTCCCCTGTCCCCCAATGGTATCTGGCCCTGGAAGATTCCGAGATCATAGGAGGAATGGGCGTCATCGAAAACGATTTTCACAACAGAAAAGACTTATCTCCTAACGTCTGTGCTGTTTATACAGAAAAAGAATACCGGGGTCAGGGCGTAGCTGGAGAGCTTCTGGACTATGTTTGCAGGGATATGAAACAACGGGGCATCGACACCCTGTATCTTCTCACAGACCATACCTCTTTTTACGAAAGATACGGCTGGGAATTTTTCTGCATGGTCCAGGGCGACGGAGAGCCTCAAATGTCAAGAATGTATATCCACAGAGGTTAATTCCTCATCCTATACAACAGCCACCGCTTATAAATCTTCATATATGGGGGTGTTTTTATGGAAATTTTCTTTATCGTGATCGCTTTAATCGCATTGTGCACAGCAGTATTTTTAAGGGGAAAAGCTTTGACAGATTTTGTAAATGATCTGTCAAAAAAGGATAAGACTGATTAAAAGTAAAATCAGGAATTAGCCTTTGTGGATCAAACGGAGGAAAGGCAGAAAGAATCGGAGAATATCTTATGTTTCTTATATTCATTATAGTATTTGATCTGATCATGGCCCTATGCATGTTCCTGATGGGCTTCTATTTTTACAGATCAAAAGGAAAAGCTGCTGACTATTTAACTGGTTACAATATCCGCTCAGAAGATCAACGGAAAAAGGTAAACGAAGGCCTCATGTGCCAATGTTATGGCAAAAGAATGATAGTCATGGCTCTCCCTTTTCTATTGGGTATGGTCCTGGATTTCTTTAAGCCCGGCCTGGGCAATGGTTTGGCCTGGATTGTATGGTTTATACTTTTTGTTCTGCTGCTGATCAAGAGAACAAAACTGGAGAAATAAAAAATAAATTTGAAAATGGAGTATAACTATGGAGATAAAAACGAAACGGCTCCTTCTCTCTCCTCTGGGACCTCAGTATGTAAATACTGCATTTGCTTACAGCGGCGACCTGGAAAACACAAAATTTATGCTGGATCTTCCAGAAGAAAGTATTGAAGAAACTGCAGAATTTCTCAAAAAGGCTGAGGCAGAATGGCAGAAAGAATTTCCTGAATTTTATGAATTTGCCATTCTCACAGAGGGTACCCATATAGGTTCTGTCTGTCTCTATCTGAACGAGGATAGGACCGAAGGGGAGTTAGGATGGATCCTGAATAAAAGGTATTGGGGACATGGTTATACCTTAGAAGCTGCCCAAGCTTTGATAGATTATGCCTCCCAAAACCTGGGGATCAAGAAATTTATCGCCTACTGTGACAGTGAAAATATCCCTTCTTATTCTCTTATGGAAAAGCTGGGAATGTCCAGGGTCCTGTGCCGGTCCGGCAGAAAAAACAGATCATCCTCTGAAGAACGAATGGAATATAAATACGCCCTTGAAAAAGAATAATTAAAGAGCTGGCAGACACCGAAAAATAATGACCAAAAGTCAGAAATTTTCTAAATAAAAACCAGGCAGGAGGGAAATCGTATGGGATTATTTAAAAGCAGACAGGAAAAGGAAGCTCCGGATACTCACGAAGAACCGCATTATCATCACCCGCTTTTGGAAATTGTAAGGATCGTGTGTTCCAATAACCCGGAGATCCTGGACTCTGCCAGAAAATGTATAAAAAATACAGAAAAATACTATCAAAGTCATCTGGAAGATTATGAGGCCAGAGGAATGTCTTTAAAAAATCCCCCAGCCTCCCTCCAGTGGATGGGATGTATCGATCTGCTGATCCATCATCAGTTTGCCTGTGAATGTGACTGGTGCGAAGAATTATCCGGCTTTCTTTCCGCCGTCTCTGACTTAAAAACTGTGAAAAGACACTCCCTGGAAATTGAAGAAAGCTGGTTTCAGCAGCAAGATTCTATACCCCAGTGGTGTGAAATCCTGGATAAAAAATGGGAAAAATCCGGTTATGTTCTGGCGGCCTTTGATATTGACAGTGATTCTTATGTAATGTTTCTATGTCAGAAAAATTTCCTAAAAAAACTGAAAGCTCTGGCAGAAAGCCTTGGTTTTCGGATCGATCTTTCTATGAATATGTAGGGGAAATTGCCATGAAAAATATTTCTATAAAAGGAATACTCCTTTCTATTTTTATAATCTTGGAATCTGGATATTATTTCTTGAATCCGGATGGTTTCCGATTCCTGTTTCCTGTGGAAAGGGTCTTCTTTATTTTTTCATTTTTAACAGGAACAGTATTACTTGTTTCTCTTATTTTATATAAAAAGAAAATCGCTTTTGTGTGCCTGATACTATACAGCATTTATCTTTTTTGCGCTGTTCTATGTCTATTTCTTTTTCATATAAGTTTAGCAGAGAGAGTGCTTGGAATCCTGTCTTTTAGTATATTACTACTGTGGATTTTCTTTATATGGAAAGATTTAAAGTAAACATTTATTCTCTATATTTGCAGTTCAGGAACGGCGGTGAAAAGTAATGATTAACAAAACTTTAAAGTTTATTGATGTTATCCCCTCTAAAGAAACAGTCACTCCCGGTACGTCTTTAAATGTACTGGGCGGTGTAATAAATCCCGGAGAAGCAGGCTCTGCTAAAATCATATTGTGGGGCAAAGCAGAAAATATTTGGAAGCCCCTCCTCTCTCAGGAAGTTTTTCTGGAAGAAAAGGAGCACAGGCATTTATACTTTACGATCCCTCCGGAAATATTTCAGGAAGAATACTGGGGAATAAAAAATCTGGAAGAAATAGAACTCCTGATTTCTGATATAACGCCAGAAAACGGCACTCCAGGGAAACTGGTTTTTATTGAGAGTACGTCAGTTTCTGATCCTTGGTAAAAATGAGGCGCTGTTGCACAGCTCAGGATTCAAGGACAGCCATGTAAAGGCTGATGGACAAGATTTTATTACAATAAGTAAGAAAGGATTAAAAAATATGCAGTATAAAATACGAAAAATGACAGAACAAGAATATCCGTTGCTGGAAGATTTTTTATATGAATCTCTTTTCGTTCCCCAGGGAAAACCGCCTTTTCCCCGGTCTATTCTCCAGTCTCCTGAACTGCAGGTATATACGGCAGATTTCGGTTCTTCCAGACATGACATTGCTTTTGTGGCAGATGTAAATGGAAAAGTTGTTGGCGCAGCCTGGGTTCGGATCATGAACGACTATGGACATATTGATGACAAAACTCCATCCCTTGCTATCGCTCTGTATAAAGAGTACAGAGGCATGGGAATGGGAACTGCCCTGCTCCAGGAACTGTTGTCTTTCCTGAAAACCCAAGGCTATTCCAGAGTTTCGCTTTCTGCTCAGAAAGCGAATCAGGCTGTAAATCTGTACCGCAGAGCAGGGTTTGAAATTTATCTCGAACGGGAAGAAGAGTATATTATGGCTGTTTCTCTCTGAAATATAAATGCGAATAAAAACTATCTATCCAGCAATAGAAAGGACAAAATATGTATATCCGCCAAGCAGAAGAAAAAGATGTATCCAGAATTGCGGAAATCATGGTTTATAACAATCGTGTAAATTTCTTTCCGATTTTTAAAGATGAAAACTATTCTTTTGGGGAGCTTCAGGTCGTATCTGTAGCCAATGAATACCTCCAGGATAGAGAAAGATTACAGAATACCTTTGTTTATGACAACGGACTTATCCGGGGTTTTGTCCAACTTTCCGGGCCAGAAATCCAAAAGTTATATGTAGATACTTTCTTTCAAAACCAGGGGATCGGCGCTTCTTTGATCAACTTTGCAGTAGAAGAAAAGCAATGTAATTTCTTATGGGCTCTTGAGAAAAATTCCGGTGCTCTCCGTTTCTATGAAAAACACGGTTTTCACCGGACAGAAGAACAGATACTGGAGGAAGGGACCAGTGAATATCTGGTCAAACTAAAAAGATAGAAAGGATTTTGATATGCGAACAGATATTATCGATTACTGCCAGACTGAAGTATTTAACAGATGTAAGAAACCAGAAAATAGATTTGGTATGGGCTGCTATTATCACATTAAGTCCGTAGTTCAGAATGGAGCTCTGTTATCTGAACACTTTGGAGCAGATAAAGAAATCGTTATCATTGCTTCCTGGCTCCATGATATCGCATCTGTGACAGACTATTCTATGTATGAAATGCATCATATCTATGGCGCAAAGATAGCGGGAGAAATTCTGAGCAGATTTCATTATGCCCCGCACAAAACAAAAGCAGTCCAGGATTGTATCAGAAATCACAGAGGAAGTGTACCTGGTCAGAAGCAGTCTAAAGAAGAAATCTGTGTTGCAGACGCCGATGCAATTTCCCACTTTGATAACATTCCCAGTTTATTATATCTTGCCTATGTGACAAAAGCCATGGATTATGAGAAAGGGAAACAATTTGTTATTGATAAACTTAACCGCAGTTATCAGAAATTATCTGACCGCAGCAAGAGATTTTATAAAAGCAAATATAATAATGCTATGGATTTATTAAATTCTGCTTCCTCATTGGCATTTTGAAAGAACTATCCTCTTCTATTATATATAATGAATAGTTACCCTCAGGGTACATACAAAATTCCCAGTGCAAAACAATACACTGGGAATCTCTATACCTATATTTTTCAAAATACGGAAAACATATATAATTATGCCGCATATTTTACAAGCTTTGTCTGCAGTTCTTCGCAGTCTCCTGAATGGATTTTCAGGTCAAGTACGCTGTTGAGTCCAAGATGCATAATACCAAGCAAAGATTTTGCGTCTACAACAACTCTTCCTCTTCTGACATCAACATCAAATTCATACTTGGATACTGTATTTACAAATTCGTAAATCTCTTCCGGAGTTTTGAACGTAAGTTTCATTTCGCCCATTATTCATCTCACCTCTTTCGTAATCATACTATAACCCTGCCGCCCCGCCGGGCCCTTTGGGGGTTATGGGTATCATACCACAATTTTCCAGTATAACAAGGATGAAATTTTTTGAATAGGTAGAGATTTTTAAGAAACAGACTTTCTGTACTCCGAAGGCAGAACTCCTACTTCCTCTTTGAACACCCGGCTCATATACTTGGGATCTGTATAGCCAGTCAGCTCAGCGATCTGATTCAGCTTCAGCCTCGTATTCAAAAGCAGACCTTTGATTCTTTCAATCCGGTAATGCCTTACCGTCTCTGTAAATCCTGCTCCTGTTTCTTTTTTAAACTGGGAACTTAGATATTCTTCAGATACAAACAGCCTTTCCGCTGTTTCCTCCAGTGTCACTCCCTGATCATAGTATTTCCTTACCAGCTGAACTGCCCTTCGGATCAAAGGGCTGAACTGTTCATCGCCTTCTTCTGTAAAAGCTTTAAAGCTCACAAGGTTCAGAAATTCTTCCATAGCAGTCCGAATCTGGCCCCAGCTCATGGCTTCTGCAATATTCTGTATACATGCCTGTATCTTCAGCTCTGATTCAATCTCATTTTGTGTTTTATATGCATTTATCACCGCCATATTAAAACGGATCAGACATTCCTTCATATCTGCCGGGCTGTGGGGCTGCCTTCTTAGCAGATCATACACTCGGTAATAGCACCTTTTAATATCCTCTCCGTCAGAAGCAAGGACTGCCCGTTTTACTCTCTGCTCCAGTTCAACAGGATATTTAAGGGGGATGGATTCCTTTTTTTCTATCTGACTAATGGGAATAAGCTTTCCTCTGTCATAAAGCAGATTCCATTCCCGCACCTGCTGAATTTCACGCAGCTTTTCAAGAAGCTGTCCTCCCTCTTTCATGTCTCCCCAGAAACATACGATTTCATCTTTTATTTTCTTACACAAAGCAGGTATCACCTGGCTCTGAAAAAAAGAATATACTTTTTCCCGTTCATCCTCAAACCGATATAACACCGCAGTTACCACATGCCATACATCTACCGGCAGCACACAGACTGAGGCTCCCGAATCATTCCCCATTTTCTCCAGCAGAGGGCAGACTATCTCGCAAAGTTCTACATATCTGTCGCCCAGCCATATGGCAGCTACAGCTGCCGGCTCTTCCAGCGTAAACCCGTATATTTCTCTGGTTACTGCATGAAATCTGCTGTCTGGATGGAGCTGTCCATTCAGGCATCCCCGAAAAATATTCTCTACTGTAAATACAGAGGTAATGGCCTTCTCTTCCGCCAGCCTGTCGCTGATCTTCAGAAGCTCTCTGTGCAGTTCCTCTGTCTTCAGCGGTTTCAGAAGATAGCTGTCTGCCCCCAGCTCAATGGCCTCTCTGGCAGTATTAAAATCCGTATCTTTCGTAAGCATGATCACTTTTGAAGTAATCCCTTTATTCCGGAGTTTTTTCAGCATGGTCAGTCCGTCCATTCCTTCCAGTCTCACATCCATAATGATAAGATCTGGATGGGTACTTTCAATCAGTTCGTACCCCTTCTGACCATTTTGTGCCGTACCTTCCAGTTCATATTCCAATCCGCTTTTTTGCAGCGCCCTGATAATCTCTTCTATAACTGTCTTCTCCCTGTCTGTAATTACAATTCTCATGGGCAGCTCCTTTCTTTTTCCACGGTCTTTCAAAAAGATCTGTACTCAGTATATCACAGATTTCCTGTCTCGTCTGCGTTCTTTTCTTTCTTAACAAGAGAATAGAAATACCACACCGGCGCCGCAAATACGGCTAAATAGATTACGTATCCGAAAAGGTCCAGCACTGCCCCAGCCAGATTCGGGCCTGTGCTCACTATGGCCAGAAACATTAGTATTCCTGATAAAAGAGCTGCTGTTTTTGTCATAATATTTTTCATAAAAGTTCTCTCCTTTTTTCTTTTCTATAAATGATCATAGTCCTTCTATGTTGCATTATCCTCTCATTTTGGAAAAATAATGTTGCAGTTCTGTTACTTCTCCAAAAAGGTTACAAAATCGAGAGATTTTATTTGAAAGTCTGAGACATTCCTGATAGGATTCTATGGTAGAGTAAATACAGTAAAAGTTATTCCCGGAAACTGCAGCTGTAAAGGAGGTTCTGATGAATAAGGGAAATATTATAGAAGTAATCGATCTGTGTAAATCTTATGGAAAGGGTTTTTCTCTGGTAAAAGCTCTGGACCATATTTCTTTGACAATAGAGGAGGGAACCTTCACTGCCATTGTGGGCGCCAGCGGAAGCGGAAAATCCACCCTTCTTCATATGATGGGAGGACTGGACAGCCCGGACAGCGGCCAGGTCCTTGTGGCAGGAAGGGATCTATCCAGGCTTTCTCCGGAACAGGCTTCTATCTACCGCAGGAGAAATATTGGAATTGTATTTCAGAATTATAATCTGATCCCTATGCTGAATGTATATGAAAACATTGTCTTTCCTATAGAAATCGACGGAAACCAGCCGGACAGGGAATTTATTGAAGAAATCACCTGCTGGCTGGGCATCCAGGATAAGCTGGAGAGAAACGTGACTCAGCTCTCTGGAGGCCAGCAGCAGCGGGTAGCTATTGCCAGAGCTCTGGCGGTAAAGCCTTCTATCCTCCTGTGCGATGAACCTACGGGAAATCTGGATTCCCGCACCAGCCTGGAAGTAGTTGGACTTTTGAAATCTTCCAGTATGCGTTTTCATCAGACCATTGTTATGATCACCCATAATGATGAGATTGCACAAATGGCGGACCGGATCATTCATATTGAAGACGGTCATATCGTAAGAAGAAAGTGGGGAGAGCCATGTCTTTAATTGCCAATAATAATCAAAAGCCCACCTGGAAGCTGGTAATTAAAACTCTGAAAGCCGATAAACTCCGGACCTTCTGTATTTTATTTGCCATCTGTACCTGTACCTTTGTTATGACCTTCCTTCCCTGTTTTAACACCCTGGATTATCTGGCTATATATGACGAATTCCGGGAACAGGAGCATGCTTCCTTCACTATGCTCAGTCAGGAAAATACGGCGGCATTATCTCAGGATTCCCATTTTGAAAAAACCGTTCTGGAAAAATACGGTGATTTCGGACGGTTGAATGGCGCTTATGCAAGGCCTGTGTACCAGCAGCTGGCAGGAAACGTTTCTTCCATTCATCAGATATTAAAAGGAAATTTTCCCCAGGATTCCCGGGATATCCTTATAGACAGCAATCTTGCCCAAAAGCTTCAGGCCGACCTTGGTGACAGTCTCACTTTTCAGGAAAAAGATGGAAATACCCAGGTATTTCAGGTATGCGGCATTACAGAGTCAGCCTCAGGAACCAGCGTACCTTGTTTTTATGTTTCCGATTCCTTTGCCCAGTCCAGTTCTATGTTTACTGGCAAAGATTTCAGTCTGAAAATATGGCTAAAGCCAGAATTCCTTACCAAAGGATTTGATAAAAATACTTCTCTGATCAGAGATCTGGCTCTGAAATATGGAATCCCGAAAAGCAACCTCTTTATTAATTACTACAGTATCGATACCAACCCTCTCGGTCCCTCCATGGTTTTCATCTATGTGCTTCTGGATCTTCTGGTACTGGTCATCGGACTGCTGGTGATCTACAGTATATTTTGTATTTCCATTATGTCCCGGATACGTGCCTTCGGGCAGATGCAGACTCTTGGCATGACCAGCCGTCAGATCCGGCGCATGGTAAATCAGGAAAGTTCTCTTTTATGCGTGGCAGGAAGCCTGGGCGGCATCCTTCCCGGTCTGCTCCTGGCAGGTATCGCAGCCCGTTACTGGAGTGCCCCTCACATGATCGGTACAGGGCTGGTCGTTCTGATCTGCTCTTATGTATTCATTATGGCCTTTTTACAGAAGCCTGCCAGGACGGCCTCACGGATCACTCCCTGGGAAGCGGTAAATTATCAGGAGGATCCTTTCTGTCCGGTTACTGGGAAACTTTCCTGCCGTCTGCTGGGCCATATGAGGGCGAAAAATAATCGTCAGAGGATGTTTCTCTCCCGTCTGTCCATGATCGTAGGAGGCATATTTTTTCTTCTGACGGCCACCTATATGTCCTATTATCATATAGATTCCCGGGCAAGATCCAGCTACTTTCAGAACGCAGATTATATTCTGAGCTATGACTCTCAGTATCTGGATTCCTCTGCCACAGAGCTTGTAGAATATCAGAAGCAGGATATTTTTAACCAGGATTTTTTAATGTCCCTTGAAAAATTTCCCCAGGTAGACCGGGTGTTTCCCATCCATGAGGAATACGTAAACATTCTTACCAAATACGGTACGGAATCTTCTAATATGATTGCCTTTGATAAGGAAACCTTTGCTCTTATCCAGCCATATCTGAAAGACAGCCAGATCACCTATGAAGATCTGGTCCGGGAAGGAAGTATTATTTTCAATCCCATTTATGACTATGAAACGGATTTTTCCCCAGGGAACAGCCTTACCCTCAGCTATTATGACGGAGAAGGATATCAGGAAAAAGACCTTCCTGTGGGGGCCATAATAGACCCGAAATTTTCACAGGATAATATTGAGCTGAACTCCAGTTTTCTGGTTCCTGCTCCTGTTTTTGAAGAACTGTATCCTGGCCTGAACACCATCAATCAGGTCTATATTCGCACAGAAGGACATACCCTGTCTCCGGATCTGGAAGAATATCTGAAAGACTTTATGGAGGACTGTCCTTTGATCCGTATGAGTTCTTTTGAAGATTATCAAAGGGAGCTTACACGGCAAAATAATCTTTTTATCCTTCTTTTTGCAGGGGCAACTCTCATCGTGATCATTTTCAGCGTTTTAAACCTTTTAAACGCTACTCTGAATAAAATGATCACCCAGAACCGGGAGCTGGCTCTCTTTGAAGCTGTGGGAATGAGCCGGAAGGAAATAAAAAAAATGCTTCTTTATGAATGTCTGTACATTTCCCGGATGCCCCTGATCATCTCCTGGATCACCGGAAGCCTGATCAACTACCTGTTCTACATTTTTCTGGTCCGGACTCTGGAAGAGGCAGTTTCTTACGTCTTTCCCCTGTTTCCCCTTTTGCTGTGGAGCGCCTTTGTACTGGCAGTTCCCAGTATGATCACCCTGCTGTGCTACCGGCATTTTACAAAGACCGGGCTTATGGAGCGTCTGAAAAGAGACAAATAAATCTTACGCAGGAATACAAAAGCGGCGTTTCCTGTACTGTCTGAAGAAAAACCAGACAGTATGAAAACGCCGCTTTTTAATTCTTTTTCTTTTCAAAGACATTTGGAAGAAATACGGAAAATGTGGTTCCTTCTCCTTCTTTTGAGGATACTTTTATATACCCTCCCTGCCGGGTGATGATCTGTCGGCTGAGATACAGGCCGATGCCTACCCCCTCCTCCAGATGCACTTTTCCTTCCCGGTAAAACCGCTTAAAAATGTCTTCATAATGCTCTTTTGCGATACCGATCCCCGTATCGGAAATATCAATCTTTGTAAACATCTCCCAGGCCTCTGTAGATACAGAAATCCGGCCTCCTTCCGGGGTATATTTTACTGCATTATCCAGGATATTAAACAAAGCCTCCTGGGTCCATTTTGCATCATGAAGCACCATCAGATTCTCATCACAGCTGCACTCCAGTTCAATTTCTTTCTGTTCTGCCTTGGCCCCTGCCTGAGAAAGAGCCTGGAAAAGAGTGTCAAAAATCCTGGCCGGCTTTACCTCCAGGTGAATCAGAGATGTCTCCAGCCGGGACATTTTCATAAGAGAATCTACCAGAAACTCCAGCTTTTTTACCTGGTTCTCAATAACCTGAGCAAACTGCTTCCGCTGCTCCTTGGAAAAGTTTCCAGAGTCCAGCATGGAGCTGTACATGGTGATATTAGCAATGGGAGTTTTCAGCTGATGAGAAATATCAGATACCATCTGCTGGATTTCCTGCTTTTGAAATTCCTGGGTGCTTAAAGAAGAATGAATCACATCTGACAGCTTATCCAGCTTCATTTCAATCTTGGAAGTAAGGGTATCTTCCTCTGGTCCCGGCTCCTGAAAATTCCCTTTGGTAAGCTCTTCTAACTGAGTACATACCTTATCGGAAAATCCGATAAATGCCTTGCGGAAAACTCTATGTACCGCCAGGATCATCAGAATCATCACGATGCCGAAGCCATAGCATAAAAATGTGAAAAAGTCTCTTTTTCCAAAAAAAGCTGTGGCAGCCAGGAACAGGACACAGGCCCCTATGGCTACTGTCATAATAAGAGTATCTGCACTTATTCTTCTATTCATTCTGCACTCCTATCCACTGATAGCCCATGCCGTACAGTGTCTTGATATATTTATACTGGGCGTCTTTGATCTTTGCCCTTAATCTGCTGATATTAATAGTCAGGGTATGTTCGTCTACAAAGTTTCCCTCACTGTCCCACAGCTTTTCCAAAAGCAGATTTCTGGTAAGCGCCATATTTTCATTTTTAACAAATACATAGAGAAGCTTAAACTCTGTAGGCGTCAGTGCCAGCTTTTCACCTGATTTTGTTACAGTTCTGGTCTCGAAATCGATCACAAGATTTCCGCACCGGTAAATATGCTCTTCTTTATTTCCCATAGTCCTTCTCAGAACTGCCTGGATCCTCTGCATAGCGATCTGTACATTAAAAGGTTTCGTAATATAATCGTCTGCTCCCAGGGAAAAGCCTTTCATCACTTCCTCGTCCAGCTCGTGAGCTGTAATAAAGATCAGGGGCTTCCGGTTAAATCCCTGTATCTCTCTGGCAAAATCAAATCCATTGCCGTCAGGAAGATTTACATCCAGCAGCATAAGATCAAATTTCTGGGATTCTACCACCGGATAGGCGCTTTTCAGGTCATACACCGGTATGGTCTCATATCCTCCATTCTGAAGGTTAAAACAAAGTCCTCCATTTAAAAGCTGGTCATCCTCGATCACTAATATTCTGCTCATCTGTCTGCCCTCTCTACAAAAAAGTAAACGCCCATTACTCAGGCCCTCGGCATTTACATTGCCCATGTAATAAAATACTATCAAAAAATCCTCTGTCACGCAAGAATCCATTTATCTCTTTGCACAGACATTCTGATTCTGGCAGACAGCAGCTCAGGTCTTGCTTTAAATATAAATATAAAAACATAATTTTGCTCTTGCATTTTTCTGCCTGTTTTTATATGATGAATATGAAAATATCTAAAAACTTATCTTTTAAGCTTACAGCATTTCTAAATTTCGATTCCTTTTCAAAAATATTCATGTACTTTGACATTTTAATAAGACTTTACACCTGGCATGGTTGCATGCTACAATACATACACCTAAATAATAAGGGGGGATTTTATGACAGATGGGCAAAAGTTAGATTTAATCTTGTCAAAGATGACAGATATGCAGAGCGATATCGGCAGCCTGAAAGCAGACGTTGCTACCCTTAAAGCAGATGTTGCTGGTCTCAAAACAGACGTTGCCGGTCTCAAAACAGACGTTGCCGGTCTCAAAACAG
>ERZ1090880.662-NODE-662-length-18334-cov-28.506921_pt1 | contig 18334 bp, 20 predicted proteins | sample MGYA00478471_ERZ1090880 | MGnify/ENA primary metagenome ERZ1090880 (study PRJEB33644, sample SAMEA5815734) | chicken gut metagenome | biome: Chicken; feature: Gastrointestinal Tract; material: Caecum | place: Ireland | collected 2019-01-01 | study: A study of the... | reverse complement strand
GACTTCCTGATTAGGCGGCTGGTCTGATTGCCACGGGCTGGCCGCCGATTCCCTCATTTATTAGTTTCTCCTTATATTTACTTATCCCTTTGATTAGCGCCTGCATAAGTGGGCACTTTTCAAAAGATTCGGGTGATTATTATATTGCCGGTACACGCGCAGGACTAAAATTCTGCTTAGATATTGAAAAGAAAGATGATGGAATATATATCTTAATGTGTTATCCAAAATAATATTCAAAAACTAGCACCCTATTGGGTGCTTTTTCTATGCAATGAAGGAGGTGAGCCTAATGGCCGCAAAAGGAAAATACGCCGACTGGATTACGCCGGAAGGCTTACTAAAAATCGAAGGATGGGCAAGAGACGGATTAACAGATAAACAGATCGCACATAACATTGGAATATCCCATGCCACATTATATGAATGGAAAAAACAATTTCCTGAATTGTCTGACACCCTAAAGAAGTCCAAAGACGTTGTTGACAGAATGGTAGAGAATGCACTGTTTAAAAATGCTATTGAAGGAAATACAACGGCGCAAATATTCTGGCTTAAAAACAGAAAGCCTGACAAATGGAGGGAAAAACCGGTATATGATGATACAAGCGAACTTGATAAACTCGATGCTATCTTGAAAGGGTTGAAAGACAATGCAACTTACAAATAAGCAGAATGAGTATATCAGGAACGCGACTCATAGATGGAATATAAAGACTGGGGCTGTCCGATCCGGTAAATCATATGTCGATACAGCATACACAATCCCGGCAAGAATTCGAGAAAGAATCGGAAAGCCGGGATTAACTGTTATATTCGGGGTATCCAGAGACACGATCGAAAGAAACGTGCTGCAGCCCATGAGGGAGATATATGGATCCGGTCTTGTTGGAACGATTAACAACCGAAATATGGCTTGGGTGTGCGGAGAGGATGCTTACTGTCTAGGTGCTGAGAAAGTCAGCCAGGTCGCAAAAGTTCAGGGCTCCTCAATCAAGTATGCTTATGGTGATGAGGTCGCAAAATGGAATCGAGAAGTATTCGAGATGCTAAAATCTCGTCTCGATAAGTCCTATTCCTGCTTTGATGGAGCTTGCAACCCGGAAAACCCTACTCATTGGCTGAAAGAATTTATAGATTCAGACATAGATATTTATCTGCAGCAGTACAGATTATTCGACAATCCTTTTCTTCCAAAAGAGTATGTGGACAATCTGTGCAAGGAATACTCGGGTACGATTTACTATGACAGACTGATTGAAGGTAAATGGAAACGGGCAGAAGGCGCAATATACAGAGTGTTTGCGGATAATCCGGAAAGATTTATAATGCCAATTAAAAAATCCGATATAAAAGAAATCAGAATCGGTATCGACTTTGGTGGCAATGGCTCTGGCCATTCTTTTGTGGCAACAGCAATAACCAAAAATGGAAATATACACCCGGTCATGAGCCGAAAGCACATGAAAAAAGACTTTCCGCAAGGGATAGATGCCAATAAGCTGTCGGAACTTTTTCTGCAATTTGTAGATAATTTGATTGCAAAATATGGGAATCCGAGAGTAGCTTACTGGGACAATGCGGAGACAGTACTTGGACAGAGTATAAAAAACGCGTGCCGGTATAAATATAGCTTTCTCCATGTAATGCCGGCGGAAAAGAAAAAAATAAATGACAGAATTAATTATACCGTTCGACTCATGGGAGCCGGGCGGTTTTTTATTACGGAAGATTGCCAGACGCTCAAAAGAGCACTGCAAGAAGCAGTATACAACGGAAAAACACTGAAAGAAGAGCGTCTGGACGATGGTAGCACAGATATTGATACATTGGATGCTTTTGAATATACAATCGAGAGAAATATCAGTGGAATTTATTACAACAGAGTGGAAGGAGGAATTTAATGTTTCGAATTGCAGATGATGAAATACTCGACGAAAATGTATTATCTGGATATATCGAAGATCATAACACCGAAGTGTCTGCACGATATCAGCCATTACTGGACGCATATATGACAGACTATCCGATATTTCACTTGCCGCCCAAACCTGCATACAAGCCGGATAACCGTATTGCTGTTAATTTCGCCAAATACATTACAGACACCATAAATGGTTTTTTTCTTGGTAATCCAATTAAGCTGCAGAGCGATGACGAAGCCGTTTTAAATTATGTGGAATTGCTGGATCAGTATAATAATCAGGATGATAATAATGCTGAATTATCCAAAACTTGCAGTATTTTTGGTAGTGGATACGAAATGTATTATGTGGATGAAAATGGCCAGATTGGTATCACATACCTGACGCCAATAGAAGCATTCATGATTTACGATGATTCCATACTGCAAAATCCACGTTATTTTGTAAGGCTTTATCTTGACACAGATAACGTAGTACACGGCAGCGTGTCTGATGAATCCACGGTAAAATACTTTGAAATCCGCGGAAAACTCACATTCATTCCGGAATACGAGCGACCACATGGTTTTGACGGGGTGCCAGCCACAGAATTTTTGGAAAACGCAGAGCGCCAGGGAATCTATGAATCTGTGCTGACCATGATTAATGCTTATAACAAAGCCATCAGTGAGAAAGCTAATGATGTGGATTATTTTGCGGATGCCTATTTGAAAGTCTTAGGAACATTGTTGGACGAAGATGAAATTAAGCATATCCGGGATGATCGTATTATTAATTTTGATGGGGACACAGAAAAAGTAATCGTGGAATTCCTTCAAAAACCAAATGGAGATGAGACGCAGGAGCACTTGATAGATCGTCTGGAACGCTTGATTTTTCAAATCAGCATGGTGGCAAATATCTCTGATGAAAATTTTGGTACATCCTCTGGTATCGCCTTAAAATATAAACTTCTTGCCATGAGCAATCTGGCAAAAACCAAGGAGCGAAAATTCACAGCCGGAATGAACCGGAGATACAAGCTGATCTTTTCAAATCCAGTCAGTGGGATGAAGAAAGATGACTGGATAAAGATTCGATATCAATTTACCCTGAATTATCCAGCAAACGTCCTGGAAGAGTCCCAGATCGCCGGAAATCTGGCTGGGATCGTAAGTCAGGAGACACAGCTGAAAGTGCTGTCTGTCGTGGATAATGTCCAGCAGGAGATTGAGCGAATGGAAACTGAGGATATGAACCGACAAGACGCTGTAATGCAGCAGATGTTTGGAGGTGCGGCAGATGACCAGCCAGGAGTACTGGAAGAAGAGGGAAGAGAGTAACTACCGAAAAAATATCAAAAACGAAAAAGAATACCAAAAACGCATCGAAGAAATCTACAAGGATATGCTCTCGGAGATTCAGAAAGAGATTGACGGATTTTATGCCAGATATGCAAGAAAAGAAGGAATCACCATTGCAGACGCCAAAAAGAAAGTGGCAAAAGTTGATATTGAAGCTTATGAGCGCAAGGCAAAGAAATACGTCAAAGAAAAGAACTTCTCAGAACAGGCCAATGCAGAGATGCGGCTATACAACCTGACGATGCGAGTTAATCGGCTTCAGCTTCTGATGGCTAACATCGGGCTTGAATTGGTAGCTGGATTTAACGAGATGGATCAATATTTTGGTGAAATCCTTGATGATAAAGCAAGAGCTGAGCTTGAGAGGCAAGCTGGAATACTTGGAATGACTGTCCGGAATGCTCCTAAAAAAGCAGAAGCTATTGTGAATTCATCGTTTTATAATGCAACCTTTTCGCAGCGAATATGGCTATATCAGGATATGCTGCGAAACGAGTTGGAAAGCCTTCTGGAGAACGGTATATTACAAGGACACAATCCTAGACGTTTGGCAGTGCATCTTCGGAAGCGGTTTGGGGTGAGCCAATTTAACGCAGAACGCCTTATGATTACGGAGCTTGCAAGAGTGCAAACAGAAGCGCAGAAGCAGTCCTTTGAGAGGAACGGATTTGACGAATACATATTTCTTGCGCTTGGTACAGCGTGTCCGATCTGCAAAAAGCTCAACGAGAAGCATTTTAAAGTGGCAAAGATGATGCCGGGGACAAATGCTCCGCCGATTCACCCTTTTGTCGATGCTCGGTTTCTGCTTATGATGATAGAAAAGATTATGATGAATAGCTGGATTATCTTAGTAAGGGTAGCACAACCGATGAATGGAGCAGGTTAAAAGCCAAACGGAAATCGAGCGAAAATACAATACAACAATAGATGGACTTTAACGCATTGTTTTTGCAAGGCGTTATTTTTTTGCTCTTGGCGTCGATAGGGTAGCTCCCGAAAGCAATATGCCTTAATTGTTTCGGCGCCATTAATAAGGCAATTATTACGAAAAGGCGGTAATGAAAATGAAAGAAATATGGAAGGATGTTAGAGGATATGAGGGATCGTATCAAGTGAGTAATTTCGGGAGAGTTAAAAGTCTTGGAAGATATAAGGAAAATCACTCAAAATTACAGTATATCCCGGAAAGAATAAAGACACTGCATGAAAGAATAGATAAAGGAAAGCAGACAGGGTATCTTGTGACAATCCTTTATAAAAACAACAATGGAAAGAATTGTTATGTGCACCGACTTGTTGCTGAAGCATTTGTACCGAACCCAGAGAATAAGCAAACAGTTAATCATATAAATGGGGATAAGCATGATAATAGAGCAGAAAATCTTGAGTGGAATACATATCAAGAAAACAATATCCATTCCTACAAAACAGGGTTAAATGATGAAAAGCATAGAAGAAACTGCAAGGGATCAATAGTAGTAAAACAATTAACTCTTGACGGGAAATTGATTGCTGTGTATCCGAGTATAAGAGAGGCCGAAAGGCAAACTGGTATTTGCAGTCAGTCAATATCTATCGGACTTCGTAAAGGATGGAGATATGGCGGATATATTTGGGAAAAAGTATCATAGTCTCCCACCGGCGGGGAATGACCAGGACAGAAAAGGAGTGGTGTGATTTGATTGTAGTAAACGTCCGGAAGGACGGAATAACCATAGAAGGTCATGCTAATTATGCGGAATATGGAAAAGATATTGTATGCGCTGGCATGACTGCTCTTATGAGAACTCTTGTGAAATCTATTGAAGATTTGACGGAGGATGAAATCGAATACGAAATATCTTCCGGAAAGGTTGATATACATTACAGGAATCTTTTAGAGAAATCAAGGACTCTGGTAGATTCCTTTTTTGTTGGAGTTTGCATGATAGCAAACGAATATCCCGAATATGTAAAAATCATTTGACCGAAATCGTCGATAAACTATCGCAATGGCTTGGACTTTGGACGGGCTGGGGCAGAAAGGAAAGCAATATGAAAAATAGATATTTTTTACAGATTTTCACAGAGGGTGAAGGAAGTGGATCTGCAGCAGAAAGCGGAGACGCAACCGGCGCAGCGAGTGAAGAAACAAAGAATGAACCATTATCTTTTGATGAGTTTTTAAAACTGGAAGGAAACCAGGCTGAATTTGACAGGAGAATCCAGAAAGCTATCAATACAGCTGTGTCAAATGCTCAGAAAAAGTGGGAAACGCTGACGGACGATAAAGTCTCTGAAGCTGAAAAGCTGGCACAGATGACTAGCGAACAGAAAGAGAAATATCGTGCCGATAAGGCAGAGAAAGAGCTGGCCGACTTGAAACAGCAGATCGCGCTGGGAGACATGGCAAAGACAGCCAGAAAGATGCTGTCAGATGAAAATATCTCGATACCGGATGAAATCGTGATGAATCTTGTCTGTGATGACGCAGAAAAAACAAAATCAGCAGTTGAGGGATTCGCGAAGTCATTCAAGGATGCGGTTCAGACCGAGATTAAAAACCAGTTAAAGGGCGGTACTCCTAAGACAGGATCAAGAGATACTGGGATTACCAAAAAACAGATCATGGCAATTAAAGACCCGATTGAACGGCAGAAAATGATTGCTAAAAACTTAGAATTATTTGAAAGGCAGGTATAAAAATGAATAAAAACAGAAAATTAGGTTTGCAGGTTTTTGCAGCTCCTGAAAACATGACAGGTGTTGCACAGATCCAGGTAAGAGCGAGAGAAATCGATTTTGTGACATCTTTTGGACAGAATATGCAGGCTCTTCTGGATGTAATGGGAATTGCCAGAATGATCCGGAAGGAAAACGGCTCTGTATTGAGAGTAAGAGAAGCATCCGGCGTATTACAGTCTGGAGATGTGGCAGAAGGCGATATTGTACCGCTGTCTCAGTACGAAGTGACAGAAAAAGACTTCGATACCATCAAAATCCAGAAATACAAAAAAGGCGTATCGATTGAAGCTATCGCAGAAAAAGGATATGAAGCTGCTGTTGCAATGACAGACGAGGAATTTACAGCTGACCTTCAGAATGTGATTATGACAAGATTCTACGATATGTTGAAGATGGGTTCGCTGACCAGCTATGAAACATCTTGGCAGATGGCTTTTGCGATGGCTATCGGAAGAGTAAAAAATAAATTTGAGACTATGGGAAGAACTGCCACAGGAATTGCGGTTTGGGTAAATACACTGGATGTATATAAATACCTGGGAGCTGCTCAGATCACCATGCAGACTGCATTCGGAGTTAATTACGTCCGCAATTTCATGGGTGCAGATATCATGTTTATCTCTTCTCAGATTCCGGAAAATACTGTGATTGCTACTCCACTTAATAACATTGTGGCTTACTATGTTGATCCGTCTGATTCTGAGTTTGCGAGAGCTGGACTTGTATATACCACTGATCCGGCAACTGGGTTTATTGGATTCCACGTACAAGGCAATTACGACAGAGTTATCTCCGAACTGAATGCAATCATGGGAGTAAGACTGTTTGCAGAATACCTTGATGCTATTGCATACATTTCTGTTGGCAGCTCCAGCACTCAGACTTTAGGAACGCTGACGGTTACATCTGAGGAAGGATCTGAGACTGGAGCAACAAAAATTACAGTAAATCCTCAGCTTGCATCTATCAATGGAGTGTACAAATACAAAACTAACGCTTCTGCCGCAACAGCAGTAACTTACGGAATGGATGTAAAAACTTGGACAAGATGGGACGGCGTGTCCGAGATCGAAACCACAAACGGATATCATGTGACAGTCGTTGAGGCCGATGAAAACTTTAAAGCCGTTCGCTCCGGTGATGTTGTTGCTGCAGTTAAGTCCTGACAGGAGGTGATCCGGGGATGCTAGAAAACTTAAAAATTCTGCTTGGAATTTCTGAGGATGATTCATCCCAGGACGCAAAGCTAAACCTTATCATTTTAGAGACTACAAAACGCTTAAAGGCTCTTCTGGGCGGCATAGATCCGCCCGAGGAGCTTGATTATATTATCACTGGTGTATCTGTGGTGAGGTTTAATCGGATAGGATCAGAAGGCATGAGCTCGCACGGTGTAGAAGGCGAAAGCATTACCTTCTCTTCCAATGATTTTGATGGATATATGGATGATATCCAGAGCTACCTTGATTCTCTGGAAGATGCGACAAAGGGGAGGATTAGATTCTTATGAGATATGACACTCCAGTATATTTCCGAAAGATTGCGCAAGGAGAATATAATACCGAAACCGGTGATTACGGAGAACCAACCATTACCGAAATGGAAGTATATGCATCTGTGATGGACACACGCTCAGAAATGATGAGGCTGGTATATAACGGCCCGATGCAAGGCAGTCTGACTATCCAGCTGCAAAATCACTATACAGAGCCGTTTGACCGGATACGTATTGGCGATCTAATTTATAAGGTTGACTATACCAGGAGATTAAGAGTAAAACAGACCTTTGTAGTATCGGAGGTTCAGTGATGAGCGATGGATTTACTGTAATTGGGATGGAAAAACTGCAAAAAAAGCTCCGAAAAAATGTAGATTTGAATGAGGTCAAAAAAATTGTTAAGACAAACGGAGCGGAGATGCAGGCAGAAGCGCAAAGAAATGCAAATTTCAAAGGGCATTATGAAGGAAAAAAATTTGTTCCACCAACAGGAACATTAAGACGAAGCATCGGACTTGAAATTACCGACGGAGGAATGATAGCAGAGGTTGAACCAACAGCAGAATATGCACCGTATGTTGAATTTGGGACACGCTTTATGAATGCGCAGCCCTATATGAAGCCTGCATTTGAGAAACAATCCAAGCAATTCCGAAAGGATATGAATGAGTTAGTGAGGTGATGGAATGGATCCACAGCAAGAATTATTCACAGCATTACTTAGCCAATTAAAAGAAAGTGAATATGATGTATACGATACTTTCCTTCCACCGGAGAACACGCCATATCCTTTTATCTTTTTGGCTGATAGTCAACAGATTGATGATCGGAATAAAAGCGCAGTATTCGGGGATGTATACCAGACTATCCATGTGTGGCATTCTGACCCAGGTAAGCGCGGCACCGTATCATCAATGTTACTAGATATTAAAAAGATGTGTTATGGCCTGACTCACACAGCAAATTATGCGTGGGACGTAAGAGGTGTAACACAACGGATATTACCAGATAATACAACAAAAACTCCGCTTTTGCATGGATTGTTAGAGGTGGAGTTTAAATTTTCTTAGGAGGTATAAAGATGATCGAAAAATTTCCAAAAGAAATTAGAGAGAGATTAGTAAAAAAATATCCTGCTCCAGAATTTAAAGAAAAATTCTTGCAGACTTTTGCGGAAGCCGTTTCTGGACGTAGATTGGTATATTTATACAGAATTTTGTCTGAGGCAGCTACGCAGAATGGTACGCAGATTGCATTTACGACAGAAAATGAGAGAACAAAGAGTAAGGATGCGGATTCAACGTCAACAAAAGATGGCAGCATCCGTACTCCTGGAACTGCTGAGATTGAGATTACAGCCACTTCCATTATGTCAAAAGGAAATACTATGATCTCCAAACTGGAAGCAGCTATGGATGATGATGAATTAATCGAAATCTGGGAAGCAAATCTGGATGAACCAGCGGAAGAAGGAGAAAATAAGTTTTCTGGAACCTATTTCCAGGGATATATCACTGAGATTTCTATTACTTCAAGCGCAGAAGATTTTGTCGAAGTATCTCTAACCTTTGGTATTAACGGTTCTGGAGCTACCGGTGATGTGACTGTAACTGCTGAGCAGCAGGAAGTGGCAGCATATACATTCACAGACACGCCTAAAAAGGGTGTATGACAAAAATCAGGAGGATAAAATAAATGTTTGAATTAACAATCAATAATACGGTATACCAGTTTAATTTTGGCTTCGGATTCCTCAGAGATATTAATAAAACCTATAAATCTGTGGATGAGAAAACCAAGCAGGAGCGTGAGCTGGGATTACAGTACAATATTGCATCACTTATTGATGGTGATGTGGAAGCTATCGTTACCATACTCGATATCGCTAACAAGGGATGCGACCCAAGGATTACACGACAGGATATCGAAAAATACATCGAGGACGAAAACACCAATATCGATGATCTTTTTGATACGGTAATGGATTTTTTATCAAAAGCGAACTGTACCAAGAAAGAGGTTCAGAAATTCATGGAGAATCTGGAAGAGCTGAAAAAGAACCAGAATTGACCGTTGAAGAGCAATACCGGGAAGCGGCGATTTGCTGTATGAGGTTTTTGGGGATTAGAACGCTTGCAGAAGTGGATCGGATTACAATACCGGAATACAAAATCATGTTAGAGGCTGCGAAGCTTCGCAATGTGGATCTGGATTACCGAAATCATCTGCAGGCGTTTCTTAATTTTTCCGTACAAGCTCAGAAAAAAGTCGGAAAAAATAAAACTCAACCTGTATATCGTAGATTCAACAAATTTTACGATTATGAAGAGGAAATCAAAAAAGCAAGATCGAAGAAGAAAAATCCGCTTTACGGTGTGATTAATTTCTTGAGATCAAAAGGAGGTGAGGGAAATGGCTGATAGCTATAGCGTAAAAGCAATATTATCGGCACAGGACAAAGGCTTCGGTTCAGCGATGAAAGCCGCTATGAATTCTGCAAATAATCTCAAACAGACCCTCACTGGTGGTTTTGGATTTGGTGTTCTGATGGGGGCTGGACAAAAAGCTTTTGACGCCATTACAACCGGAATCGGTGATGTAGTGTCAGGCCTTAATGATTCCAGTGCTGCGTGGAAAACGTTTCAGGGCAACATGGAAATGAATGGTAAATCTGCGGATGAAATTGCAAACATTAAAAATGAGCTACAGTCTTTCGCAGAGCAGACCATTTATAGTTCATCTGATATGGCATCCACATTTGCGCAATTGGATGCGGTCGGAACCAAAAGCACATTGGAATTAGTAAAAGGTTTCGGTGGATTGGCCGCAGCGGCAGAAAATCCTACGCAGGCCATGAAAACATTGTCTCAGCAGGCAACGCAGATGGCAGCAAAGCCTACAGTAGCGTGGGAAGATTATAAACTGCTTATTGAGCAGACACCCGCCGGTATCGCAGCGGTAGCAAAGTCGATGGGTAAGACCACACAAGACCTGATTAAGGACGTGCAAGACGGAAAAGTGGCAACGGAAGACTTTTTTAATGCTATCTCAGAAGTTGGAACCAATGACGCTTTTACCAAGCTTGCCACGGAGTATAAGACAGTGGATCAGGCAATGGACGGTCTTACTGAAACCCTATCCAATAAGCTGCAACCCGCCTTTGACGTACTGTCAAAGGTCGGTATTGATGCTATCAGCGGACTTGTAGACAAGGTCGGAGAGCTGGACGGGCAGAAGATCGCGGATAAACTCACATCCGGGATGGATAAAATAAAGCCGTACTGGGACGAAGTGAAAGAAGTCGCTTCTGAAGTGGGAGCTGCTTTTGGTGACGCCTTTTCCGCTATTGGAAAATCTCTCGCTGATTTAAACGGAGCATTTGGATCAACAGAAAGTGTTAGTAATTTTGGTGACGTCATTGGAACTTCCGGCGACGCACTGAAAACATTTGCCGGATTCCTTGAGGATAATTCTGACAAGATTGCGTTCTTGATCCAGAACCTTCCAAAACTTTTGGCTGCATATATGGCGTTTAAGGCTGTAAAGGCAGTTGCTCCCGGTATGCTTGCGTTTAGCTCAGCAATCACGCAATTAGCCGGAAAAGGAATCAGCGGATTGGCTGGTAAATTATTTGGTGTTGGAAATGCAACAAAAACAGTAGGACAAAATACATCAGCAAGCAGCAAACAATTATTAAGTTCCGCAGCGGCATTTGTTGCATTCGGGGCCGGCATTGCTTTAGCTGCCGGAGGATTGTATATCATGGCGCAGGCATCAATGCAATTGGCGTCAGCAGGTCCGGGAGCTGTTGCGGTTATGGTCGGTATGGTGGCTGCATTAGCAGGACTGGCTTATGGCGCGTCACTGATTGGTACGCAGCTGTCAGCCGCATCAATGGGCCTTATTGCATTTGGGGCGTCAGTAGCAATAGCCGGAGCTGGAATGTATATTTTATCTTCCGCAGCTATTAATCTTGTCAACGCGGGCACGCCCGCTATCGCGGTGATGGCCGGAATGGTAGTCGCACTTGGCGGATTAATGGTACTGGCAGCAGCATTAGGGCCGATGCTGACTGCGGGGGCTGTCGGAATGATTGCGTTCGGAGCGGCTTTAACATTGGTTGGAGCTGCAGCAGTATTAGGAGCAGCGGCACTGGCAATTATTTCAGGAGTGCTTCCGCAGATCGTTACCTACGGAGCGTCCGGAGCAGTAGCAATTGCACAACTTGGGGCTTCTATGGTTGCTTTTGCAGCCGGAGCAGCAACAGCCGGAGCGGCAAGTATCGTTTTGGGTGCTGGATTACTTGCAGTAGGAGCTGGGGCACTGGTGGCAGCAGCAGGGGTGACGCTTTTGGCTGGCGGGGCTACACTTTTAGGCGCAGGGCTTCTGGTTGCTGGTGCAGCGGTAACAATGCTTGGTGTAGGCCTTCCTTTGGTGGCTTCCGGAGGTACAGCGGCAGCGGCTGGTTTGGCAACTATGTTAGCTAGTGCTACGGCATTGAGTGCGATTATGTTGGCTCTGACAGCAACAACAACAGCCTTTTCGGCGGTAATACTACTATCGTCTGCCGGACTTGTGGCGTTCGGAGCCGCAATCACAGTAAGCTCCGCTGGCGCTCTTGTACTGGCAACTGCACTACTGGCGGTCAATGGGTCGATGAAATCCATTTCCAGTAATGCAAAATCAGCGCAGGCTTCCCTTAACTCGATGGTAATTTCGGTCAATATCGTGGAAGCTGGTCTGAATGGGTTGCAGAACATGGCAGAGAGCGCAATCAATAGTTTTGTCAATGCTTTCAAATCTGGAAATAAGCAGGCTACTTCAGAGGCCAAGAATATGTCCAAAAACATCAAAGATGGAATCGAAACCGGGTTAAATCCACTCCCAACAGTGGCAAGAACGGCAATGAGCCGGTTTACTTCCGGCCTTAACTCGGGCGGTGCGGCGGCAATCAGTGCAGCCAGAAGTATTTCTGCTAATGCGGTGTCAGCTTTAGGATCATCCGCAGGAGCGGCATACAGTCATGGCTATAACATTGGTGCTGGATTCGCAAACGGTATGGCAGCAAGTCTTGGAAGAGTGCAATCTATTGCATCCCAGATGGCAGCGGCAGCAGCTCAAGCGATTGCGGCAAAAGCAAAAATCGGAAGCCCGTCAAAAGTCACCTATGAACAAGGTATCTGGATGGGTGAGGGATTTGTAAACGGCATCAGGGCAATGATAAATCAGGCTTGGAATGCGTCAGAAGACCTTGTAAATATTCCAAATCTTGCTATCGCAGGAATGGGAGGATTCCAGGGTGAATTATCCAGCGCATACAGCTACAATAGGACAATCACCATTGTTGTACCGGTTGATCTTGACGGAAGAGAAATCGCAAGAGTGACGGCACCATACATGGAAGAAGACCTGAGTAAGATACAACAAAGAAATAACAGGCTTGCAGGACGGGCATAAAGGAGGTATTGAGAATGCTATATGATTTTCGGGATACAACAGAATATATGGAATATCCAGTATCTCTTCCGGCTCAAGCCATGCAGTTTGATGGAAAATGGATTGAATCAGAGATTCCCGGCTATCGAACACTATACGTCACGGGCCGGGAAACTATCTCTGCCGAAATTACAGATACGGTAGTTGGAGCTGCGGATGGATCATTGTATGAGCGGAGACGATATGAGCCACGGACGTTAATTGTCGGATATCAGTTGATCGCAAAAACAAATGAGGAATTTTGCGAAGCATTCAATCGGCTGAATGGTATTTTGAATACTGAACAGGCTCAAATTTCTTTCAATGATGAGTTGGACAAATATTATATCGGAACTAAAACAAAGCTAGACGATATTCCGTCTGGGGTTAATGCCGTAACTGGCGAAATCGAAATATACTGCGCAGATCCATTTAAATATTCTGTTACGGAATTCACGGCGAAACCAAATAGCAACGGTGTCATTGAAATTAATTATGAAGGAACATATCCGTCTTATCCGGCCATGGATGCGACTATGACCAGTGATAATGGATATATATCTTATATTGACGAATCGAATGGCGCTACATTGCTGGCAGGAAATCAATCCGAGGTAGACGGTGAAGACGTTGATAACGAATCAGAGCTACTTGTCAATAAGGGATTTTATAATGGATCCGGAGCTTGGATTCTTAATCAGGCTACCCTTTACGGAAATATGGTGCAGAATGGAACATTAAGAATTCAAGAAACAGCAAAAGGAACGGGAGTTACTGGGGATAATTGGGGAACCGGAACATCCTGGCATGGAATTGGACTACACATAGCTGTTCCGGAGGACTCGACGGGTTATGCAGGAGCACAAAACTTTTGTTTGGAATGGAAAAATTATTTTGGCTCATTTTCCGCGAAAGAGTTGGGAATGGCTCAGTTTGTAGTCAGTTATTCGGATTCCGGAGAAAAGAAACCGCTTGCTGGAATTGTGTTTGTAAAGAATACAAGGGCATCCCTTAGTGCTATTGCTGAACTCCGAGTGGGAGATCAGATTATGAGATCTATTAATTACACATGCAATAGCGCAAGTAAAATATCTGGATCCAAAACAGCTAATCCAAAGGTGGAAAAGAGTGGGGGCAATTTCCGTTTTACAATCGGTGGAAAAGTCTACGAATATTCTAATGATGATCTCGCAGACGCAGAAGGTATTGAAGTAGATCTGTTTATTGCGAAATATGCTTCCAGCACATCGATGGCGCGGAATACTTTGATTGGAGTAAAATTTTACAAATATGGTGTAAACGGGTGGGTGAATCTCCAAAACCAGTTTTCGGACGGACAGAAAGTAACTATTGACTGCAGCTCTGGGGAAATTTTGATCGATGATGAGCCAACTCCCGGAATTGGCGCACTTGGAAATAATTGGGAAAATTTTAAGCTTAACCCAGGCGTTAACAACATTGCCTGTTATTATTCTGATTTTGCACAAGAGCCTGATATAACGCTTAGATATCGGGAGGTATACCTATGATTGTTTATTTTTCTGACCGGTATCTAAATATTCTCGGAAAAGCCTCAACAGGTCTTCCGCAGGGATACAGGATCATTAATGACGTAAAAACAGAAGATGTTGACTCTTGCGTAGCGACGTTTGAATTTGACCTCAAATACAACGAAGATACGTTGTCGGAAGCAAGAAATATGGCATATCCAGGTAATTACCTTATGCGCAGCTACGATGATGCAGATGAGTTTTATACGATCATTGACACGGAAGAAGACACGAGCAGCAACACAATTTATGTATATGCGGAAGATGCTGGTCTCGATCTACTAAATGATGTGTATGGGGAATATACCGCTGATAAAGCATATCCCATATCGTATTACGTGGAAAAGTATTCGAAGGATAGTGGATTTGAGATACATATCAATGAGATTCCGAATCTTACAAGGACACTCTCCTGGGATACAGATTCCACGGCATCTGAGAGGCTTTTAAGCATTGCGTCTTCTTTTGGGGCTGAGATTGGATACAGCTTTGACATTGAAGGATTGGAACTGAAGCATCGGTATATTAATATTTACAAACAACGAGGAAAAGATTCTGGAATATCCCTTAGATTGAACCGGGAGATTGATAAAATCGTTGTTAAGCGGTCCATTGCGAATTTGGCGACAGGGTATAAGGTGTTGGGTGGTACTCCAGAAGGTGCTGACAAACCTATTAGTTTAAATGGGTATACCTATGACGATGGAAACTTTTATGTAGCAGGAACATATCTTTTTTGCCGGGAAGCAAATAAGATCTGGAGTCGGAGATATGCAGAAGAAGGTGTGAATGCCGGATATATTTGCAAAATGTTTAATGGGACCTCGACGAACCAGAAAACCCTGTGTTTGCAAGCTATTGCATCGCTTAGAAAAGCAAGCCAGATGGAAGAAAACTATGAAGTCACATTGAAAAAGGTTCCAGATGGTCTACAGATCGGAGATACCGTCTATGTTATTGACAACGCTGGGGAAATGTATCTGGAAAGCAGGGTTCTTAAAATTGAGGTTAGGGCTTCGGAAGGACAATATACAGTAACCCTTGGAGAATATTTGATGCGGTCAAGTGGTATTGATCCTATATCCGCAATTGTCGACGATGACCAAACAGATACAGGATCAATTGCAGATAGGCCGAGCTATATAAATGGCATATCTCCTGCGTGGATGACTGCGAATCTATCCGATACATTTGTGGAAAATGATGGTCTCAGGTATCGAAAAGATGGAAACAGAGTTGATATTCAAGGTGTGATTTCACCAGCTCAGGATATTGAGGGCGGAACCTCTCAGATCTTATTCACACTCCCGGAATCTATGTGGCCATATACTCCTATTCGCCAAACGATGGCCGGAAGTAGTACAGCCCAATGGGTGATAGGAGTGGATTTGAATGGGAATGTAACGTTCTCAGATTATGGAACAGTGGAAAGCATTCTCTGTCCGGCGACGGAAAAACTCTATATTAATCTTTCTTATTATAAGTAGGAGGGAACACATGTTAGAACAAACGATATATTTGGATGTGGTGCCGGGCGGATTACCGCCGATCGTCAATGTGAGCCAATTTGATGAAGGTAGCCGGACACTACATATTAATCTATATGCCAGTTCTGGAGAATTTGAAATTCCAGCAGGATCTACAGCCAAAGTTCAGGGTACAAAGCGGGATAAAAAAGGTTTTTCTTATTCTGCGGAATTGAGCGGAACAGAGGTTGTGTGTGATGTTACACAGAATATGACGGCAATAGCAGGAAGAGTGTATTGTGAAGTAGTAATTGAGAATGGAGAAGATGTACTTGCTACAGCGAATTTTATTCTGATGGTCAAGCAAGCGGCATTTGGCACTGATACCGATATTTCGGATTCAGATCTTCCAGATTTTTACGAACTTGCTAAGCAGATCGCTAAAGACGCCCAAGATGCTCAAGATGCAGCGGAAGCAGCAGAGCAGGCAGCAGAAAATGCAGCGCAATTTACACCCGAAGGTTATCAGCAGATGCAGTCTGACGTTGAAACACTTAAGACAACGGTATCAAGTCAGGGTGAACAGCTGGAAGAAGAAATAACTAAAAATATATTTGGCTTTGGAAAGCCCGTAAAGAAAGATATATACCGAAAAAGACTTGCGATCCAAACACTGTCAGGGGATAGCGGATACACTACGCTGCAGGGCGGGTGTTATCTTCCAACAAAGCAGCACTTTTTAATGGCAATTGTTAATAGCGATAATAATTCGTGCATTTTGGTCGAATTAGAAAAAGATTATGAAACAGTTGTCAAAAGAGTAACTCTTGATTTAGGACATGCTAACGATCTGACATACAATCCAGATGATGGAAAGATTTATGTAGCGACTGGAAGCACCGGAACTAATGCAAATAAGATTGCAGTTTTGAATGGCTCTACATTTGCGTTGGAAAACACATTAGATCTTGGAAATTCCAGGGCAAAATGGCTGATATCATATGATGATGTTAATAACCGGTATTACGTCTTAGATACAGATTATCTTACGATATATAATTCCAATTGGGGTCAATTAAAACAGTACGAAAATGTATACAAAGATCAATATGCCGGCGAATGCGAAATGAACGCACAGTCTTCCTTTTGCTATAACGGAAAATTTATTGCGCTGTATTTTGCAAGGGAAATTGTATCGGCCAGTCAAAGAATATCGGCTATCTACCTGCAAATGATTGATTACGATACAGGCGCGGTCAGTACAATAGCCCAATACTCTCCACGCGGAAATTCGGATGAACCAGAATTTGTCGGATTAATCGGTGATATCGGGTACATGTTCGGCGGCCAGACGTATTTTAGTGTTTCTGAAATCTATTTTGATCAGGAAAAAATTTACGATTTTCCGAAAAGTATTTTTGGAATAGCTCAATTGATAGACAGTAATGGTGATCTTAATGAATACCAGATGCCGGGAATTTATTATTCTCCAAACACAGATTACACTACAGGTATTGAAAATGCACCAGTGACCAACGGGTTTACATTATATGTAATACCAGTCTCCGGAAACGTAATTGTACAGCAATTAATCAATTCGGCAGGAGACTTTTATAAGAGAGTGTTAAGCGCGAATACAAATAATTGGCTGGATTGGGAGATAATGGAAAGCAGTAATACCGATCCAGCCGATACTGGTTGGGTAACACTTAGCCTAACTGGAAATTACGAAAGCGTTGCTGCGCATCCGATGCAAGTAAAGAAGGTTGGTAATCTTGTAGAGTTGTCTGGGGCAGTTAGAAATACAGCGAACCAGATCGCTGGCAGCACAACAGAAACAACTCTTGGAGTTACGCTTGCAGCTCAATACCGTCCATCAAAAATGGTTGTAATTGAGGGTACTACATCGGATGATCAGGTGTGTCAGATTAGGGTTAACACAAATGGAAGAGTGACAGCATCACGGGCAATCGCCCCCGGAACATCAGGTTATACTTCAATTCCCGCAAACACACCAATTTTTATCCATGCAATGTATTTTGCAACGACTTGAAAGGAGGAATGGAAATGGCGAATTTACCTGATCCCGTAACAAGAAAAGAGCAATACCTGTCCGTGATGGCGGAAAGCACCACACAGTATCCCGAAGAGCCGATTACCCGGGAAGAGATGTACCTGGATTATCTCTGCAAAAATGGTGCAGGCGGCGGCACCATCACCCCTGAACAAATCCAGGCCGCCGTAGATCAATACCTGGAAGAGAATCCCGTGAGCGCGGGAGAATTATCCGTCAGTAACCATATAATCAGTCTTGTCGGAGGCAACAGCAATGAGAATCCTTAAATTTATT
>ERZ1090880.661-NODE-661-length-18348-cov-4.273383_pt1 | contig 18348 bp, 14 predicted proteins | sample MGYA00478471_ERZ1090880 | MGnify/ENA primary metagenome ERZ1090880 (study PRJEB33644, sample SAMEA5815734) | chicken gut metagenome | biome: Chicken; feature: Gastrointestinal Tract; material: Caecum | place: Ireland | collected 2019-01-01 | study: A study of the... | reverse complement strand
CTGCATTCATAGGGTAACCATTAACACCATAAGTCTCATCTGGTCCTTCCCCTGACTGAGCGTGTGTCTTTCCACGGTAAGTAGCTGTTCCTAAGGGACCACCTTGAACCGTGTCGTTTGTATTTGTATTAGGGTAACTATTTAGCCTAGCACTTCCGCCCCAGGAAAGCACATAAGCAAGCTTAGAAGCTTCATCGGCCCATCCCATAAACATCTCAGTATGCCCACTCCGTACAACGATGTCTCCAGGCTGTAGTTGTGCTCTTATCTCTGCGGCAGAACCTGTAATTGTTTGGAAATTAGTGAAATTCATGCCGATTAAGGAACTTGTGCCTGGCAAACCTTCTGCTCCTGGTACTCCCATAGCGGTAATTACCATGCTGATATAGGAAGAGCAATCTCGTCTACCAAAGCCCCATGATTTATTCACATCATCGTTGTTAATTGTGTAAGGCATACCTTTTAGTCCTGTATAATTAAAACTGCTGTTTGCGGAATCCCATGTATATAAGGGACACCAGGACTGCCGGGCTTGATTTGCTGAGTACCAATCTTGATATATTACAAAGGCTGTGTCCATTAAACGCTGTACGCCTGTTGACTTAATATCTGAAAAGTCTAAGTTACTGTTCACGGGATAGTTGAATCCGTTTTCGGCGCTATATGAGGGGCCTGTGGAACCTTCGATTGTTTCGCCACCGCTTGTTGTCGTACCTGAGGAATCGCCGCTGCCTGGCAAGGAACCATCACTTCCGTCACGGTAGACAACATCAGAACGCCCACCACAGCCACACTTGCAGTTTGCGTCACCAGAGTAACAGCCACAATACCCTAGGGTGGCCATTGCACATGATGTTTGGAACTCTCTACCACCTTCGGTTGATGGATTTAATGTAATTGTGTTGCCTCCCGTTATATTTCCTGTTGAGGGCTGAACTGTCTGTGTGTTATTCGATGTGCTACCATTCTCGGTATCGGCACCACCAGTGATAGTGTCTAAGGCTGACACTTCGGCACTGTCCCAATTAAACGTACCTGTTGTTGCTTGTCTCGCCCAATCCAGACCGTGCATTTCGGTACCATCAGCAAATGTAATGGGAAAGTTCGGGTCATCTTTGTACTTCAAGATAAACTTGATTACCTCTACCTTAAATGAAATCCAACGAGCCTGGCCACCGTCACGTACTATACGGGAGTCATCTTCTGTTGAGTCGTCATTAGGAACCCAATCTGCGGGGCAGGCTTTTCCACGAAATACCCATTCGCCTGTTTCCTCCACTAGCTTCTTTGAATCATAATGCCTGTTAATTGTTCCCCGGTCCCAATACTTGTTACCTTTGCTGTTCTCTATAAAGTCAAAGTCTAAGTCAAAATTAAGTTCGACTGCAAGGTAAGCTGTTAAATGTACTAGGGTTTCGTAGGCTGCTTGGCTATACTGACTTTCCTTTCCGTACCCTGCTGAACCTGAGGGAGCGTCATGATAATTTGCTACCTCGACTGACAGCTTGTTGGAGTTGAACTCATTCTGTGTCTTACAGTAGCCTGACATCGGAATAAACTGTGCCAATGCTCCGGATTCTTCAATACCAAAAGTGGAAGTTGAAGTAGAGTTATTAAATACGTTTTGCTGTAAGGAAACCAGTGAGTTATTTTCGGAAACATAATGTACTACAAAACCGTCAAGCGTGTTTCTGTTCATGGGGTAACCGGAAGCGCAAGTTACAGGCAGGTCTTGCAATACTATCTTTTTACACTCTGTAATTTCATGCTGAGGTTCAATATTAAAGCCACTCTCATAGTTTTCAGCAGTGTAATGCAGTTGAAGTGTGTTTCCGGCTACTGTGCTGGAACCCTGTGAATTTGACTGTGATGTGTTATTAGTGTTACTTTGTGTGCCGGAGGAAGACATAGAGCCACCAAAAAATCCCCAATCCTCGACGGTAATCCCGTGCTGTGCTAAAGAGGATTTTGCACCTGTTAAACAGTTGTAGACTGCATTAGTTGAATAGTGTATTTCTCGGTTGCAAAAATAACCTGGTTCTCTAGCTCTATCCTGGTCATTTAGCCACACACCGTTTCTATCATCGCCATCATGGTTATCAAAAGGAATCTGATTTATATGGTCAATATCTGACTGAGTTAAGTAACCCTTTGCTAAAGCCTGTGCCATCACAATCTTCTTGGCTCCTGGTGACCTATTGCCGCCTGCCCCAACATTTGAACTGGAGAAAAGCTGAACAAACTCCTTATCATTCATCAATCTCGCAAATGCGGCAAAATACTTTCGTACTATCGGGTCATTGCCAGAGGTAAAGTCGGAAGAATTATTCATGTAATTTATGCCATTGTTCCACTGTGTCAAGACATACAGGTACATCACAAATTGTCTCTCGGAAGCTGACAATGCAGAATATTCTTCAGTTTGCATTATTGGAGAGCTACTAATAGCAGTTAGAAACCTCTCAGCGTTCATCGAGGCTCCCATAACTGCGGCTGGGAAGTATTTTGGTTGGGCATACCACGCACCACTTCCAGGGTATTTCGATACATCTAGTCCAATAGAGAGTAGCCAGGATTCTGCGTCAGCTTGTGCTGACTGCACTGTAGATGCAACGGATTGTGACACAGTATTCTCTACCTGAAACATTCCAGTAGCAGCACCACTACCAGTCCCATCAAGTTGCTTGTCCAACCCTAGGTATGCTCCGCCACCAGTCCAGGAAGACTCAATATATAAACTTCCACCAGTCTCAACAGAAGTCATTCCATACAAAATCCACAAGGGAATACCACTTCCATAACGCTCCAATATAGCACTTGCGGCCCAGTATGCGTCATTAACAAAATCGCCTGCAATCTTTTCTCCGGAGATATTTGCAGAAGCTCCGGAACCACCTGTTCCAACCTGTGTCGTTCCACCACTGCCTCCAGGAACTGTTACAGTAACAGATTGACCTGCCATTAAAGCGTCTATTTCTTCTTGTGTTAGGAAATAGCAGGTACACTCTCCCTGAGTTGTGTCATCTATATTATCTTCCTCATTAAATAGAACCATTAAAGCAGAAGCGCCTACACCTATAACGGCTATACCAATAATGGCTGCCATTAGTATAGGTACAATCATCATTAGAAAACCAGCAAGCGTAGAGGAAATAATCATCTTTATGGCTCTCTTGTTCATTTCCTTTATAACTGCCTTTTCTAATTTGCTCTTTATTCTAAATATGTCGGTAGGCTTAAAATCCTTTGTTACATCTTTTAAAACGTCTCGGTAAATACCAAATAATTCCTTAAAATTCAACGGTAGGTCCCACCTTATCTGTTAGTATATTGAATCAAAATATCTTGGGTTCCGTTGTGTTTTTCATATGTGCTTATGTTTCTTAATTGTGTATTGCTTAAATGCGATAAGTAACACTGATTTTGTTTTCGGTGGCATAGTCCTCTGCTTCATGACTTATCTCTACATTTGTGTAGAGATTGAAACTGACTAGGCTATCTGCAAACTTTATTTCAGGGTGCTCATCTAATAGATAAAGTCTGTACATTGCTACTCGGCCAGCGAGGTATTGTAACAAATTAACACCTATGGTTGATTGCTCTTCACTTTTGGGGACTTCCCAAATAATGCCAATAATGTGCTATGTGTTATCGGGATTATCCTGCGATTCGTGTTTAAGCACTAGTTACCCTGCTGTAACATCTGATAGACTCAGGTCGAGTGTGCTTCCTGGTACTGCATAGCGTTGCGTGAGTCGCATTAACTCGTCTTTTGTCATGGCGTCACCCTCCTTTACTATTGGATTAGCTTTTATACTGAAATTAGCCGTGCTTGTCCTGCAAACTTCGGGATAGCACGGCTCTGTATCTATGCTTCTGGGTTCTGATTTTCTTTGAAATCTGCTTCACTTGAAAGCTGTTCTGTTTCAGATTTTGGAAAGCATTTGTTTGTTAATGGCTTATAGCTTGTGTTATTGGTGCTAAGCCATATGCGTTCTGCATTTTGAAAACTGTTCATGGTAACATATCCTAAGTAATTTTGAATATTTTCGGGTGACATTGACTTGTAGCCTGCACAACTTAATGCTCTGGCCGCTAAACCTAGCTGTTCTAGGCAGAGGTAACTTATATTCGTAGTGTCTGTTACAATGTAGAGGCAGTCGATTGCTCTCGTAGCAGATACGTAGGCTAATCTTCTCTCTCCGTCAAAGTATCGCTCAAATTCTTCGGGCTTCACTTTGTCTACTGAATAGGCTGCGTCAGGAAATGTGTAGTTGTCATAAGCATACAAGAAAACATATTTCCATTCTAGGCCCTTTGCTCCGTGCATGGTGCACATACGAACACATGGCCCAAAAGCCGAAAAATCTGCGTTCTGATACAGCTTTAACTGTTGGATTAAACCATTAAACCTGTCGAAACCCATTTGGTCGAGACGGTCCATGAAGAATTTGTACAGTCCTCTGTCTAACCGCAGGCTGCTTTCCTTTTTAGTCATGCCTTCTACACCGGCCTCATACATCTGCATAAGCTGGGAGAGCTTCTGGGTTGTGTCAGTGTACCTTAGGATTTTGTAAAGTTTATTTAAACAGCCCAGTGTATCGCCACCTAAGCTATATGCCAGGTTGCTAATACGGCCTTCTTGTCTACCATTGAGAACCATATTCTCTGCTTCGGTAACATCATCATTGTAGTAGCTGACTAGCTTCGCTAAGGCCATTTGAAATGTACACCCGGTAGATTGCATAATTGATAAAAGCGCATCTGATTGATACGATTTTAAATTGGAGATACATTTCCATAGAATGGCTTTTAGTGCGTTCTGATTGTTTTGGCCTGTCCCGTTAGGGTCACAAACAGCTACAAGGCGCTCAACATCTTTGAAGTAGTTACTTCCAGCTATCTTAATTCCACTATCGGCATTGACATAAATACCACGGAGAAGAAGCTCTGCGTACAGAACACTTGATGTCGCGTTCTGACGGGAAAGCACTGCTATGCTACTAGGGTCAACGTGTTCCTGCTTAATTAACCTCTCAATTTCATCGGCTGTTACTTTTACGTAAGTATCAAGGTTACGGGAATTGCCATACAAGAACTTAACTTCGCCACCTGCTTCATGGGAAACCATGCTTTTGTTCTCACGTACACGAATCTTTTCAACACCTGTCCTTGCAAACTCAAGGATTGTTGACTTACAACGATAATTTGTGTCAAGGTGAAGTTTCTGAATGTCAGGAAACGTCTTGAACAAATTCATCATAATTGACGGGTCTGACCCTCGCCATTCATAAATACACTGGTCATCGTCACCGATAAAGATACACTTATTACGGTCTACTACAAGTTTGTGTAAAATTGCGTATTGTACTTTACTGGTGTCTTGAAACTCGTCCACATAAACATCCTCAAACTCTTGGAAAAGACTTGTGAAGTAAGATACATTCTCTCCGCTCTCATACAAGTACCAAAATGTACGGTACTGCATATCATCAAAGTCCATAACCTGTGTGGCCTGCTTCTCTGTGTAAAAGTTCTGCACGATTTTGTTGAAATCCGCCAGGGTCATGTCAAGGTTGAAAACGTAAGAATTGTAAAGTGTGTCAAGGTTCATCAAGTTATTAACTTGGTACGACAAAAGCGACGAAAGTGCCTGTGTTTCGTCATCTGTCATTGAGCCTTTCCAAAACTTCGCCGCTTTTCTCACATAAGCTAAACGCTCGCCTTCGGAAAGCACCCGTGGCAAATAGGGTTCCACTTTTTTGAGAAATCGCAAATAAACACTGTGCATTGTCCTGACTTCTACGGGACAATTTCCTTTGAAGCCTACCTTGCTGTATAAGTCATTTAACCGCTCCTGCATATTGAGGGCGCCTGCTTTACTAAATGTGGTGAGAAGCACCTTCTTAGGCTCTGCAATCTCTCCTGTTAAGATTCGCTTGATTACGAGGTTGACAAGCGTGTGCGTTTTACCAGAACCAGCACATGATACAACATTCATACTACCCTTGGTAGCTATGATTTGCAACTGCTGGTCCGAGAAACTCTCCCCTACGCTCTGCAATCTTTGTATGGCCTGTTCATCTGATAAGTGCGGGGAACTCGTTGCGCCCCATACATAGCCATTCACATTAGATGGATACATATGCTAGTCTCTCCTTTTAATTTTATAATCTATACCTCTTATATTTTGGAGGACTAAATTTCTTGAAATTATTAGTTACGTCTTGCAAAATTATAATCTGACATTTGAGGTACGGGGAGTCCCCGCTCCCTAAGGAGACGCTCTGAAATGCCAATATACCTGCTCAACTCTGCTCTATTGTAGGAAATGCCGTTCTCGTCAAGTATAAGCATGAACCAGTCCGGAAGTGTTATCTGCACTGTCTCCATTTGCTGATTCTTCTTGCTCCATGCGTAAACTGCCATGTAACCGTCCTCTGAATCCTGAACGGGGAGTGCAAAATGAAACCGGCTGCCAACAAACTTTCTTGCAAATCCTACATCTTCAATAGGAATTGAAATATCATTGCTCTTGACTGTTAATGCAATCTCAAGGCTGACTGCTTCTCCAACCTCGGCCTGCTCCTGTGCCTTTATCATCTGCTCTCTAAACCAGTCGGCTCTCCGTAAGAAAGTGTTGCCATCGAACCTGGTGAACTTCAAGTTTTCTCCCTCGACCCCTCTAAAGATTACGGGAGTACGTGTGCTCACCTGACCTTTGCCATACTGTCCAAGTCGATTCAGCTTATTTTCATCGGGAACGAACTCGGCTAATATGCCTGGCAAATTGGTTTCCATATTTCTCATAATTTCCAGCTTCTTCGCTTTGTCTGTTACTGCTTGCTTCATACTTACGGTTTGACTCCATTGATTCTTGGAACTTGTATCATTCTTGCCGAACCATACTGTTAATTTAATATTGTACTTTGTCTCTAAGCTCTCCTTTGCAGAATACAGAATATCCGTAAGGGCTGACGCCTGGTCCGAAAATGCAATAAATCCTGTAAAATCTACGACTGCACGGTTGAAGCCTGTCTGCTCATGTGCTTTTACGATTGCGTTGTAAATTCCTGCAATATCCGAATTTCTCACTGGGGGTGACTATAAAACTGTTACGTCTTTGTTGTAGGCATAGTGTATGATGATAAGGCCGTCATCTTTATTCACTTCAAGCCCTCTACTAAGAAGCACGTTTGTAATGGCCTCTGACTTCACAGAAGGCTTTAAAACTGCTTCTGGACCTGATACAATTTGTTCATGGTCCTCGATAAACTTTATCTTGTTCTCCATGCTCTGCTTGCGTCCCAACATTACAAGCATACGGCACGTTTTGTATAGCGTTGCATTGTTGTGTATCTCAATAAAAACGTTGTTGAAGTCAGGGTTTAACAGCAGCTCTTTAAAGCGCTCATCGGAACACAGATAACCACAATTTACACCCTTGAAATTCAACTTAATGATTACTGACTTACCTGCGGCCTTGCAGTAATCATAAATCTTACCTATATCAGCAGACTTGGGCGATAATGTCTTGTTGCTGCTGATACCTAAAAACTCTTTGACGGGCACCTCTCTAATCTCTACACTCATTCCATTATCCTCGCTTTCCCTCTACTGGTGTAAGATTACCCTGCTAGGTTCTCATTCAAACTGATTAACTGCTCTAATTGAGCCTTACGGCTAACATCGCTAGCTTGTAGGAGTTCATTATCTACGTTTAACAAGTAGTTAATGTATCCAATAAACCCCTTCAATTCTACATCGTGTGCTGTGTCCGTATGGGTATTCTTGGGTATCGTGACATCCCCTAACAATCGCTGTAGGATGAGTTGTTTACCTATAGGTGTTGTGCTTGATAACAGCTCAAATCCAACTCGCCAGGAATAGTCATCAAACTCTTTATACTCGCACTTCGCTTCTTCGGCACCGAACTTAATCGACACATACTTGTACAAGGCCTTCTCTCGCTTTGAGGCTCTTATCAATTTTGACCGATACTCTGCAAGCCGTGTCTTGTTGCGGAACTCGCCATTAAAGACGATTACTCCGTTTGCCCCTGTAAGGTCCATAAGCACATCTTCACCAAACAAGTTTGTGACTGCGTTCTTCCCTCGCTGGAGCTGCGTGTGAAACGAATTAAAACTCATGCCTATCTTCCTAGCAAACTGCGTCTGCCTAAGGTCCTGCACGTAGTAAGACTTGACTGCCTGTGAAAACACGCCGGCCTGTTTATCCATTGCAAAGTCCACAACTTGTTCCAGGACTGCTATGACCTGATTGCCTGCGTCTGTCCCATACAAATTATCTAGTATCATCGTTGCGGGAATTACCCTCTTGTTGCCTTTACCGTCATAAAAGCACTTGGCAACCCTCGACATCTGCTGGTAAAAGCTCACTTCTCCCCTGTTCGCCATAGTTACTCTCCTTTATGTATTAGAGTGCAAGGAATACTTGCTTGTTCGTTTGTATACTTCTTATCTATGTCTGTGGTTAATTAAATCCGTTGATTCTGCTGTCTGTTGCTTATTCCTCTCCCTATGCCGCTCTGACAACCCACCCTTGCACCGCATGGCTGACTGCTAATAAACTGCTGACTATCCCTGCCACTTGATTGGGCTGCCCCTGACAAGAAAGATGGGAGTGCTATTCGGAATCTTGTTGCTCATCAGTTGGGTGTATGAATCCTTTGATTATCTCCGCTTCGTCAAGAAAATCGTCACACTTTGAAGCACACCTGCGGTACTCTGCCAATATTCCGTGAAATCTATCCAATGCCTCTTGTGTAAAACCGCCCTCAAACATCTGGAGCATACTGCTCAACTCATCAACAACTGTGTCAATCTTGCGGTTGACTGCTCCTATCATCTTGAGCTGATTGACACGTTCAGAGTCACGCATGACCTTCCTGGGAGTGCCATCCAGTTTGAAGCCGCACTGTGCTAACGAGGGCTGTGTGTTGTAACTGAAATACATATTGTCAAGATTATAACCCTTGCCTTTATCGTATAATGACAACTCTTTCCATGGTTTGTAACCTTGTTTCTCTGCAAACTTTATGAATTGTACGAGGGTTATGTCATAACTTTCGAGGTGCAGTTTATTATATAGTTTTGTCAAGCTAACTTTGTAGGGACTATTCATTCTGTTTTCATCCCTCACTTTCAAAATATTGATTTAATTTTGCTCTTGTGGGAGACTATGTTTTCAAAATTACGGGAAAGATAAAAGAAATTGTATGGAGAAAACTCTATAATTTGAGAAAATCTTGATTCAAAATTAGAGTTTTAACCTTGAATCAATCTTGCAAAAATTCTTATGAACCATTATTGGGAACTCTCCGCTTTTCCTTTGTCCATTCCCTAGAATTTTTCTAACCCTAGGCATAGCACCCCTTTATCCCCATTATAAACCTGTTATTCGCTTTTGTCAAGCACTTTCCGAACATTTCGTTTCAAATTTTAAGAACTATATTTGAGCCATTTTCGCAAACTTCCGAACTTGTTTACTGAACCTAAACAAGAAAAATACGGGAGACAAATAAAGTTTATCTGACAACTGACGCTAAAGTCCAAAGGGAAACAATACAAGCTAGAATTAAAGAGAATTATTGAGGGAACTTAAAAGTAATTAAATGGGAAGGTTGATTTCTTGAGATTAGCCTAATTTGCAAATTTAAAATTTTCAATTTACGGGAGTGACACAAGCTGCAATCAGGAAGCAGAACAACTGATAAACTCTCGATGGTTGCTGTGGTGTTTGTAGAGCTTATTTAGTTTGATTAACTTGCTCCGGGGATTAAGTAAATGAGTTTACAATCAACTAAATTAAAGCGGAAATTTGTGTCTGTCAAATTGATAATTGTTATTAAGCTGTTAATGACTGTTATAAACTCTGAGGAAGTTTGCATTTAGTCTCGTAACTTGAAGATTAAAATTGTAGGAGTGACTACTTGACTTGATAAATAACTAATTCGGTTTAAGGAACTTGTCTTTGATTTGATGATTGACTATTGATTGTTGTGGCTAACTGTTTTACTCCTTATGCAATAGCATAGAACTTGCTAGGAAATATGCTTTTGCTTGCTAACTTATCCGCTATTTATAAACCTAGCTGTTCGATACTATGGAAGTCTATGCTTGCTGTTCATGTTGCACTGCATAACTGCATGGCTAGCTATATACTAATTCTGCAACTACTGCATAACTAAACTGGTAACTGCATAACAATCTTATCGTTGCTTTTCAACTTTGTGGCTATTGATACAGTGTTCTATCATTACTGCTTGTCTCTATCCTGATACACAAGCTACTTTTCATTATCCAATATGATTCTACGGCTGATACGCAAACTACTCTGTTGTCCCGTGTGTTCGTATGGCTCTGAACACTATACGTAATATACTCGCATTAACTTCGCTGGAGTCTGCCAGCTTAGTAGTCGCCTATGCAACTGTAAATTAAAAACATGACACCAAATAGGAATTAAGCAAGTATATTGATGGAATCTATGCAACTTTGAAATTCAACTTGCTTCAATACTTTATGCTGACAATATGGTGATACTACTAGCCTACTGTGAGATACTTGAATTACACAAGGCCCTAAGCCTTGTGTATAAGGCTTTTAATCTTACTCTTGCCGTCACCGTCTATTATTCAAGGCTCACTGCGTAACAAGCTATAAGGCAAACACTTAATCTGTATGAGGCTGACTATATTTTACTAAATTAGACTCACTTTTTAATTGCTCTTATCTGCCTACGGGAGCTTCGTTTTTCGTGTACTAACTGCTAATTATGTAAGTAGTAACTACAAACTAACAAGGCTGTAGTATTTAATGTTATTTAGCTCTGCACAAATTTTTAGGCTAACTAACTTTAAACTGTATGGAACTAATCAATTCTATATCTGGCTATCTACTTGTTTTAAAATTAGAAGCATTTACAATCCATTCTAAATTACTGTGGATGACTGCTAAACTCTTTGTAGCTCTGTAATTACTCACTAATCTGTGCTATCTTATAAGGAAGTAGCTTAAAGTTTGTTGACAACTACTGCTTTGACTTATCGGAAGTACCTGTTCTATAATTATGGCTGTCTTGATTTTATGAATTTAACTGTGTTTCTCAAGCTGTATTCAACTGCTTAGGAGCTATGTTTTCATTACAATTATTGACTAACCTTTATCAGGCTATGCTACTACCACTAAAAGCATATCCTACTTTACTTAAGGCTATATGCTTTATTGAGTTATCCACATTATTCACAAGTTATCCACATAGCATTATATCAGGTACTCTGCGTTTTCATTTTGGCTACTATGCTTGCTAATTAAACTGGGTTATTTGCTAATTGATGATAGGAATTTACCATTTAATTACTACGGGTCGATGTGTGACGAACTATAAGATTGGCTGTTAGAATTTGTCGAAATTCGCCTAATTTTAAGGATTTATGTCAAACGCTCAAAACTTGACTGGCTGACTGTGGTTGAGTTAGGCAATAATAGTTTGCTGTTTTACATTTTATTTATTACTAATTAGATTGGCAGTCTTGCTAATTTGTGCAGGTGTAAATTATTTGGAAGCAGCTAAGTACTTGATTGGATGAGTAAATTTGTAAAGCAAAACAATTTTATTAACTCTATGCTTTATGTTGAGGAAATCCGTTAAACATAAATAGTCCGTGATTATTTCACGGACTATTAAACACTGCTATTCTGCTATGAACTGATGTACTAAATCTTGGATGTGTTCTAAAGGCTTAGACGATAAAGTGTTAAGGCCGATTATGAGAACTCCATGGCTTCTTGCCTTCTCAATTACTTCACTGTAAACATATGCGCTAGTTACAATTATTTCTCTGCGTTGTGTTCGTTCAAGCTCTGGAACGTCTGCAAGGGCTGTGTCTGTGTCTAAATTTATGCTGTTTATTGCCTTTAGAACAAAATAACCGTCATGGGAAATGAACCAAAACTTGTAAAGCTTATTGATTGCTCGTTGTAACCGGTAACCTAATGCTCTAAATAGTTGCTTGGTGTAACATTCTAATGCTTCGCTATCATCTATCCACTGAATGAGCTTTAAGTCAATATCATTGGTAGTCATGTTTCTTCTACTCTCCATCTGTAACAATATTTATGGATTTAATGCTATGCTGTGCAGTATTGCTGTCTGTTGCCTTATAGACCTCTATAGTGTCAGAGTGAGTACCCATTAAATGGACACACTCATTTATTCTGTTGGCAAGCTCCTGTACTGTGTCTATTCCTGCTTTTGTGTTCCTATCAACTTCCATTTCTGAAAGTATATCCACATAAGCAATCCAGGAGCCGCTTATCGTCTGATACTCTTTGTAGTCAAACATTTTAACCGCTTGCGCTGGCTCAAGGTAGCTTGTAAAATCCTCATTAAAGTATGTATCTTCATCGGTAAGCAGATAAACCTCAATACCATAATTGTCTTTAATGTACTGGGTGAGTTCTCCTCCGTGCGCTGTGAGCCAATATGTATCCCGTATCTCTCCTGTTGTTACAAGGTATTCAACTGTGAATTTTTGGCTGTCATACCAGTTCTGTTTGTCCCCTGTTGCATATGCTGTAAACTTCTTGTTTATTTCTGTGTCTAACCTGGTGCCTTCGCTACCCGTATAGGCAAGCTCTGCTATAATGCCATACTTCTCTTTAAGCTTTCTCTGGGTCTTTAATGTAAGCTCCTGGAACTCTCCCTCTGTGTAATCTTCTTCTGCGGCCTGCTCTTCTCGCTGGCTTTGTCCCGATACACTAGGATAAAAAAGTAGCAAAAGGAAAAATAAAATCCATGCAAGGTTGTTCAGCCAGTACGCTCTATTTGCATTGCCGTTGTTCATATAAACCTCCTGTTTGTATAATTTCTGCTTTGTATTTGTTGAAATTATATTTTGGTAAATAAAAGAGCGAAACAGGCTATCACTTGCTTCGCTCTTAATGACTGAGTAACTATCAGAGGCTTATTGATTATTCTGCCGGCTCATAAACTACTGTCATATCCGTAGTTTCTTCTGCGATTGACTCACTGGTTGTACCTTCATCTTCTGCGGCTGTACTCTCTGAACTTTCTGTGGCTTTACTCTCTGTATCTGCGGTTGTACTCTCTAAACTTTCAGTTTCGTCGCCCTCTGCGGCTTCTGTACTTTCGTTTAGGATGTCTCCGTAAAGCCCATCTCTATAGCTTGCTACCTCTGTGGGAAGCTCTAAAGCTGTATCGGTAACCTCAAAACCACGCATTATATATGCCCTATCACCAATAGTTGCTTCAACTCCCGCGGGAACCCCCTCGTCCGAAATATCCATTCGCAAGTCGATGTTGGAACCTTTCTTTGTAATTGTGTAGAACCCGTCTGTGGCTTCTACGATTGAAAACTCATACTGGCCCATATCATCAAGAACCCATTCACATGATGTTTCAATATCAGGAATGAGTGCCTGGACGAACTCATCATATTCTGGAACAGTAATATGTGCTAATTCCGCCTCCGTAAGCAAAGTGCCGTTCTGGTAAACGTATTCTGCTTCGCCTACCAGGTACTTTGCGAACTCGTTGTCGGCATCCTCCCACCCCATGACGGCAACTCTGCCAATGTTGTCATATGTTACTGCGATTTCAATGGGGTTATCAACTGATGTTTCGGAATACGTGTAGGAGTACACCTGGCCCTCGAACAAGCAATCATTGAAGCCACTTTTCTGTAAAAGTGCGATAATTTCCTCTGCGGCCTGCTTATTCTTTTCAGCAGCGGCAGTGTCTACTTCGCTGTTGGCATTGCTGTCATTCGCCAACTGACCTTCTCTCGTCTCGGCCTGTGATTCAGTCTCAACGGCGTTTACTGATGTGTCCACAACTTCCTCTGTGTGCTGATTGGAACATGCTGAAAGGCTTGTGACTGCCAGTGCCGCTCCCATGGATAATACTGCTAATCTCTTGCTTATTACTGCAATTCTCATTGGTTTACCTCCATTTTATTATTGGATAACTGAATTTATGTAATTTGCTCTTTCTTTTACTTTTCCGTCAATCGCTACAGGACTAATAAACTTCCTCCTGTACTCGCTGTATGCTTTTGTGAAGGCATACAACATAATGAGGGACAGTAGATAAACTTCATGGAATCTTAGTGTTTCTCGCAAGCTCATCGCCTGTTCAACTGTAAGTGAGAAACGATAGATAATGTAGCTTATCATACTGTTTAAATAGTCTGAAATCACCGGTGTAAACCAGAAAGACCAAATTAACCCAAAATCTTCTATGCTTACCTGCTGGAACACTTTGTAAGCTGTTAGGCAAATAAAGAAAGTGCTTGCGGCTACTAGCATGACTGCCAGTAAGTAAGCTGTCGAACCAGGAATAATACTTATATCTGTTTGGCTTGTGCTTTGTAAACTGTTGGCTGATATAATTGTCTGCAAAAGCCGCTTATAGTAACTCGATATGTAGAGTAAGGGGAGTAAGCAAACAAACTTTGTGCTTCGCTTTGTCTGCTGGTTGTTTGTTACTTGCATGGAATCAGTCTCCTAATCTCTGAGAGTCTATCTATCAGTGCGTCTCTGCACGGGAAGAATAAAATAATGGCTGTAGCTTGTAACATGAGGTACAAGGTGTACAACGATTGCGTGTAAGCGTCTGTGCCATGCTCTTGAAGTATATATGAACTTCTCATAAGGGGCCATGCGTACTCTGTTGCATACTTGAAAGAATAATAGTTTACTAAGAGTATAAGGACTAAGGTAACAGAACTGCCAAAATGGATTCTGCAACGCTGTTCGTAGCTTGTTAATAGGATACCTCGATAAAGGCTAAGGTAAACTAACAAGGCTACAATATAGCTGTTGATTAAGGCGATGTACCCTGTACTGTCCCCAAAGGGAAGTGCTAAAGCTGTTAAACTTGATAGCCACACTACAAAGGCAGTGACGATTGTTTTCAGGCTGTCCATTGTCAGTGACGAGGTTCTAAAGTCTACTTCCTGCAACATTGATAACTGCTTTCTGTACTTGACTGGCTCTAGGAAGAGATACATTAGTACAGGATAGCCTATAACTATCAGTAACATCATTGTGGTAGAGACTTCAAAGAACCATAAGGCACCTGTCAGCATGATAAACTCGCTTGTAAAGGTCTCGGCCCCTGTATAAACCTCGATGTCCATACTTGTGAGAATTTGTGTTAAAACATATGACAGGAGAAGCCAACCGGCCGCTATATTTTCTACTTCGGCTCTTGAAAAATTACGAATTATCATAAGAAACATAATTCCTATGAATGTACCTTCGAGGAAGTAGAGAATCAACAGCGGTATATTGAAGCCGCTGTAACCCTTCATAGCATAGTCTATAATCGTGCTGATAACACCATGGCAGGCCCCGAATAAACAGGCTGAAAGGCAAGCTCCGAAAAACACAAATAAGGCTGTATAGGGAAATGAGAATTTGTGCTTTAGGTAGATGTTGTGCAACCAATTTGGATGGTTGACTTTTCTAAAATTCAGCGTGATGTTCTCACCACGAACCTGGTGTAGCAGGTTGAATGGGAAATGATAACTCATGCTCGTACCCCCTCACTGGCTGCTGTGTTGCTCTCAGGTGTACTGCCCAACACGCTCATGTTGTTCATGCCCTCCGTAAGCTCACTGCTAAACTCCTTGTTGAGCTGCTGTACCTCTTTGGCTGCTGTATCAACAGCCTCGGTAGCCTCACCAGGAAATGCCTGGCTATGGATGATTGCATACTGCTTGACTGACATTGGGATTTCAACTACCTCGTTTAATGCGGGATTCTTGTAGAAATATGACAACTGCTCAATCTGCTCGTCTGCTGGCAGGTTCCGAAGCTCATACAATTTGTGAAAAAACTCTTTCTTGATTTCCTCATATCTTACATGGTTAATACACTGGCTAACCATGTATGTGCTCGTGGTGGCTAACTCCGCTGTCTCCGTCTTATTACCAGTGCGAAGGTAAATATTGATGATGTCGTCACGCACTCTGTCCTGCTTGGTATTGGAACCTGTTTTATAGCGCTTATAGATATTGTAAAGGTTGCCCTTGGAAATATCGAGGTTATACCGTGAGCGCACGATGATTGCGATTTCCTCCCAGCGAATCTTCTGCTCGTCCCTAAGGGACACGATTGTTTCTTTTACTTCTTTACTTAACATATTACTACACCTACTTCCCTTTCTTCGGATTTGTATACCATAATGTTGTATGTGAACTTTGTTGCGAGGGATTTAAAATATAAGCTGTCATTGTCTTTGAGGTTTGTGGGGGTAATTGTCTGAATATATTGCACATTAGCAAAGGGAGCGTTGAGCTGTAAGGAAACCTCAAAACCGTCAAATAAACTTAACTTTATTGTGTCGCCTATTTGCATAGGGGCAAAAACTTTAATACTGTAAACATTACTCTGATTGGCCATGAACTTTATTCGCCTGGTCTCATTATAAAGGAACCCTTTTTCCTTCTTGATGGCTGAATCAACTTTGTCTCTGGTTATTACAATACTCAGAAAACCGTCTATAAAAATGTCTGATTCTGCGAAATCATGGAGCATTAGTAAACGTTCCTCACAATACCTTGTCTGATAGGCTTTGAGTAGCATTACCTTTGTAGACTTCACTTTTAGTCCCGGCCGAACCTCTAATACAGAGGTCTTTAACTGTGCCAAGAGAAACTCATATGCTTCTTTTGTGACGATTATGTCATATTCTGTTTCCTTCATTGCGTCAGGGTGGCGTTCCTTAACGAGCTTCCGGTACACTTTCTTTAAACTTTCCTCATCATATCCGATGAGATTAGGAATACCAAAAACTTTTAAGGCTTGCTCAAACGTCAATGAGGAGTCCTTTCTTTCACTCATGCTCTGTTCTCCTTGTTAGTCTGTGTAGCGGATTTACTTTTAAAACAGACAATTTCTACTAAATTTTGATTAAGTATACATTTTGGATTACAAACATAATAGTGACGGAAGTGCTCGTCAAGTATTTCCGTCACTATTTCTATAACAAAGAACAAAAAGACTACATCAAACTTGGCAGTCGTCCTCGCTCTATCTATATAAGGCTTATTAAACGGTAACCCTGCTCTTCGATTACTTGCAGTAATGATTGCTCTGGTCTCATGCGTAGTTTTTCCCTTTTCGCGTAAAATTATGCTTTGGAATCTACAATTCCAGCGAGGAATCGCTGTAATTTGCCCCTTGTGACTCAATTATAGTCATTTTTTGAGGATTAAAATCTTAGGACAAGTAACAGGGTATTGCGTTCATCAAATATGATAAACTCATACTTCCAGGTGCTTTTTAGTGCTACTAATTTAACTTAATGGGGAGCTGTTTAAAATAATCTACGCTAAGAGCAAATATTAGGTCGTTCCTATCATCTAAAAGGAACAGACAGCCACTGTATCTATCTCTAGTAAACGTTAAGGTAACTAGCTTTAACTGCTTAGTAACTCGCATTTCTTGATTATATAACGTAACTCTATCGCGGTTACGCTTTGATGTTGCTTGAAAATGCTCTATGTTGCAGATAAACGCGTGCTTGAGACTTAGTTCATCATGTGCCTTGATAAAGGCCCTTACTTTGTCTGCTTCGGCTGACTTATTAAAGCTGTATAGTGTCATGTAATAGCAAAAGCTGATTATTACGATTGCAGACAAATCTGTTAAGATAATAGGCATTGCATAGTCCCTAAATAATAAGGCTGCTATGAGTGCTAGGGGCGTGACAAATAGTGCTAGATTCTCGATTAGCTTACTTAATGTTCGTATTCTACTGGGCCGTAGCTCGTAGCCTTGTGAGGTAAGCATACTAATGAGCTTGTTGGAGAGTTTCATACCCTTTGTTTCCTCCCTGCGGAACTGCTGTTTTGTAATGGCGTTTTCTGAATTGTTTTGCTTTTGAAGAAGAACCCACCCGTGAAATTGTCTGAATATTCACAACATTTGGTAATCAATTTGGATTGAAAATTTTTGACTTGGCTGAGCTACCAAAAAGCACTCGGTGACCTTTCCGCTCAAACTCCCCGTCAAAAATGAAGTTTTGAAAACGCCTTGGATTGATAGCGAAAATTTTGTTGGCTGACTGGTAAAGTCAGAGTGGCTCTATGTATTATCTTTGGGCCTCACTAAAGTATATTTTCTACCACCAAGATTTAATACGGCAAAGTGATTAAAATCTGGGGCGTAGAGATAGACTTGATAGGGCTCATAGCCAGTACGCCTTTTTGTCTCCCCTCAATTTAAGCAAAATAAAAGGGAGCTACAGATAAACCTGTAACTCCCTTAGAGCCGAAAGTGGGACTCGAACCCACGA
>ERZ1090880.647-NODE-647-length-18637-cov-6.187978_pt1 | contig 18637 bp, 17 predicted proteins | sample MGYA00478471_ERZ1090880 | MGnify/ENA primary metagenome ERZ1090880 (study PRJEB33644, sample SAMEA5815734) | chicken gut metagenome | biome: Chicken; feature: Gastrointestinal Tract; material: Caecum | place: Ireland | collected 2019-01-01 | study: A study of the... | reverse complement strand
GTCGGCAGCGTCAGATGTGTATAAGAGACAGCCGTATATCCGTATAATTATATCATACATCCGTTAAGCACGCAAGAAAAACGGATATCCGCGCCTTTTCCCATCAAAATGTTTACAGTTCGTTTGCAAAATCATGAAAAACATATAACAGGAAGTGCCTTGTTTTTTCCACGGCACTTCCTGACTGTATATCTTATTATTCTATTTTGCTTTTCCAAACACTTTATCGAATAAAGCTGCGTTTTCTTTTCTCCGGCGTGCAGTTTCGGCTTCATCTAAAAGAAAAAAATCACCGTCCTTTCGATAACATCCCCCCTCTATCGCATCCGGAAGGAATTTACTTTTAGGAAAAGGCTTCATACTCCCGCCTTCCCATTCACAGACAGCAAATGTCCCTTCCAATCGATCGATAATCAGCAAAGCCTATCATCCTTTCTGAGCCGATACCACAAGTTCCTCATTTTGAAGCATAAATACAATGTCCCCTTGATAATCTGTCCGATACAACGAAGCACCGGCCTGTTCCACCCTTTGCAGCGTTTCTTTATGCGGATGTCCATATTCGTTATCCTCCCCGCATGAAGCAACGCAATAACCGGGGTCAACTGCTTGCAAAAAGTCTTCACTGCTTGAGGTAGCACTTCCGTGATGCCCCAATTTTAGAACATTAGCCGATACATCCGCACCGGAATCCAGCAAATCCTGTTCTGCTCCTGCTTCCATATCCCCGGTAAATAAAAAACTGAAGCTTCCGTAATCAAATCGTGCCACTAACGAGGAATCATTCAAATCGTCATACTCTTGGACGGGGCCAAGTACCGTCAGCAGTCCCTTTCCAAATGCATATGTCTGTCCTGGCTCTGAAATCGCAGCAGTTATATTTTGATCTTGAATAGCCGCCAGCAAGTCCTGATAGGTTTTGGTTGTCGGCACTATACTCTTTTTTACTTTTGGCATCAATACCTGTTTGACATCTATTTCGCTGATCACGACATCAAGCCCACCAATATGGTCGGAATGCGGATGCGTTCCAATTACAAGATCAAGAGAATCGACACCCAATGCCTCAAGATAAGAAACAACGGTACGCCCTTTATCATTTTCTCCTGCATCAATTAAAATATTGTGACCATCCGATCGGATCAGGATACTGTCGCCTTGGCCTACGTCAATAAAGTGTACCTGAAAATCCGCACTTTCCGAAGGGCTTTCCTCTTCCGTTGTCCCGTTATTTTGCTGTACTGTATCCGACACCCATTTTTTCACAGTATCGAATATACCAAGCTCTAACCAGTTATCGACTGCGCGCAATACGAAAAAGGAGAGAAACAACGCCAATATAACTGAAACCGAAACGCTTACTTTCTTCGCCGATTTTTTACTTTTCCGTTTTGCCATGTTGCTTTTCCTTTCTGTTTTACAGGCTTCCCGGATATGGCCCGATTTCTTTCATCCGGGATCAGGCAACCGGAGCCGCTTCCGATCAAATCACGCCGGCCGACCAAAATCAATGCTTTTCTTACCGTCTCGCGATTCTCCGGCTTATAGTATTGCAGCAAGGCACGCTGCATCGCCTTTTCCTCCGGCGTTTTAGGAACATAAACCGTTTCCCCTGTCATAGGGTTGATACCTGTATGGTACATACAGGTAGAAACCGTACCGGGCGTTGGGTAAAAATCTTGAACCTGATCCGGATGGATATGCGCTTCTTTCAAAAATTTAGCCAATGCAATAGCATCTGAAAGCGTGCTTCCTGGATGAGACGACATAAGATAAGGGACCAGATATTGCTGCTTCCCAAGATTTTTGGTCTCCGCCTCGTACATTTTTTGAAAACGCCGATACGCTTCAATATGAGGCTTTCCCATCTGATCGAGTACTGCGTTGCTGCAATGTTCAGGAGCTACACGCAACTGCCCGCTGACATGATATCGCACCAGTTCCCTAAAAAATGAAAGATCATGGTCCTCTAATATGTAATCATATCGAATACCCGATCGGATAAAAACCTTTTTAATCCCTTTTATTTCCCGCAGCGCACGAAGCAGGTGCAGATAATCGGAATGATCTGCTACCAAATTGGGACAGGGACGCGGGGCAAGGCATTTGCGTCCTTTGCATAAGCCGTATTCTTCTTGTTGTGCACAGGACGGCCTGCGGAAATTGGCGGTTGGACCGCCGACATCACTGATGTATCCTTTAAAATTAGGATTGGAAAGAAACTGCTTTGCTTCACGCAGCACAGATTCCTCACTGCGGACCGTAACCTTACGCCCCTGATGAAAAGCAATGGAACAAAAATTGCATGCGCCAAAACAGCCGCGGTTATGCGTTATAGAGAACTCTACCTCCTTGATAGCCGGCACGCCCCCTTCCGATTCATAAACCGGGTGGTATGTCCGCATGTATGGAAGCTCGTATATACGGTCAAGTTCTTCTGTGTTGAGCGCCTGCATCGGCGGATTCTGCACCAGCATCCGGCTTTCATGCCGCTGGAGAACGATCCTGCCACGCACCTCATCCTGTTCTTCCATTTGAATTCGCGTTGCCTTTGCGTACGCCTTTTTATCGTTGCAAACAGTTTCAAAATCAGGGCATTGTACGCCGCCCCACGGCGTGTTGACAGGTTGGGTCAGATAGCAGGTCCCCCTGATATCCGTCAGGGAAGAGACAGGCTCGCCTCTTGCCAGACGACGCACAATCTCTGCGGTCTGTTTTTCTCCCATTCCATAACTTAGAAGATCCGCCCCTGTATCCAGTAAAATAGAAGGATATACACAATCATCCCAGTAATCATAATGTGCAAAGCGACGGAGGGAGGCTTCTAAACCGCCGATAACAATGGGAATATCCGGATAAGCCTGCCGAATAAGCTTGCAGTATACCGTAAGCGCCCGGTCAGGCCGACGTCCGGACTTTCCTCCCGCAGTATATGCGTCGTCACTCCGCTTTCTTTTAGCAGCGGTATAATGCGCTACCATGGAATCGATATTTCCGGAATTCACAAAAAACGCATGTTTCGGCGCGCCAAGACGCATCATATCGTTTGGGTTCTTCCATCCGGGTTGTGCAATAATGCCAACCGAAAAGCCCTCCGCTTCAATCACACGGGAAATAATAGCCGTTCCGAACGTCGGATGGTCGACATAACTGTCCCCTGTTACACAGATATAATCAAGCTGTTTTATTCCAAGCTTGTACATATCCTTTTTGGATATAGGAAGAAAGTCACTCATGGAAAACCTCTCCTTCGTCCTCGTTCATCCGCATTTCGATCCATTGCTGCCTTGAAATCAGGACTTGACGCGGTTTACTGCCGTCCGGCGGCCCTACAATTCCCTTTTCCTCCATTTCATCCACAAGCCTTGCCGCTCTGGCATAACCTACGCGCAGCTTACGCTGGATAAAAGAGGTGGAAGCTTGGCCTGCCTCCACAACGCATTGGATGGCATCGTTTAATAAAGCATCACTGTCGTCAAAACCGCCGCCGTCACTTCCGTTCTGCTTTTTTTCAGCGACCGCTTGTTTTTCAATTTCTTCTATGATCTTGTCATCATAGTCCGCTGTCTCTTTATTTTTTACAAAAGCCACAACCTGCTCAACTTCTTTGTCGCTGACATAACAGCCCTGCACACGCAGCGGTTTTGGTGTCCCTACCGGTGCAAAAAGCATGTCGCCTCGTCCCAAAAGTTTCTCCGCACCGCTGCTGTCTAAAATAGTGCGGGAATCAATTTGCGATGAAACCGCAAATGCGATACGAGAAGGCACATTAGCTTTTATAAGGCCGGTCACAACGTCAACAGAAGGACGCTGGGTCGCAATAATCAAATGCATGCCTGCCGCACGCGCCATCTGAGCCAAACGGCAAATTGAATCCTCTACTTCATTTGGGGCCGCCATCATTAAATCGGACAATTCATCAATAATAATAACAATCTGCGGCATTGGCACAAGTTCTTCTTTGTCTTTTGCAAGCGCATTATACCCCTCTAAATCACGGACATTGTTTTCTGCAAAAGCGCTGTAACGCTTCAGCATTTCCGTAACCGCCCATCCGAGTGCGCCGGCCGCCTTCCGCGGATCCGTTACAACCGGCACCAGCAAGTGCGGAATCCCATTGTATACACCAAGCTCAACTACCTTCGGATCCACCATCAGAAACCGGACCTCAGCCGGCGAAGCTTTATACAGCAGGCTGATAATGATAGAATTGATGCAAACAGATTTTCCGGAACCAGTGGCACCTGCAATCAGCATATGCGGCATCTTTGCAATATCCGCAATGACACAGTTTCCAGCGATATCACGCCCAAGCGCAATAGAAAGCTTACTCTTTGCACGGTCAAACTCTACTGTATCAATGATCTCCCGCATTGTGACAATGTCTGTCTGTTGATTCGGTACTTCAATTCCAACCGCAGGCTTTCCGGGGATCGGCGCTTCAATGCGCACACCTGAAGCCGCCAGGTTTAAGGCAATATCGTCTGCAAGCCCTGTAATCCTACTGATTTTCACCCCGGCAGAAGGCTGTAATTCGTAGCGCGTCACAGATGGACCGCGGCTAATATTTAAAATCCGCACCTGTACGCCAAAGCTTTTCAGTGTTTCTACCAGAAGCTGCGCATTTTTATTCTGTTCCGCGCTTACGTCAATATTAGCGTTGGCCCGTGGTGCGCGCAGAAGTCCGATCGGCGGTTTTATATATGTATCGGCTGCACTTTCTTCTGGAAACAGGCGTGTCTGCCCCTCTGCCGCTGCTTCCGGCGTGTCAGAGCCATCCAAAGGTTTGCCGGTGCTTTGCCCAGAGAGCGCCTGTTCAACAAGCGCCTCCGCTTCCCGGCGCTGTACGGAATCGGTATAATGAAAAAAAGAATTCGATGCGGATGATTGCGCGGTTAAATCAGCAGCCTCTGCTGTTTCAACAGAAGGGGTACTGTCTTGCGTCCTTTTTTCTGCGCGCTGTTTTCTGGCTGCTTTTACCTCTTGGATTTCTTGCTCCGCACGTGCTTTTTCCGCCTCCAAAAGCTCTTGAATCGCAGGTTTGGGGACAGAATTCGCAAGAGGATCTGCCCCTTGCCCGGAAGCCGGCCCTAAGTCGACATCGATATTGAATTTAGCGGCTGCCGCACGCTCATTTTCCTCCCGCTTCGCTGCATACGTTTCCTCTATTTTTTTTACCGGTTTTGCCATACTGCGGAACAATCCGATCAGCGTACTTCCGGTTAACAGCATCAAAAAAGCAAACAGCACAAGTGCCAAAATAATAATTGCGCCAATTCTGCCGCATCCTGCATACAGTGGCCAACCAATCAGTGCACTTAAAAGCCCGCCTCCGGTAAGCTGTGTGCCATTGTCATACAGCCGGATCAAAACCGTAAAAAAGCCATCTCCGGAAAAAGGCGCGGACTGGCAAACCTCTACAAGAGAACAAATCAAAACGACCAGGACAATGGATTGCCACACTTTATTGTGGATCTCTCCCGCAGACTTATCCAGCGTTGTCATAATCGCAATATAAATCAAAAAGACCGGTACAGCAATAATAGTAAGCCCACATAACCCTAAAAGAAAATCGTGGCACCAACGCCAAAAATTCGTTCCCGGAATGAAGGCAACCGCCGCAATCAAAATGCCAAACGTAAAAAGCAGGACAGCATTCATCTGCCTCCTGCTTTGGCGACGTTTTTCATATTCCGCCTTATAATTGGCTGTTTCCTGCGTCCTTTTACCAGCAGTTTGTTTTTTCCCATGAGAAGTATTGGTTTTCTTTTTGGTGGTATTTGCTGTAGATTTCCGTTTTGTCTGTGCCATGCCGTCCCGTCCTTTTCCACATAGAACTGTATTACTGTATTATGGTATCACTTTTCCAACTACAGCCCCATATTTTAAATAATCCTTTAAATCCGTACTAACGATCCTTGCAACATGAAACCCATCTGCCTCTTCTGTTCCATAAAGCAGCACATCCTGTACGCGGCGCGCCGTGTACGTAGACGGCGCTTTATAAAAGATATCGGCAGCATCAATGATTGTATGAAGAATCACAGACAGCCGCCTCCTTTTCATCAATCATACGGTAAAGGCAGGAAACCGCGTCAGAAAGGCCGCCGAGCTCATCAATCAGCCCTTCTTTTACGGCATCCTCACCGTTTAATACTGTACCGACGTCCATCACCAGCTCCCCCGTCGTCATCATCAGTTCGCGGAAACGTTCCCCGCTGATTTTCGCATTTTCCGTCACAAACCGGACTATCCGGTCCTGCATTTTTTCAAAATAAGAGAGTGTCTGCGGCACGCCTAAAACCAGACCGTTCATACGAACAGGATGGATTGTCATGGTTGCCGACGGCACAATAAAAGATTTTTTAGCACTGACAGCAAGCGGTACGCCGATAGAATGCCCGCCGCCCAAAACAATAGAAACCGTCGGTTTTGACATCCCGGCAATCAGTTCAGCAATCGCAAGGCCTGCTTCCACATCGCCCCCCACCGTATTAATCAGGATCATGAGCCCTTTTATATCTTTATCCTGTTCAATTGCAACGAGTTGAGGCATAACGTGCTCATACTTTGTCGTTTTATTTTGTGAAGGAAGGATATAATGCCCTTCAATCTGCCCGATAATTGTTAGACAGTGGATAATATGTTTTCCATAGGTCGTAACGGAGCCAGTTTGCATAATAGACTGCAGTTCGTCTGCCAGCGGCTGTTCTTCCTGTGAGGCGCCGATTTCCTCAGCGGTGCGTTCTTCATTTTTATCCATATAGTGACACTCCTTTTATTTTTCAGTAGTATCACCACAGAAAGAGTACATATACGGCTGCTATGATAAAACGATCTGTGTACAGTTGTTCGCATAGATATGTTTTTATTATATCAGTTTTCCGTCCATTGTCAAACAGCAGAACAGTACAAATACCGAAATATTTCCAATTATACTTGTTATGTATTGTTTCCTATCAGCGCTTCCGGAACCTCGCCCACAAGAATTGTTTCAGCAATCAGAAAATCCCTTGTTACAGTAAAATCGGCCGCATAAAACGGCACATATACATTAACCGTAGCTGTCATCATAATGATGATCCTATGTCGTGTCTGATTCACCCCGGCAGAGGAAAAATCGCTTCTGTATTCCGCCCGTACAAAACCAAGCGAGGAAACCTGCAGCGGGATATCAGGCCCTCTTCCTGAAAGAAATTCTGTTCCAATCAAGGTCCCAAGCGGCAAAGATACAGTGTTTCCTTTTCCAGAAAGCGATTCCGTAGCGGTAAGTTCCAGCAAAGATATCAATTGATTGAGAAGGACGGTATCGTATATAATGGACGTAATGTCTCCATTTTCATCATACGACACCCTGCATAATGTATCATATGAAAAATCATTTTTTTCAATAACATCCAACACAGACTCTGACAATGCTTTTGATGCCAGAATATCCCCCTGCATTGCAATAGTGCGGCGGACTGCCCTGCCAAATAAAAGATCTGATATTAAGATAAAGATGACAATGATTAAAACCAAGCGCATAAGGCCTTTCCACAGTCCGCGTCTTTTCTTTAAACGGCAAAATGTTCTACTCTGCATGCAATCCACCGCCTTATACGGCAGTATATGCAAATTTGCATAATACGTGCGTCTTTTTATTCTCCTTTTATTCCGGCTAAAATCCTTTTGTATGGTTGCAGATTCAAACAAAAAACGCTATAATAGTGCAAGACAGATTGGAGGCATATCATGAGACAAAATCACCTGATCGATTTAGATGACCTTTCAAAAGCACAATGGGAACAAATTGTCGAACTTGCAATCCGAATCAGCAAAAGCCCGGAAAAATATACCGAGCATTGCAAAAACAAAATTATGGCGACGCTCTTTTTTGAGCCGTCGACTCGTACACAGAATTCTTTTCAAACGGCCATGCTTCGCCTTGGCGGCAGTATTATTGGCTTTGACAATCCGCAAAACAGTTCTGTTTCCAAAGGCGAGACATTGGCCGATACTATCCGGATTATGAGCAGCTATGCTGACATCATTGCAATGCGCCATCCTGTTGAAGGGGCGGCACTGGCCGGCGCCCAATATTCTTCTTGCCCGCTAATCAATGCCGGCGACGGCGGACATCTGCATCCGACACAAACGCTGACCGATCTTGTCACACTTGCAAATGAACTTGGCGATTTAAACCATATTACCATTGGATTTTGCGGAGATCTCAAAAACGGACGGACAGTACACTCTTTAATTAAAGCGTTAAGCTATTATGAAAAAACGCATTTCGTACTTATTTCAACTGATGAATTAACTCTACCACAACGGTTTAAAAATGTTATTACAGCGAGCGGCTGTACATATGAAGAGATCTATTCTTTGGAAAAAGCTATCGGATCACTCGATGTTTTGTATATGACGCGTATCCAAAGGGAACGCTTTTCAAGCGAGGCGCTTTATCAATCGCAAAAAGATGTCTATGTTCTGGATACAGAAAAACTGAAATTGGCCCGTCCAGATTTAAAAATCTTGCACCCTCTGCCTCGTGTTGACGAAATTACGACGGATGTCGATCATGATCCGCGCGCTTTATATTTCAAGCAGGCAAAGTACGGTGTATATGCCAGAATGGCATTAATCATCACATTATTGGAGTCTGCCTCAAAAGAGGAAATCTTAAAAGGGGACGCGGATAAAGACCGTCGCTGCCCTAACCCACATTGTATTACCAATATTGAGACGTACCTTTCTCCTTCCTTCCTTTCCGATGGACAGGCTACTTTTTGCGAATATTGCGATACGCCTGTAGAGTAATGCTCTGCACTGCCGTTTTTATTTTTCAACCAATTTTCTTCTAAAAAAGAGCAAAAAAGATCAATACAGCAATCCAAAAGATTGCATGTCCGTCAATATAATAAAAAATACCGAAAGGGGTAATCAAAATGGCATTGATTCATACAGATGATCAGAAATTTAAAGATGTTATTGCAGCTGCACCCATAGCACTGGTTGATTTTTACGCAGATTGGTGTGGCCCTTGTAAGATGCTGGCGCCGATTCTTGAGGAATTGGCTGAAGAAAAAGCCGATTCGCTCACTGTCGTTAAAGTTAATGTTGACGATTCTCCGGAGACCGCCGGTGCTTTTTCTATCATGAGCATTCCGACCGTAATCCTTTTTAAAGACGGTCAGGTTGTTGATAAGCTGGTTGGTTACACCACAAAAGAAAATTTAATTGCTAAATTCGGCCTCTGAGTGATGCAACAGAAAAACTGCTGTAGGAAAACTGGCTGGATTGTTTAGACGGCACAAAAAAGTCCTTGTGTATAAGAAGTGTTGATATTCAGACGGAGCGGCGTAGCAAAGCTACGCCGCTCCGGTTTTTATATTGGATGCTCATATGATTGCAAAAAGAAAGGCATGGACTGATTATTTGGTTAACCCCAAAGAAGGAAAAGGATTGTGACGGCTCTTTCGGTTTAATTCAGCGGTATATCGCAGCTTTTCTGAATTACAGTTCCTTTTTGATTTTTTGCAGCGCCCCTTTTTCCAATCTTGAAACCTGCGCTTGACTGATTCCAATTTCATTCGCGACTTCTACCTGTGTCTTTCCGCAAAAAAAGCGCAAATTTAAAATTCGCTTTTCCCTTTCATTCAAATTGTGCAATGCCTCTCGCATGACAATCTCGCTTAACCAGTTTTCATCGCTGTTTTGATCCCCCACCTGATCCATAACATAAATCGTATCCCCTCCGTCAGAATAAACCGGTTCATATAAAGATACCGGTTCTACGATTGCCTCCAACGCGAGGACAACGCGTTCTTTGGGCAGGCCGATTTCTTTCGCGATTTGTTCAATTGTTGGTTCACAGTCATTCTCGCCGGTTAGGCGCTCTTTTGCCTGCATTGCACGATATGCAATATCCTTAAGGGAGCGGCTTACACGCATCGTATTGGAGTCGCGCAAATATCGCCGGATTTCTCCTTGTATCATTGGAACGGCATACGTCGAAAAACGGACATCCTGCGATATATCAAAATGATCAATGGCTTTCATCAAACCGATACACCCGATTTGGAAAAGATCATCTAAATTCTCACCCCGATTGACAAAGCGCTGTATTACGCTCAATACCAGACGCAAATTTCCGCAAATCAAGGCTTCTCTGGCTTTCATATCCCCTTGTTTTACTTTTTTTAACAGTTCCGCTTTTTCGCTTTCACGCAATGTTTTTAACTTTGCCGTATTGATGCCGCAAATTTCAACTTTTCCGTAAGCCACATTATCCCGTCCTTTCTGCTTATGCAGAAAGTATGCCCTTTTCAATAATATGGTATGCAATTGATTTTTCTTTACATATTATCCGATATATTTCATTTCGCTGAAATAGAATGGGCTTACCAAACCACTGATTTTCTATCCTCGCTTGGGCGAGTACCTTTTTCTTCATAAAAAAATCCCCTCTATTATGCATTTGAAGTGACCCCAAAAAGTTAGACAATATTTTGCAGTAGAAAAAGTTCAAGCAACCGAAAGGGCTTGTTGTCTGTGGAGTGCAGGCGGCAGGCCCTTTAACTTTGCCTTGATTCTGCGATTGCCGTTCTACCGCTAAGCCTTCCGGCCCTTCTTCAAGATAGATTCGTTCCCAGCGTTCAATGATGCCATGGTCATTGATTTCAAACCTTCGCATTACTTCGCGTATACTCAGGTGTTCCTCTCGCATTGTCTCTACTACCGTTCGCTTGAATTCCGGCGTATATCGTTTGTTAGATCTTCCTTTTGGCATAATAAATCACCCCATCTGTTAGATAGTATATCATACTGTCTAACAAACGGGGTGCTGTTCAATTCCAAAACAGAAGGGATTTATATCATTTTCACATTTCCTACCACAAAAGCACGACGGCATATTGCCGTATCAAAGCGAAAACGCAGAGTGTGCCTTCATATGAAGCGGTGGCTCTTTTTTTGAAATTGGCAGTGGAGTAAAACGCAGAAAACGGAAGCGCATAAAAGGGGAATACGGCCTTTACTGTCCATCCTTCTGGATTTCATCAAAAATTGCCCGCAGCTTATCTGCTCCCTCGCCGGTTTCCCCTGAAAATGGAATAATCGTGATCTGATCTCCGTAAGGAAGCTCCTCTTTTATTTTGGATAGCCGTTCCGTACGTTCTTTTTTATTTAGCTTATCATATTTTGTCAGTAAAACGACAAAAGGAAGGGAATGTGCAATTAAAAACTCCACCATCTGCACGTCAAGTACCGTCGGAGGATGCCGCATATCAATCAATTCAACAACCAAACGCAAATCGCGATCCTGTGAAAAATAGCCTTCAATTAGTTCTGACCAACGATGCTTCTCCGATTTTGCAACTTTTGCATATCCGTATCCCGGCAAATCGACAAAATGCACATTTTCCACCTGATAAAAATTGATCGTTGCTGTTTTCCCAGGAACGGCACTGACCCGCGCCAAATTTTTCCGATTAAAAATTTTATTGATTGCTGTAGATTTCCCGACATTTGATCGTCCTGCAAATGCAATTTCAATCCGATCAGAAGGAGGAATTTGGCTTGATATACCATAAGAACAAAAAAACGAAGCTTTATTGTAATTCATTTTAAATTCCTCAGATCCGTACCGAATCGCCGGTGACAGATGTAGATTTCGGTTCACACCATGCATCCAAAACTTTACTTTCTTCTGTCTTCGGCGGTTGCACCAGCGCAAGCTCCAAAACTTCTTCAATTCTTTCTACCGGCTTAAACACAACCGATTCTTTTACAACAGCATCAACCTAATAGAGATCCGGTTCGTTCTATTTCGGAATAATAACGATTTTTTTGTTTTCACGGTATGCCGCCATTGATTTTTCACGAAGGCCGCCAATCGGCATTACTCTTCCTCGCAATGAAATTTCCCCTGTCATAGCGACATCCCCACGCACCGGTATCCCAGACAGAGCAGAAACAACAGCGGTAACCATCGTTACCCCTGCGGACGGGCCATCTTTTGGCACCGCGCCCTCCGGAGCATGGATGTGCAGATCTTTTGTCTTATAAAAATCCGGATCAATATGATATTGCTCAGCGATGGTCCGAACATAGCTTACTGCTATATCTGCAGATTCTCTCATGACATCGCCCAGACTTCCCGTCAGTTTCAATTTTCCAGATCCTGTCATAACAGCACATTCGATTTCTAACATTTCTCCGCCTACGCTGGTCCATGCAAGCCCGTTTACGACACCAACCTGATCGGATGCTTCCGCCTCGGACCGGCGGAATTTTGCCGGTCCAATTAAATCTGAAAGATTCTGCTTTGTGACAGTTACACGTTTGGCCTCTCCCGCTACAATACGTTTGGCGGCCTTACGGCAAACCGAACCAATCTGTCTTTCCAGTGTCCGCACACCCGCTTCCCTTGTGTATCTATCCACAAGCTCAAACAATGCATCATCCCGGATCGAGAGCATGCGTCCGGACAATCCGTTTTTGTCCATTTGCTTTTTGACTAAATGACGTTTGGCGATTTGGAATTTTTCCTCTCTTGTATAGCTTGGAAGCTCAATAATTTCCATACGGTCATAAAGCGGGCCCGGTATGTTTTGTGCATTGTTCGCCGTCGTAATAAAAAGTGCATGGCTTAAGTCAAACGGAATCTCAACATAGCGGTCGACAAATGCCACATTTTGTTCCGGATCAAGTGTTTCAAGCATGGCAGATGCCGGATCCCCACGATAGTCATTTCCTAATTTATCAATCTCGTCAAGCAAGATCAACGGATTGTTTGTTTTGGCCTGACGAAATGCATTGATGATACGCCCAGGCATCGAACCCAAGTATGTTTTGCGATGCCCGCGTATTTCGCTTTCATCTGTCACGCCGCCCAAAGAGACCCGGACATATTTTCTTCCGAGTGTTTTTGCGACCGACGCCGCAATCGAAGTTTTCCCTACACCGGGAGGCCCTACAAGGCAGATAATCTGCCCCTTTATTTCGGGCGCCAGCTTCCGCACACTTAAAAGCTCCAATATCCGCTCTTTGACTTTATCCAATCCATAGTGATCCCGATCAAGCTGTGCACGCGCTTTTTTAACATCCAACGTATCTTTGGTAAAGGAATCCCACGGAAGATCAAGGCAAACCTCTAAATAAGATTGGATGACATTGGCCTCCTGAGATTGAATAGGCAACCGGGCAAGACGCTCGCACTCCTTCAAAAGCTTTTCGCGCGACTCATCAGAAATATTCTGAATGGCCCGGATTCTTTCTGCCATGTCGTTCGCTTCATCCTGCTCGCTTTCAGTTTCACCTAATTCATCTTGAATAACGCGCATCTGTTCACGCAGGAAATAATCACGCTGGTTTTTATCCATGCGCTCTTTTACCCGCTCATAAATACCGTGTTCAATTTCCAAAAGCGTGCACTCATGATCCAACACTTCTGCCAACTCTTCCAGTGCAGCGTACGCACCATTTTTTTCAAGCAGCGCCTGCTTGTCCTCATAAGAGCACAGAAGATTTGGTACAATCGCGGTGAACAATTCTTCAGGGTCGTCTTTGGAGAGTACACGCGATACCAGCTCACGCGAGACATTCGGCAATGCAGCGCAATAATTCTGAAACAAGGTTTTGACAAAGCGCATTAATCCTTCTGTTTCTTCTGCCGTGTGCTTTTTCCGTGAAGAGCGCGGCATGCGCTTTATATCCGACAGAATAAACGGCGTTGTACTTAAAATACGTACAAGTTTTGCACGATACTTTCCTTCGATCAAAACCCGAATTGCGTTGTCGTCCGCTTTCAATAGCTGCTTAATGGTACAGACTACCCCGACTTGATAGAGATCCTGTTCCTCCGGATCCTCTGCTTCGATATTTTCCTGTGTTACAATAAAAAGATCGCGATTTAAATCCATAGCCGCCTTGATTGCAAGAATCGATTTCGGCCGTTTTACATCAAAATGCATGGTTACACCAGGAAACGCAACCAATCCCCGCAGTGCCAACGTAGGCATTGCCTGAACTGCCCGTGTGTTTTTTTCCTGATCCATATCTCACTCATCCTTTCCATTTGCACAAAGCGCCTTCAAATCCGCTTCATCCAGACGCCAAGTTGTCCATTCCTCCAAAGGCCTTGCTCCCATATGCCGATAAAAGGCAATTGACGGTGCATTCCAATTCAGACAGCTCCACTCCATTCGTCCACACCCGGATGCAGACGCCAAATCAGCAAGCTGTAAAAACAAAGCCTTCCCTATCCCTTTTTTTCGGAAAGATGGCCTTACAAAAAGATCTTCAAGATACAAGCCACGTTTCGACTTAAAAGTGGAATAATTGAAAAAATACAGCGCAAAACCAGCAGTGAGGCCGCCGTATTCCGCAATCAACGCATGTACCAAACCGCTTTTTATATTATCACAAAGCATCTGCGCAGTACCTGTTACATCCGACTGCATTTTTTCATATTCAGCCAATTCACCGATCATATCAAAAAGAAGCGGTGCATCCTCTGGCAGAGCGCGCCGCATCGTCAAGTTCTCATCAGACATCTTACAATTCCTCCATCTATGAAAAGAACATCAGACAAGCGGTCGAAATGGTTCCCAAAAGGATAATTCCCGCCATAACCAGCGCAGCTATCCGTTTTGTTTTTTCTCTCATTGTCTGTTTTCCCTCCATTTATACCTTTATATCTTAACATGATACCGTGTAACTGTAAATAGTTCAAGCGTAAACTGTGAACAAAACGCGAATGACTGTTCTTCTTCAGAAGTATGACGGCATATAAAAAAACAGGCCTATATTGGCCTGTTTTTTGAAAGCGATTTTTATTGATAGAACAGATCTTTAGACGGGAAGTGAGGCCCGCAAGTCAAATTGATACGCAATTTCAATAAAGCTGACTCATCCTCTTGCCCCACCATATGTGTACAATGTGCCTCACATCCCTTAAGTTGAGAAAGTTTTGACATGGCATAAGCCACAACATCATTTGAGGCGGCGCTTACAGCAAGCGCCAGCAAAATCTCATTTAAACTAAGCATTGTATGCTTCATATTAAGCGTATTCCCTTTTAGCCCAATAATCGGCTCTATTACATTAGGGGAGATCAAGTGCAGCTCGTCAGGCAATTTCGCCAGCACCTTGATACAGTTTAACACAGCAGCAGCAGCGGCGCTCATTAAAACAGATTGTTTTCCCGTTACGATTTTCCCGTTTTCCAGCATTACCGCCATTACCGGCACACCACATGCTGCACTTTTTTCTTTGGCTGCAGCAATCACCGGCCGATCGGCATCGGTAAGAGAAAGCTGCTTTAAGATCAGCTCAATGCGGCCGGCAGTTTCTTCATCCGCTGTTCCCTGCCGCACATCGCAACGCGCTTTATAGTAACGGCGAATGATTTCTTGTTTTGCCGCTGCACGCGTCACATCATCATTAGAAATGGCAAAACCGGCCATGTTAACCCCCATATCAGTTGGGGAGCGATAAATGTCATCCCGTCCGGTGATCCTCTCTAAAATGGCGCGTACAATAGGGAATACTTCGATATCGCGATTATAGTTTACCGCCGTTTTCCCGTATGCTTCAAGATGGAATGGGTCAATCATATTGACATCCTTCAAATCGGCTGTTGCCGCTTCATAAGCGAGATTAACAGGATGTTTCAACGGAATACTCCAGATCGGAAAAGTTTCAAATTTAGCATAGCCGGCCTTCACTCCGCGTTTATATTCATGGTACAACTGAGAAAGACAGGTCGCCAGCTTTCCGCTGCAAGGTCCTGGCGCTGTTACAACAACCAAAGGACGTGTTGTCTCAATACAAGGATTCGCCCCAAAGCCGGTATCGCTTACAATTTGATCTACATCTGTTGGATATCCGGGCGTCGGGCGGTGAAGATAGGTCCGCAATCCTCTTGATTCTAACTTCTGCCTAAAAATATCTGCAGCCGGTTGTTCACAATAACGCGTAATCACAACACTGCTTACCAGAAGCCCCATATTCCGAAGATTGTCGATTACCCGAAGCAAATCCAAATCGTATGTAATACCAAAATCGGCACGTATCTTCTTTTTTTCGATATCTCCTGCGTTGATACAAAAAATGATTTCTGCTTCGTCTTTAAATTCTGTCAAAAGTTTTACTTTTGCACTGGGATCAAATCCAGGCAGCACACGCGAAGCGTGATAGTCGTCAAACAATTTCCCGCCAAACTCTAAATACAGCTTGTTGTCAAATTGTTCAATACGTTTTTTAATGTTTTCCGCCTGTTTTTTTACATACAATGCATTGTCAAAACCAAATTCCGCCACTTTTTCACCCTTCTCCTACCATTTGCGGACAGAAACCTGAATCCGCGTTTTTATTATTTTCTATCATACCATCTTTTAAAAAAGCTGGCAAGTCGATTTTATATGAGACTTTTTACATGTGTGTAGAGCTACAATACATATTGGACAGCAGGGCAAGAAAAGCGAACAAAAAAGGAGAAGGACAGAGCCTTCATAGGGTATCGTTAAGTTACGACACCAAATAATCCAAAAAGGAGCTCTGTCCCTCATGCGTAATAGCATAACACAAGACATGCGCTTTCGACAATCCCTAATGCAGTATGCAGCCAAATATGGTGTAAGCCGTGCGAGCCGGAAGTACAACAAAGCCCGCTCGTATATCTACTTCTGGAAGGCTCGCTGGGGTGGAAGTACAGCTTCCCTTGCCTGCCAGTCCAGACGCCCACACCACCATCCAAACCAGCATACAGAGGCAGAACGGAAGCTTATCCGGGATATGCGAAGACAGAATCCGACACTGGGGATGGTGGAACTCTGGCACCGGCTTTGCAAGCGCGGTTACACCCGCTGTCCTATTTCCGGACAACCGACGGCAGAATATTGGTCCAAACCTTATTCTGTGCGTAGCGCTACTACAGGATCCTTTTTCGCTGCGCTTCTGGAAGGAATAATACCAGAGAATAAGGTAAGCGCCATACTAATCAAAATCAAAACAACCGCTATCCCCGGCGGAAGATAAGCGTTAAGCGCGTTGATACCTGTAAAGTGATGCAGGATCATATTAATGGGGATACACAGAAGGTAAGTAATCAAGACACCAAGGGTTCCGGACGTAAACCCGATAATCAGCGTTTCCGCGTTAAACATGGAGGAAACATTCCGTTTCGAAGCACCGATAGCGCGAAGGATGCCGATCTCCTTGGTTCTCTCCTGCACAGAAATCAAGGTGATGACCCCGATCATAATAGAAGAAACAATCAGAGAAACAGCTACAAATGCAATCAGTACATAAGTAATCGCGTTTATGATAGAGGTAACCGATGACATCATCAGCCCTACATAATCCGTATATTGGATTTGCTCTAAATCATCAGCCTCCGCATTGTAATCGGCAATTGCCTGTTCAATCACTTCTTTATTTTCAAAGGAGGATGCGTAGATATTGATAGATGATGGATTGTCTAAGTCTACATATCCCAGCTTTTGCAGGTTATCCTCGTAGCTGGATTCAGAAAAAATAAGGACTTCATCGTAATATGAAGCGCACTGCTCTGTCGTATAGCGTTCCATCATCATATCTAAAGCTGCCGACAGCTGCTGGGTGCTCATAGAATTCATTTCCTCTTGCACCTGGGCTGCATACTGCGTCCGGAACTGCTCTTGGGCTATCTGCGTAAATAGTTTGGACAAATCATTGTCGCTCATGGCAGAAACATACTCCCGTATCTCTGATTCACTCAGCCCAGCCTGTTGGCTGAGGCCTTGATACAGCATCTCTTCCATATCAGCACGGGTCATGGATTCTACCGACTGAGAGACTGCCTCATCTATCTGTTCCTGAGTTGGAATGCTCATAATCTGCACATAGGCTTCCGCTTTGCCGTTTTCGTCCAACCCGGAAATATACTCTCTAAATGCTGTTTCTTTCTGTGTGTCTGTTAAATCAGCTGTACTTTCCTGAAATGGAAGCCCTGTAAAGATATCAGTGGAGGGATCCTTTAACTGAGCCTCTACTGCGGCAGAATCTTTGGACTGCTCAATAATATATTCCGTCAATGCGCTGGTATATCCAATTGATCCGCTTAGCATAGTGGAAACAGCATCTTCTTTCGGGCGTATAATACCGGAAACTTTTAAGCTAATCCCATTATCATAAAGATATTTTAGCCCGGCATCGGTTTCACGCAAATCTACATACATCCCGGTTTCTTCATCCAATGCATAACAATCAGAATTTGTAACGGTCTCCATAGCAACCATATCGAAGGCAAAAGGCAGTTTTGTACGTATAAGCAATCTACAAAGCATGGCTTTCACCGGCACGCGGTAAAATATAGTGTACTCCTGCTAAACACGAAGCACAATAAGTACTGTCATAGTGTTAGGATTATCAAACATGCCGGACAGACCCACAATTTTATACGATGCTTTTTGCATTTCTTTCACAGTTGGCAGGTGACAGGGAAAGAATTCTGCGCTATAATAAATAATAGTTTCATTTAAATTGATCTTATTCGTGTTAATTGGAGGTTTGTTTTCGATTTTGTAGATCGATGCAAACCATACATACAAACGGATACCAGACATCTTCATTGATTTTTTATAGAAAGGATTCTAATATGGAACCAAAC
>ERZ1090880.641-NODE-641-length-18739-cov-55.449690_pt1 | contig 18739 bp, 23 predicted proteins | sample MGYA00478471_ERZ1090880 | MGnify/ENA primary metagenome ERZ1090880 (study PRJEB33644, sample SAMEA5815734) | chicken gut metagenome | biome: Chicken; feature: Gastrointestinal Tract; material: Caecum | place: Ireland | collected 2019-01-01 | study: A study of the... | reverse complement strand
TTTCAATGCTGATACTGTCCTTTTTGTCAATCGACTGCCGCCCGTAAATTGCATCTATTCTACTATCCATAATTAGCTCCCTTCCGTTAAACGGGAGCCAACCTACAATTATATTGTACCTCTGCCGCCCCCTTACCACAAGGATGACTCTGGCCTACCCCCGCCCGGCATATTTGCGGAACACGTCAAACAGCCGCCGCTCAACCTCGCGGTTGCGTTTGTCCTGCTCCTGCGGGGAAAGAATGGGGGTGAGATTTCTAACGGTGATCGTGCGATCTCCGAGAACAGCAGTTTTGATTTCACTTTCGTATTTGACCTGTGCCTGCATAAAATCCCTCCCATACAATTAAAGAATGTTTTGAAACATGGCAAAGGCCAGCACCGCGAAAGTACTGGCCTTTGGCCGGATATGTACCTCTGGACAAAGTGTCCAGAAGTCAGTAGGGACTCCGCTCGTAGTGCTGCTGGGCCTCTTCCAGTCCACGGATGTCAAAGACCTCATAGAGCTCAGCCACCACACGCCGGATGTCCTGGGGCGAAAAACCGCAGTTCTCCATCGCGTAGATCACATAGCCGCGACAGGCATTGTTGCTCCACGGCTGGGAGAGCAGGGCCGCCAATTCTGGATCATAGTTCATAGAGCGTTCCCCTCTTTCTTGATAATTTAGGGAGTGCCGCGCCCATTTCCTTGACCTGTCCAAAGACAGCCATACTCAGCGCGGCATCCCCACGCAACAGAGGAACGGCGGCCCGGAGGGACAAGCGGCCAACTTGTCCAGTGGCAGATCGTGGCCGTGGGCTGGCCCGGCCCACCTGCGGCGCTGGTGTTTATCGCTCGTTCTCCGTGGAGAGAAGTCACCGCGCACCCGCCGCCCGGCTCCCCGCGCTATGCTCAGGGCCGCCGCCGTTCCGTTGCGGAGAGGTTTATATTTCCCTCTCTAATAACCAAGACATTTTTGCATCAATTCCAAGTGGGGAAACAGCAAAAATCAAAAAGTTTTTTTCATGCGTTCCAAGCCCCGCTTGATGGACTGCCGGACGGACTCCTCATGCACACCCTCGGCCTCGGCAATCTCTTTGATGCTTTTGCCAAGAATGATATGAGCATCGATCCGGCGGCCCTGGATCTCCGGCAGGGAGTTGAGGGCGTTCCAAAGACGGATAAACCGCTCCTTGAGTTCCAGGACTTCCTGGGGAGTTGGCTCATGTAGGCAGGCAGAGTATTCGATCCCGTCCTCACAGTCCAGGGAATATTGCGCCTTGTGCCGGGTGAGCCGCCGCTGGTAAGCCGCTTCATAGCGGACGCTGGCCCGAAGCGCCTCGGCCACTTCCTCGGAAACCTCGATAAATTGATCCTGGATGTACCAATAATAAAAATCTTTCAGATTGATGGTAGTCATTATAAACCTCCGTTTCGGTGTTGGGTGAACGAGTGACCGAAACGGGGGCTGGTGGAGAGCGGCACCCAGGGGAGCCGCCTCGCACCTCTGGACAAAGTGTCCAGAAGTCAGACAAACAAAATGCGCCTGCGCGACACAAGGCCACGCAAGCGCATGAAATGAAAAATTCATTTATGTACTGCCAAATTTCGTATCCACCGCCGGACTGATCCTGTTCGGGGGACGAGCTTTTTTTGACAGATTAGGGGGATGGAAAAGGAAAAAGGACACGGCGATACCTCCAGATGGCCTCCGTGTCCTTGCAAGTCGTCATTAGTTTGTGTATATGCAAAGAAACGGCGGCTTTTTTTTGAAGCCGCCGTTTCTTTAGAGCATGACGATAGGCTGCTGGACGACGGCTTTTTTTCTTTTGCCGTCGTCCGGCAGATTGTTTCGATATTAGAAATTTTATGTATTAGGCTTTTCCGATTGATACATTTCCCATTTCGCAAGAAATATCGAAGAAAGGTGTATTGCCTGTACCCGCATTTTGACTTGTGGTAGTAAATACTTTATCTCTGATATGTACACTCCCCATACCGACTTTTATCGAATAGCCATAGTTGTCATTAGAAAGACAATTTAGCTTTACATTCCCCATATTGCACGAAACGGATACCTTTTGCTCTATTGTACCGCTTAGTTGTATATTGCCGCTTTCACAAGTTACAGTGGCATTGGAAACGGAACACTTTTCAATTTGGACAGAGCCGGAACGAACTGAGAGTTGAACATTTTGAGCATGAAGTTCACTTCCATGCACACATCCGTTGGATAATTGAATGACCGCTTTTTCTATTTTTGCGGAATGAGGTATAACAATAATCAGCTTAGCCTTTGGGGGAAGAAGCATAGGTAATTTGTCAATTCTATGTTTTTCTTTGATGAGCCAAACTCCGTTTTGGTATGATATTTCAAAATCATCACTTGAGCAATGATGAAAAGTAATATTCGGAATATCTCCGTAAACAATTTGAGCAAACACATTATCAAGGTATAAATGTAATTCATTTATGCTGCCTTGCGGCGTCAAATTTAACCGTTCCATTAGATATAACCTCCTTTGTAAATGATTTATTTAGTATCTATTTTGGTGGCTTTGTTCAATACAGTGATTTCTTTCTTCACAAGTACCATTGTTATTACAAACGAAATACCGTCAGAAAGTGGTGTCGCTGCCCATACTCCGGTCATCTTAAAGCACATTGGCAGGATGAGGGTCAATGGGATCAGTAAAATCACCTGCCGCAGAGCACTGAGGAACATGGATTGCTTTGCTTTGCCGATGTATTGGAAAAAGTTTGCGCCAACCATCTGCATACCGACGAACGCTGTCATAAGTCCATAAATACGCATACCAGTTACTGCGATTGCGGAGAGGGATGGATCATCCGCGCCGCCATACGCCAATACAATTTGCGGGCTAAATATCTCAAAAATCAGAAACATAAACACGCAAAATATAGTTGCATATTTGAACGCTTTTAGTAAAGTTTCTTTCACGCGAGGGTAAAGCTGCGAGCCATAATTGAATCCAACAATCGGCTGTATTCCTTGCCCCAGTCCAATCATGGGCATATAGACCAGCATAAATAAGGTTGAGATAACTCCATAAGCTGCAACAGCAGTATTCCCGCCATACACTCTGCAAACATGGTTAAATACCAAGGTTACAATACTTAAGGCAAACTGCGCTATGAAGCCGGAAACTCCGATGGAAAGAATTGTTTTTATAATTTCCTTATCCGGTTTTAAGTTTGCCAAGCGCAATTTGATATTTGTCTGTTTTGAACATAGAAATTGGATTGCCAGAACCGCACAAACACAGTTGCCAATAACGGTGGCGAAAGCTGCTCCTTTTACACCCCATTTGAAAACCAAGACAAAGATTGCGTCCAGGATCAGGTTGATCACAATACTGGAAAGAAAGTTAATCAGTGATCTTTTTGCATACCCCATACCACGGACAATGCTATTCATAGACTGAGACAAAACAAAGCAAATTGCACCGGCAAACATGACACCAGCGTAGTCATGGGCATACATGATGTTTTCACTGTCAGCTCCATAGAGTTTCAGCAACGGGTCAAGGCACAGAAGCCCGATTGCAGAAAGGAGTATGGCCAGCAAAAAAGACAATATAAACGCATTTCCTACGATTTTCTCGGCCTTTTCCTGGTTTCCTTTCCCTAATTGAATTGCAGCAGTAGAAGAAGCGCCTGCGCTGATGAGCTGGGAACACGCCTGCATAATTAGATAAAGGCCAAAGGCGACAGTGACCGCAGACAAAGCAAGGGTGCCAACCCCTTTTGAAATAAACACTCTGTCGATTGCCATATTGATGGAATTGCACAGCAGAGAGAATATTGCAGGCATGGACAACCTTAAAATCAGCCGTGAAACCGGCTCATTTGTTAACTGTTCTGATTTTTCCATTGTGAGTACCTCCTATTTTCACAAACGTGAGTGATTGCTCATGTTTGACCTTATTATACCACCCGAAATCCAAATGTCAATAGAACGCGAGTAAAAACTCATTTTCATTGACAAGTGCGCTTTTGTTGGGTAAAATAAAAGAAAGGAGGATAAGCATGAATACAGAAGGAAAAAATGTCCGGAAACCACAACAAAAAAGAAGCAGGCTTATGACCGAGAAAATCGTCAGCACTGCCTTGAAGTTGTTTTGTGAAAAGGGATATTACAATACAACCACAAATGAAATCGCAAAAGAAGCAGGAATATCTATTGGAAGCCTTTATTCGTATTACAAGGACAAGGACACCATTTTTCTTGAAATTTTGAACCGATATCACGAAAATTTTTTAACAGTATTCGAGAAAATCAGGGATGATGTGAATCAGGCCCTCTATAAGCAGGACAAGCGGGCATGGCTGCGTATTCTGTTGGATGAACTTGTGGATCTTCATTTGTCGGTCAAAACGCTTAACCGAGAGTTAAAAGGACTGTACTATATCAAGGATGAAGTGCGTGAAATCATGGATCAACAATCCAAAAAAATACAAGCAGAAACTTTTGAACTATTATCAAGAAATCCAGATGAAATTCATTCTGGTAATTTAGAAATCATGTCTTTACTAATTGTAGATTTTATTTCTGCCGTCATTGATCGTATTGTTTTTGATGACGAATTATCAGAAGATACGAAAGAAGAAATTATTACTACCGGAATTAACGGTATCTTCAAAATACTTTATGAATAAAATATATTTGACCTTTCTTATGTTTTGATGAAATTAAATAGCACCACTCCTAAAATATAGCTTACAAAAAGTTCAAGAAAGCCAGAGAAACGGAGGTTCCAAAATAAGGGCCTCCGTTTTTTCGCGCCATTTTCGGGGGTTGCACAAAACGGCAAGCAATTCGAGTGTGGGCACACTCGAAATTTTTGCAGGGCCGAGGGCCCCGCAAAAATGCTTGTTGGGGAGCTCCCCAAACCCGCTGGACTTCTGGACACTTTGTCCAGAAGTCCAGGCGCAAGCGCCTGTTGTCTGCGTCCCGGAGCTATCGCTCCTGGGCCTTATTTTCCCGCCCGTCCGTTTGGCCGAGCAGATGATCGATATTCGCCTTGACCGCCACGGCCTGCCGCATATCCGCCTGGGCCTTGCGGTATTCCGCATAGAGGGCCTTTTTCTTTTCGGAGAGCTCCCGGCGCTCCTTTTTCAGCGTGTCCATTTTCGGGAGCTTCGCGCCACCCAGGAGATCGCTCATAGTAGCTTTGGCCGCCCGGTAGTCTGCCAGTTCCGCCTCATGCTGGGCCAGATATTTTTTACTGTACCGGGCCGCCTTGTAACCATCGAACACGGGCCGCGTCTTTGCATACTGTACCACCGCACCCATGAGCTCAGAAGTTTTCGAGAGGGCGGCCTCCGTATCACGCAGCTCCCCGGCCAGCTTGTGGGCGCGATCCACCGCCGCCTCGGTGCTGGCCGCCAGCGCGTTATAATCCATCAGATCATGCTCCCGGAGATACTGGAGCGCGGCGGCCATCTGTTTAAGGTTGTAAACTTTGGCCCACCGTTCATAGGCCGGGCCCTTGCCCTGGGCCATGCGCTCTTGAATGTCGATGATCAGATTGACGCGCCGGGGCGGAGCTGGGCCGTCCTTCGGGAGCTCCGGGATCGGACGCTCCCCGGCGATCACCGCCCGGATGTCATCGGGATCAAAGCCGGGGCCCAGGACAGAAGCCCGCAGGCGGGTGTACTTATCCTGCCCAGGAGCCAGGAACGAGATCACGCCGCCCCGCCCATGCTTCACCGCAAAGCCGGACTCCTCCATAAGCCGCAGGAACGCCGGGAAGTCAGCGGGCCGTTGCCCCAGGGCCTCCACGATAGCCAGCCGCACCCGCTGTTGTGCAGAGGGCGGTTTTTCCCCGATCCACTGGCCATAGTGGAGAAAGCGGCCTTTGCTGTGCTGTTTTGGATTTTGAATGACGGACAGCTCATGCTCAATGCACACCCGGTCAGAGAGCCGCCGCACCGCAAAGCTGGAGCCGATGAAGTTATGAAACTTCCGGGAGCAATCCTGGGCCGTGGAGTTATAATAAATGTGATTGTGAATGTGGCTCTTGTCGATGTGGGTACAGACAAAGAACTGGTACTTGCCCTTTGTCCAGCGCATGGCCGTTTCATAGCCGATTTTGTTGGCCTCCTCCGGCGTGACCTCACCGGGAGGGAACGCCTGCCGGATCTGAAAGAACAGGGCCCCGCGCTCCACGGCCCGGCCCGTTTCCGCCTGGTACTGGCTTTTCGTCAGAAGAAACTCAGCGGGGGCCGATGCCGGATCGCAGAGGTAGGCAGACACAGCTCCTATCTTTTTCGGATTGAGCCCGTAGGCAAACCGATCCTCCATTGTCTGAATAGCAGTTTTTCCCGCCGCTACCTTGTAGGGCCGGATGTAAGTTGTAGCGATAGCCGCACCTCCTTTTAGGTCAAATAGCATGAAATAAAATACTACTATAAGTCAAATTGTATTTCGTTCTCATGAACAAACCCGAAATGTAGAATAATATAGGGTGATATGAGAATGTACCAATACGACAAAAATCTTGATTTTCATGCCCTGGGCCGTGAAATCAAACGCAAACGAGAGGCGAAGGGCTGGACACAGGAATACCTGGCCCAGCTTGTGGATCGCACCCCGCGCTCTATCATGTATATGGAGAACCGCGGCCAGAAGCCAAGTCTCAATGTTTTTTACCAGCTTGTCACCCTGCTGGAAATTTCGGTGGATCAATTCTTTTTCCCGGATAAGCTCAACGGAGAGAGTAGTTGCCGGAAACAGATAGATGTTATGCTTAATTCAATGGACGAAAAAGAACTAACCGTGATGAAATACACAGCAGAGGGACTGCAAAAAGCCCGTGAAACGGAGGATGCGTAAGAGGAAACGCACCTCCGTTTTTGTGTGTAAAAAAGACGGCGGCCAAAGAAAGCCGCCGCCCGGCACCTCTGGACACTTTGTCCGTAAGTATCAGCTCGCCATAAAGTCCATCGCCGCATACTTCACACCATGCAGGCGCTCCACCAGCCATCCGCCCAGGGCCGGGAGCCCAAAGGGGGAAACCAGGAACGCCAGCACAAACATGGCGATGCAGCCTACTGTCTGCCCGGCCAGCAGGCAGAGGATCGCCAGCAGGAACAGGCCCACACAAGCCACAATGCACACCGCCCCCGCCACGCAGGACAGGAACGTAAGCACCGCCACAATGAGGATCAGGGCCAGGACAAAGGGAGCCGCGATGATTTTTAAGATTGTCCGCATCGTTCATACCTCCTACAAAAGTTCGTTGTTTGCCTCTATATGTATATTATAACTCCGCAGGAGGGGGCCAACAAGGATGCCTCGGCTATCCCCACCTCTGGACAAAATGTCCAGAAGTCGAGATAGCCGGGGAACGGCAAAGCCGCTCCCCGGCAGGTCAGAGCCGCACGATGGCGGAGAGCTTTTCCAGCAGATCGGAAAGGGGCCGCCACAGCTTTTCATAGTCCCGTTGCAGAGCCGTGATCTCCTCCGGGTAAATGCCTCCGTAGGTATTCGCCTGGATCGCCACCTGGTTTAGATTGTTGGAGCACCGCCGCTGGAGCGACACCAGCTCCTGGACGGGTGACAGGTCAACATGGAGCACATACCCATTGAGGGCCATTTTCCGCATATAGGCCCCCATATTGCGGATGCCCGCCTCGGCCATACGCTCCTGGATCAGCGCCAGCTCCTCCTCGGACACCATCACATGAAGATGGATGGGGCGGCGGCGTTTCTTTGTCACCGCTCCTCCCGTTCCAGGCTCCGGCAGACGCGGGGCGGCTCCTTTACCTTGTCCAGCGCCTTTTCCCGTTCCGGGGGCTGAGCGGGGATCGACGTATTAAATACCCCGGAGAGCCGCAGGGCCTCCTGGTTGGCAAAATCCTGTTCACGCTTCTTTTCCATAACAGTCCTCCTATCTGTCGCCCCGGTCAGGGGCTTTCTTTTTAGGGCCGTCCGGGGCCCGGTGTTCCTGGGCCTCCTTTTGGGCCGCTTTCAGTTGCTCCGCAACCGGGGGCTGGCGTTTGGCCTCCTTATGAGCCCGCGCCGCCTCCTGGCGTTCCACGCCACGGGCAAAGCTGGCCAGTTGCTCCGGGGTGATGTATTCTTTCACCACATAACTGCCGAAGTCAGGGTAAAACCAGGTCAGCCGCTTTTGATCCGGGACGCGGTGAGCGTCCTCCCATTTTCCCACCACCTGGGCCTGGGCGTCCATCTGCCGCCGAATATCCAGGTTATTACGGGAGGGGCGGAGCTCATAGTCCTGCATTTCCCGTTCCGTCAAGGGATGGGCATAGGTAATGGCACCCCACGCCTGGAACGCCTCACCCGTCACTTGCTGGCGGGTAAAGTATAAATCCATGTGAACAGGGCGGTTAAAGTAGCTGTTCGGGTAGGTGCCGATGTCGATAGGCCGCTGGGTGGAGTAGTACAGATAGGTTTCCTTGTCCGGGGCCTGCTCCACTTCCTGCACATGGTAGCGCCGCTGGTAGTCCTCGGCCCGGTTGAGTAAGTCCCGTTCCGCCATATCCGGCTCATTCATGTAGTGGCCCCAAAAGTAATTCCGCTGGCCGTCCTGCTCGTTAAACCGCCACGTCACATAGGGATTAGGGGCCCTGCTATTTTCCCCCAGGGCAAAACCGCACTGATTGTCAAACAGGATCGTGCGGCGGATCACATAGCCTTGATTTTCTTCCAGAATAACACCTCCTTAGATGCCCCGCCACCTCTGGACAAAGTGTCCAGAAGCGGCGGGGGTAGATGTGGAAAGCATTTGAGCAAAACAAGGGCAGGCCATAGAAAGATACGTCCCACCCCCAAAAGGGCCCCGGAAAGCCTTGATACAAGCGGGTTTTCCAGGGCCTAATTTTCCACACATCACCTCCGCTTTTTCCGCATATAGTCCCGCTTTTGCCGCCGCAGGGCAATCCGGGCACAGGACTCGGAGCAGTAGGCCATGCGCCCATCGGCGGGGACGGCCCCGCCGCAGATGGGGCAGGGCTTAAAATCCGGCCTGGGCCCCTCGGTCATCAGCGACACCTCCAGGGCCGGATCAAGGGGCAGAACGGCCTCCCGGAAGTAGCGGCAGTAAGCGCCCGTCCAGCATTTCCCGAACATATAGCACTCACAGTCCAGGGGCAGACACCCATATTCCTTGTCATAGTTGGCACACCATTTTGTTACCAGGGAGCGGATCGCCCTTTTTTCCTCGCGTGTCAGTTCACGGGCCAAGCCGTCACCTCCCGCCAGCCGGGGCCCGCATGAGCTCCCGGTAGCAGGACACACAGCCGATGCCCCGCCAGTAGGGGCACCCGGAGCACCGGGAGCCCCTGGGCGGTTTCGCCGGGGCCGGAGCCTGGGGCCGGGGCTTCTGCTTCATCATTTTTTCAAAGGGGCTGTCGGTAAACCTCATTTGTCAGCCTCCTCTCCGTCATCGTCCTCCTCGTCCCAGGGCGGGCCGTCATCGTCCTCGTCCCCGTAGCCGTCCGGCCCGTCATAGTCATCCAGCTCCCCGCCATAGTCCTCCTGGGGTTCGGCGGCTTTCTGCTGTTTGGGGCGCAGTACCTTGAAATAGAACGCCGCGCCGCCGCCCACTAAGGCCACGGCCAGCACCGCCAGGAGCATCCCCATGTTGCCGCCCGTTTCCGGCTCGGCCTCCTCCGGGGCGGGTTCCTCGGTTTCCGTGGGTTCCGGCTCCGGCTCAACGCCCGCGCACTTGTTCATATTGACCGAGCAGACGGCGCACTCCGTATTCACGGCACCCGCCGCGCATTTTTCAGAGCAGGAGCAGACCGCCTGCTCCACCCCGGCGGCCTCGGCAGCGGCCAGCAGATCGGCCTCGTCTACCACGCTGAAGAAGTAGGTTTCATACTGCTCGCCCTCCTCGTCCACGGGCTTGTCGTAGTCAATGACGATGTAAAAGGTGTTCCCACCCGCCGTCTGGACGGTAATAAACTGCTTGTTGGTGTGCTCGTCATAGAGCAGATCGCGGGTCACAAGGTTGCCCTCTTCGGAAAAGCCCTCGCCGGGCTCAATGGTGGGCTCCGGGGCGGAAGTTTCCTCCGTCATGGTGGGATCGCCGTAGTCCGCGCCCTCGCCGCCGTCCGCATAGGCATAGGCCGGGACGCTAAATCCGCATAAAAGAACGGCGGCACACAGCGCCGCCGCCATCACCCGAAAGCGTTTCATCTTCAATTTTCCTCCTTTCCGCCGTCCTCGGACTTCTGGACACTTTGTCCAGAAGTGCCGTCCCGGAGCTGCTGGAGCACCAGGGGGAGCTCCTCCAGGGAAATGCTCATGCCCCGCACGATGTCCACGATCTCGCTGTTTTCGGCCTCCTGTTTGTTCTTCTCCAGCTCCTTGAGCCGGGCCTGCTGTTCGCTGATTTTGGCCTTGACCTTATCAATCTCGGCCTGGATTTTCTGGCTTTTGCTTACCGCCATAGATACCTCCTTGTCAGGGTAAACGCCCGTAGGCGTAGAAATGAGATTGCCAGTAGCTTGTATTTAGGTTTGCATATTGGATGGGATCGCCACAATGGATCATCATCCCGTCCCCCACATAGATGCCACAGTGGGACACGCCCGCCGTGTCATAGGTGCCGACAAAGAACACCAAATCGCCGGGCTTTGGATTGCTGGTAGGGGTACAGATGTTATAGAGCCCCTGGGCCCCCAGGCGGCCCACATTCCAGCCGGAATGATTGATGACCCAGGACACGAAGCCGGAGCAGTCAAAGGACGTGGCCGGACTGGAGCCTCCCCACACATAGGGATAGCCCAGGTATTTCTCCGCCTCGGTGAGCATGGCCGCAAAGGTTTCATCGTCCAGATATTCCCCCGGCACGTCATATCCGGCGGGCGGGTTGGTAACGTATTTCCCCACATAGGCCGACTCCGGGAACAGGTCAGGCCGGTTCCCCAGGGTAGACATATAGAGGGAGTACCGGGACATCTGCTCCTCGTTCATCATTTCCAGGGGCAGATGGGACAGATTTTTGTTTTCCAGCGTCACATAACAGATGTAGTAATTGTAGGGGACTTCCACATCGTAGGAGTTGCCCTCGCTGTCCGTCCGGCTTTCCGTCCGATAGCGCACCTCAACCACCACATCCTCAGTGAGAATGTACTGGCGGTCAAAGAGGGTTTCCAGCGTCCCCTGCACCTGTTCCAGCGTCCATGCCCCCTCATGGAGCACAGACAGGATGGAGATCAGCACATAGGGATCGTGCTCAATGCTGTCCAAGTCGAAGTGGTACTCGTCATAGTCGTGGGTGCTTTCGTAGCTGTCCAGGTAGTCCTGGAGCTCCGCCTCCATGCCGCAGTAGGCCGCCTCCGCCGCCAGCATTTCCTCGTCCTGGGATGGGTAGGTAGTCGCGCCCACCGCGCCCGCCCCGGCGTTGCCAAGCGTCACCAGGGAGGACGAACAGGACTGCATCATAAAGAGCAGGAGCACACAGGCCAGGGCCAGCACTACCCCCACGGGATGCTGCTTCACAAAGCCCACCGCCTTTGCCCCGGCCTTTTCCGTGGCGGCGGCTGTCTTTTTCGCCGCGCCTGCCGCCCCGGTCTTGACCGCCTCCCGCGCCCGCTTCTGGTACTGCTTTTTCAAGCGGTGCTTGCGCCACATCCGGGAAACAGGGTTGCCGGACATTTCCGGGTGCTCCTGGGCGGCCATGCGGAAATGATAGTCCGCCGTGGCCTTGACATATTTGGACTCGGCCCGCTGGACAGCCTTTGCCGGGTGCTGCCGGATTTTCTTTTGCACGAACCGCTTGCCATGCCGCAGGCCGGACTCGCCCACCAGCTCAGAGCGGTGAGCCCCCTCAATACCCACATTTTCCTGCTCGTTCTCGTAAATCTTCCCATGCACAAAGCCGTGGGCGGCCCCGCCAGCGGCGCGGCCCACCCGCCGGATGGGGCCGGGCTTTTTCGGGGGCTTCTGTTTTGCCAGCTTGTCTTTGGCCGCCTCCAGCTTTTCCCCGCGCTTTTCCATGCGGAGCTTAGACGCGGCGGCCTGTTCCTGCTGGCTCTTTTGCCTAAACTTTGACTTATGGACACTTTGTCCAGAAGTGCCCTCTGTCCCGGCACCGCCTGGGGAGCCGCCCCCAGCGGCCCCGGAAGAAGCGCCGCCGGGATCGGCGGGCTCCTCCCAGGAGCCGGGGCGCTCCCTGGGCTCTTGTTCGGGTTTATTCGGTTTTCGCTTCATTCTTCAAGTCCTCCGGGCGCGTGGTCAGCAGGTTATAGATCTCCCCACGGGGGAACCGATCCACAAAGGGGATGGTCACATCGCCATAGAACAGCAGGCCCTCGCCGGAATTGGAGTGGGTGATATAGGAGAGCTGATGCTCGGAAATACCGAGCTGTTTCGCCAAAATCGCCCGGTCACTTTGGGCCTGGGACAACAGGATCATAAAGTCGGTGTTGTCCAGAATGGCCTCGATCTCCCGGCTGGCCAAAAGGTCTTTGACGTTCTGCGTTAAAGCTGAGGGCACGCAGCCCTTTTTGCGGAGCATCTTCCACACGGCCACAAAGTAGCTGGCGGTGAGCGCGTCCCGGAGCAGGATGTGGAACTCGTCAAAGTAGCACCAGGTAGAAACGCCGTTGTGGAAATTCACATTGACCGCCGAAGTTACAAAGTCGTTGGTAACGTGCATGGCGATCTTGCGGAGGTTTTCTCCCAGCCCTTTGAGGACGATGCAGACAATATGCGCCGTCAGTTTTACATTGGTCTGGTGATTGAACAGGTTAAGGGAGCCCGTACAGTAGAGCTCCAGGGCGGTTGCCACCCGGCGGGCCTCCGGCTCCGGCTGTTTCAGAAGTTCCTCGTACAAGTCCTGGAGCAAGGGCGGCTTGCCGTCCCCCAGGCCCAGGGCCATGTCCCGGTAAATGAGCCGCACACAGCGGTCAATGACAGTTTTCTCGATGGGTTGCAGGCCGTCCTTGCCGCCCACCACCAGCTCACACAGGGACAACAAAAAATCCGCTTTCATGGAAAGCGGGCTTTCGTCATCGTCCAGATCAAGCTGGATGTCCATCGGATTGATATGGTTGGGGGAGCCGGGCGCAATCTCCACCACCTGGCCGCCCAGCCTACGCACCAGCGGGGCATATTCCCCCATCGGATCGACAATGATAATCCGGTCTTTAGGGATGGCCAGAAACACGTTGATGATCTCACGCTTTGCGGCGAAGCTCTTGCCGGAGCCCGTGGAGCCGAGATACAGGCCGTTGGCCGATTTCAGCTTTTTCCGATCCGCCATAATGACGTTGTGGGAAAGGGCGTTCATGCCGTAGTAGAGGGATGGCCCGGCCATGCGGAGCTCCCTGGTCATAAAGGGAATGAAAATCGCTGTGGAGCTGGTTGTCATGCCCCGCTGGATTTCCACCTCGTTATAGCCCAGGGCCAGCGAGGACACAAAGCCCTGTTCCTGTTGCCAGTCCAGCCGCTTCAAAGCGCAGTTGTATTTCTGCGCGATACCGCCCACCGTGAACACGTCATTCTCCAGCCGCTGGCGGGTGGGGGCAAGGTTTACCACCGTGAACGTGAGCAGGAACATCCGCTCGTTTCGGGACTGCAGGTCAGCCAGAAGCTCCGCCGCGTCCTTGCTAAACGTGATCAGGTCAGGGGGCAGAATGTCGGGATCGTACCCGGCCCGCACCGCCTTGCGCTGTTCCTCCACTTTCATTTTTCCGATGTCGGAGATTTTGCCCTTGATGGTCTTAATGGCCTTGAGCTGATCCACCGTCTGAATATGGAGCGTAACGGTCATTTCCGCATCCAGCTCCAGGATCTCCGCCAGGAGCTTGTCAGAGAGCTCGGACGCCAAAATCTGCAAGTAGGACGCCGCGCCCCAGTATTGGCCGATGCGGAACGTCCGGGCCTGCCGGAAGTCGAAGCTGTCCGGCGCGATGTAGTCCTTTGTGCCAAGCCCGGTTTTGGGGATGTCCTGCCAGGAGAAGCGGAACGGCTCCCGGTTGCCGGGGTGCATTTGGCCGTGGAGCAGAGCCAGCCGCGCCTGCCCGTCCATCGGGACAGAGGGAACGCCCAGCCGTTTGAGGTTGCCTGTCACATCGGCCTCCACCCGTTCCAGGCGGGGGCGGGCCTCCGCGATCCCATCGGCGGGCAGGCCAAAGGTGATATATTTTGACCGCTCGATGCCGTTGTTGCTTTTGGCAATCTGGTTTTTCAGCATCCCCGTGAACTCAGCCCGGATGCTGTCAAAGTCATCCTGGGCCGGGGGAATGTTTACCTTGTAGCGGCTCCGGGAACGGGAGCGGCGGTTGATAAAGGAGAGCTGGAACGGCAGGGAGCTGTCAAAGTAATTGAGGAACGAGCTCCACCCGCTGAAAATCGCCGTCTGATCCTCGGTAGAAGCCACGGAATAATTGATGTCCTCATATTCCACGGTTTTCGTGTAGAGCCCACCGGGGAGCTGGCACACCCCGTCCGGGTGCATCACCAGATAAGGGATCGTCTGCTGGGCAGACAACGCAGCTTTCCGGTTAGCGGCCTTTCCGGGGCCGCGCTTTGGGCTTTTTGCTTTCTGCAATCGCATCCTCCTTTCGCACAGCGCCCCGCTGGGTAAACGGGGCATAGATATTTTCCGTCTGGTAGGGCCTCACCCCAGGCCGCAGGAAACGGGCCCGCAGGACGTTCCGCACCACCTTTTCAAAGGGGAGCCCGTCTTTTTCGTACATCGCCAGCAGGAACGCCGGGAGCGCCACCGCCATCATCAGGAACATGGCTCCGGTGTTGCCGATGGCGCTCCGGGCCAGCAGATAGGACGGGATGCCCACCGCCGCCGCGATCCCGAAGCACACAAGCTGGCGCTTCGTCAGGTTAAAGGCAAGTTTGGTCTTGATTTTGGATAAGTCGTTGGGGACATTTACATAGGGAATTTCAATCACTCCTATTACAATAAATTTGGACAGGGAAGCCGGGCAGCCAGTCCGGTTTCCCCTCCATCTCGTGCCTAAGCTACAATAAGAGGAGCAACTGGCTGACCATTCACTCCTTGGGCTTCTATGTCCGTCAGAAAGACTGTCAGCCATCCTCTTGTTGCAGCGTTCGATTTGAGCAGGTTGAGCCACCGGATGCCGGAGAGTTCGTGTCACCCAATAGATTGAATCGGCAGCGAGAAAAGATGGATTCCGGTTGCAGATTCGTTGTATTGGAGGAATGTGGATGAACTGCGTTGGCATCGATATTTCCAAAGGAAAAAGCATGATCGCCGTCATGCGGCCCTTCGGAGAGGTGGTAGTCTCACCCTTTGAGGTACTTCACACCGACAGCGAACTGAGTAAGCTGGCAAGGCTGCTCAAAAGTCTGGACGGTGAGACCCGTGTGGTGATGGAGTCCACGGGCAATTACCACGCGCCGGTGGCCTGGCTGCTCCACGACGCGGGGCTTTATGTCTCCGTAGTCAATGCAATGCTGGTGCATGACTACGGGAACAACAGTTTAAGACGGGCCAAGACTGACAAGAAGGATGCCGTGAAGCTGGCCAACTACGGCCTTGACCACTGGCTCACGCTGCCGAGATATGTCCCGGAGGAAGATACCCGGCTCATGCTGAAGTCTTGCTACCGGCAGTACCAGCAGTATTCCAAAGTGCGGACCATGCTGAAGAACAACCTGATTTCCCTCCTGGACACCGCTTTCCCGGACGCAAACCGCCTGTTTACCAGTCCGCCCCGCGCCGATGGCAGCGAGAAATGGGTGGACTTTGTAGCTGCTTTTTGGCATTGCGAGTGCGTCTGCGGCCTGTCTGAGAAAGCCTTTACCGCCAAGTACCAGAAATGGTGCAAAAAGCACGGCTACAATTTCAGCGAAGATAAGGCGCTGGGCATTTACGCTTCCGCCTGTGGACACTTCGGTGTCATGCCCAAAACGGATACCACAAAACTTTTGGTAGAACAGGCCATTTCCCAACTCCGGGCAACTTCCGCCGCGTTAGCTGCTCTTAAGCAGGAGATGCAGTCTCTGGCGGCTTCTCTGCCGGAGTATCCTGTGGTGATGGAGATGTTTGGTGTTGGCCCCGCGCTCGGCCCCCAACTCATGGCTGAAATTGGCGATGTGCGCCGTTTTCATTCCAAGAAAGCGCTGGTGGCCTTTGCGGGCATTGACGCCCCACCCTACCAATCCGGCCAAATGGATGTCCGTAGCCGCAGCATTTCCAAGCGGGGGTCTGCCTCCCTGCGCAGGACGCTCTTTCTGGTGATGAGTGTCATCCTGCAACGTGCTCCAATGAATGAGCCGGTCTACCAGTTCATGAACAAGAAACGCTCTGAGGGCAAGCCCTACCGTGTCTACATGATGGCCTCCGCCAACAAGTTCCTGCGCATCTACTATGCTTCTGTGAAAGCCTACTTGGATTCTCTGGAACACGACTGATTTCCCAGCGTTATACCATCTGGCTGGCCGCCGTTTTAATTTTGAAACGCTCAGCGGCTTGATTTTGTGTTGCCTTTTTCGCTTCCCTAAAAATTTGAAATTTCTACTTGACTTTTATTAGCAGGTCTTTCTGTCCCCGGCCACCTCTGGACACTTTGTCCAGAAGTCCGGGAGGGTGCTTTCCACCTCGTTCCCCCACACGTCCCAGCCGGGCGGGGACTGTCTTGCGAACAGCTCCACCCTGGGCACATCGCCCATGAGGGCCACGATCTTGTCACGGGCCTCCTCCGGCTTGCGGCTGTGCTCCTGGATGGGGGAAATGATAAACTGGTGGACGTTTGCCGCCTGCCGCTTCGGGTGTCCCCGCGTTGCCAGCAGGCAGACCTCCGCGTTACCCCGCGTCCAGAAGCCCAGGCCGTAGAACCAGCCCTCGGACTTGCGGTTTTTCTTCAACCAGACAAAAGCAACGCTCTTGTAAGTGAAGCCCCACGCCTTGATGAGCCGCAGGGCCTCCGGGAGCTGCGGGAACGTAGCCCACAAAAAAAGCACGCTGTCCGGGGCCGCCAGATCCGCCACCGGGAGCGTGCATAACTCGTCAATCCCCATTGTGGGGTAATGTTTTTCCGCCGCCCCCTGCAAGCCCTTTTGAGCATACCGCCAGGGGGGATCGGCGTAGATCACAGAATATTTCCTGATAGTTACACTCCTTTCTCCCCGGCCTCCACCGCCGCGCCCGCCACACGGATGCGCTCACTGGCGGCGGCATAGTAGGCCGGGACGGTTTCAAAACAGATGAAGCGGCGGCCCGTATTGAGAGCGGCCACCGCCGTTGTGCCGGAGCCCGCGCAGATGTCCGCCACCAGCTCGCCGGGCCGGGTATAGGTCTTGATGAAATACTCGCACAGGGCCACCGGCTTCTGCGTGGGGTGGACGGTGCGCTGGACGGTGGGGAACGTGAGCACATTCCCCGGAAAGCGCAGGCCATCTTCCGAGCCGCCCGTGGTACGGACAAATTTTCCATAGTTTGGGCTGTCCCCGTTGTTGGTCAGGCTCCGCTTGTAGGGCTTGCCCTGTTCAAACTGCGGATTGTAAAGAGGGAGCTTCTGATAGAATACCAGGATGTTTTCTGTCTTTTTCAGCGGGGCGCGGCGGGCATTGAGAAAGCCCGTAGAGCGGCTTTTGTACCACACCCACTCATAGCGGAGCATGGACAGGTTGGATGCCCCCAGCACCTTGTCATAGGGGCACTGTGCGAAAAACAGGATCGCGCCGTCCGGCTTGACCGCCCATTTCACCGCCTCCCACAGCTCCGGGAGCGGCAGGGGCACATCCCAAAAGTTCCGGGTTGTGCCATAGGGCGGATCGGTCAAGAGCATATCCACAGAATGGCGGGGCAGGGAGCGCAGGCCCTCGATGCCATCCATGAGGAACAGCCCCTCCGTGAGTTCCGGGGACTTCTGGACACTTTGTCCAGAGGTGCCCTTATCGGTCATCCCTGGCCTCCTTGCCCTTTGCCGGGGCGGGCCGGGCGGCGTTTTCACGGGCGGCCTGCGCCCGCCCCTCGGCTAACTGCTGGGCAATCGTCTTTGCGTCATCCCTGCCGCCCAGCAATTCCCGCTTTTGTAAAACGGCCTCTGTTTCCGCCATGAAGCGGGCAACATCGGCCTCGTTAAAGTCCTCCGGCGCTTTCCCATACCACAGGCGCGTCCCATCGGGCCCATATCTTCTCGGCATATAACACCCCTTTCTTTAGTGCGCGCTAAAGATGCTGCGCGCTATCGTCCCGGTTTTGAACAGCATGAAGCAGAGCAAAACCGTATAGCCCACGGTGCCCCAGATTGCCCCGATGGGATCTCCGCCCGTGGCAATCCCCTGGATCAGCACCGCATAAATTGCAACGCACACCAGAATGAGCATCCCCTGGAAGCCCACGGCAAAGAGGGAGCGCAGATAGTTCTGCCCCATCTGTCCCACCTCCCGGTGGGAGATGGTCGCCATAGGGATCGGGGCCAAACTGGTGAGCAAATAGATTTCCAGCATCCTCCCGTAGACCAGAACGAAAATGACGATGCCCAGCGCCCACATGGTTACGCCGATAATCGAGGACTGGAGCCACAGGCCGAGAAGCGGCCCTAAGTCCATGCCCTCCAGGGTGGTTTGAAGCTCTGTCATCATATCCGGCGTGATGTCCGTGGAGCCCTGGATCAGACCTCCCGCCTGGGCAATCACTGTCTGCGACACGTCAAAAACGGCCATCACAATGTCAAAGGTATTTGAGAGAATGAAGATGGCACAAGCCGTTTTGAACATCCATTTGTAGATATTCGCCACGTCAAACTCGTGCATATTGTTTTTTTCCAAAA
>ERZ1090880.638-NODE-638-length-18767-cov-6.487121_pt1 | contig 18767 bp, 15 predicted proteins | sample MGYA00478471_ERZ1090880 | MGnify/ENA primary metagenome ERZ1090880 (study PRJEB33644, sample SAMEA5815734) | chicken gut metagenome | biome: Chicken; feature: Gastrointestinal Tract; material: Caecum | place: Ireland | collected 2019-01-01 | study: A study of the... | reverse complement strand
TACAGCACGATTTACATAATTGAGGTGTAACATGCAGATCATTGGTGATTTGGTAACGGCGTTTACAATTGTAGGGACCATCGCAAACAGTATGAAAAAGCGGTGGTGTTTTTATATTTGGGGGGTTACAAATATATTCTGGTGTATATACAATATGCTTTCTGCGGATTATGCGCAAGCGCTGCTATATGCATTTAACTTTGTAATGGCAATGATGGGGCTTTTTAAATGGAAGCAAACAGAAGGGAGAAAAAAATGAAAATTAAAAATATTTGTAAATTTTGTAAGAAAAATGGATTTGTATTGTTTGTAGATGAAGAAAATCACGAACAATGGCTGGGAGATGCGGCGGGCATGTATTTAGTACAAGGCTTACCGCTTTTAAATGAAGAGAGCATCTGTGTAATGTTTGATATTACAGAGAAGCAAAAGAAAAGCCTTCAAATACATATCCAGGAAAAACCAGCGGGAATAAATTTTAATGATACGGATAACAACGAAACGCTGTGCGAAAAATTACCAATTAGTATTTTCACGGATCGGATGCTGTCCCCCTATAAAACACAAACCGGAATATGCTTTATTGATGAAGAATATATGAAACCCTTAATAGACGTATGGGATGAAATAGAGATATATCAGCGCATGACAGAAGATTTACGGCCTTATTTTGTTGCTAAAGTTGGTTTTCTGGTTTATGCGATTCTTATGCCATACAAAATTGAAAAGGATTTTGCCATGCGGCTGGAGGAAATTGCAAGCTTATGCAATATAGAGCTTAAAAACACTCCGGAGAAAAGAAAATAAAGCACATCCACAAATCGATGCAAGGTTAAAAAGGGCTGCAACCGCCCTTTTTAACCTTGATAGAGTGATTATTTTTAGGACGAAAAGGATGTTTAAAATGCCTTATTACAAAAAAATTATTACAAGCGGCAGCATGGTGGAAGTAGAAGTGTATAAAAGCATCCGGCGCCGAAACTTAAAATGCATAGCAAGGGGCCATAAAAAAGCAGAAAGCACAGATAAGCAGAAAATTCGGAACACAATCCAGGCACAACGCAATTGCCAGCGTCTGATTTGCAACAATTTTTCTGCCGGCGACTGGTATATAACACTTACGTTGGAACAAAATCAGTCAGAAGAGGACGCAAGAAAAACCATGCATAATTTTTTGCGCAGGCTTGCATATTTTTGCCGGAAAGCGCCGCAATTACCAGAGCTGAAATACATAGGCTGTCTGGAAAAAGGAAAAAAAGGCAAACGATGGCATGGGCACCTTGTTATTCCGCGCCTGCCGGTAGAAATAATCCAAAAAATATGGAAAAAGGGGGCAGGTACAGGCCGTATACAATTTGAACAGCTTTACGCAGCGGGAAATTACAAAAAGCTTGCGGATTATATCCGCAAGGATGTAACCGGTAAAAAGCGGATGAAGCAAAGCCGCAACCTTATACCGCCAAAGGTAGAGGTTAAGGAAGCCGGAAGCCGGGATATTGCAAGATTTATGAAAGGGAAGCCGCCCGTTGCACCGCGCGGCTATCGAATTATAGAAGACGAATGCGAAATGTATGTCAATGATATTACGGGGACAAGCTTCCGTATGGTGTACGTCAGGAGATGTGATACATGCCGAAAGAGCCGGTGGTAATCTGCCCGTTTTTTGTTCGGGAGCGCGATAAGAAAATTGCCTGTGAGAGTGTTGTGCCGGGCTGCACAATGCTCTTAGAGTTCTGCGCGGTGGAAGAAAAAAAGGCTTATCGAAAACGATATTGCCAGAGCTTTAGCTATACGAAATGCCCAATTGCTCAAATGCTTGAAAGCAGTTATAAGTAGTAAAAACCGGCCTGTTTACGCAGGCTGTTTTTTATGCCCGGCGTCACAAAGCAAGGGGCATTTTTTTTGCAAATTTGTTAGTCTAATTATAGGGGGTGAAAGAACTTGAAAAGCGGTACAAAAAAATAACAGATTGGACAGCTATAAAAAACGAGTATATAACGGGAAGTTTGGGATATATAAAACTGGCGGAAAAGCACAGTTTAAGCAGATCCACACTAACCAAACGGGCGCAAAGGGAGGGGTGGACAAAAGAGCGGGAAAAATACAGAAAAAAACTTGGCACAAATATGAAGCGCCAGGCACAGAGGAAAGCATTGAATAACTTTGATAAATTAAACAGAGCTACGGATAAGCTGATTAATAAAATTTCCAAAGCTGCAAACGAACTGAATTTGCATGTAACATATGACAAGATTAAGCGGGAATTTTCCGTTATGGAAAAAGATGAAAGCGGATATAACCGTAGGGTAGACATTACAGAAGAGCACGTTAAGCAGAACAAAATGAAAGGCACAGTTAATATATCATCGCTGCGGCAGCTTACCGCAGCAGTGCGGGACCTGCAGCAGATCGTACTCATTTTTGAAGGGAAGCAGAGCGATCAGGAAGAAAAATCACAGTATGGCATTGTGAGAATGCCAGAAATGCAACGGCTATTGACACCGGCAATGGATGGTGATGACGAATGAATGTTGTATGGGAACCGCAGCCAAAGCAATATGAAATGATGTGCCGGGGAGAAGATGAAGGGCTTTACGGAGGCGCGGCGGGAGGAGGAAAAAGTGATTATCTTGTAATTGAAGCTCTGCGGCAGGTACATGTGCCAAACTATAAAGCGCTGCTGCTAAGAAAGACATATCCCCAGCTGATAGAAATTATGGAAAAATGCTATAACTTTTACCCAAGAGCTTTTCCAGGTGCCAAATATAATGACGCAAAGCATGTGTGGAAATTTCCAAGCGGAGCAAAAATATATTTTGGCCACATGTCAAATTATAAGGCAAAATACAACTATCAGGGATTACAATTTGATTTTATCGGAATCGACGAATTGACGCATTTTACATGGGATGAATATGAATATATGTTATCGCGCAACCGTGCAAGCGGAGCCAATACACGCAGCTATATGCGGGCAACGGCAAACCCGGGCGGCGTAGGGCACGGATGGGTGAAATCTTATTTTATTGATCCTGCACCGCCCAAAACAACGTATTGGCAGCGCATGCATATTGTGGGACCAAATGGGAAAACAACACTGTACAGCAGCAGGGTGTTTGTACCAAGCAAGGTGTTTGACAATCCCATATTGCTTAAAAATAATCCCCAGTATTTATCGCGACTGGCAGGGATGGAAGAAAAATTGCGCAACGCGCTGCTGTATGGGGACTGGAACACGTTTGCCGGGCAGGTATTTACAGAATGGCGTGATGATCCCGAGCATTATGACGACGGTGTTTTTACCCACGTGATTAAGCCGTTTAAGATCCCAAAGCATTGGACGGTTTACAGAGGCTTTGATTTTGGGTATAGCAAGCCTTTTTCGGTTGGCTGGTACGCGGCAGACGAAGAGGGGCGTATTTTTAGAATACAAGAGCTGTACGGCTGCACGGCAACGCCAAATGAAGGGGTAAAATGGAGCGCAGATGAAATTGCCCGGAAAATCCGGGAGTATGAGGAAGCGGACAAAAACCTGAAAGGGCGAAAAATTATTGGCGTGGCGGATCCCAGCATTTTTGACAAAAGCCGTGGGACATCTATTGCAGACCTAATGGCACAAAACGGTGTGTTTTGGGAGCCTGGGGATAATACGCGCATAGCGGGAAAAATGCAGTATCACCATCGGTTTGCTTTTGATGCGGAGGGGAAATCCATGTTTTATGTGTTTAATACCTGCAAAAGCTTTATAAGGACTATTCCAAATCTGGTGTATGACGAAAAAAAGGTGGAGGATATTGATACCCAGCAGGAAGATCACATATATGATGAATGCCGTTATGTGCTTATGTGCAATCCAATCAGCCCAAGAAAAAATATACTGACAACGCCGGTAACGGATGATCCGCTGGAGCTGCTCCCGAAGCAGGATAAATACAGCGGTATATATAATTTATGAGGAGGTAAAATGTATGAAAAACAATAAAGCACCCCTTTTGCAGCCAACTGCAACGGATAAAGCAGAGAATATGCCTGTAGTGGGCAGGGAACGGCTGTTAAAATTTAACGAAAAGCTGATGGAATATCAAAAGGGAAAAGAAAATCTGGACAACCGGATCATAGACAATGAAAACTGGTATAAAATGCGGCATTGGGAGCAAATCCGTCAAAAGGTACAGCCCAAAAGTAAGGAAAGAATTACACCCACATCTGGCTGGCTGTTAAATAATATCATTAACAAGCATGCAGATATGCGCGACAGCTACCCGGAACCGAATGTCCTTCCGCGCGCGGAGGATGACCGGGAGGATGCAGAGATATTAACCGAGATTATTCCGGTTATTTTAGAGCAAAACCATTATGAGCGGATCTATTCGGCAGCGGCGTATGACAAAATCAAAAATGGAACAAGCGTAAAGGGCGTATTTTGGAATCCCGGTAAGCTTGGGGGACTGGGCGACATAGAAATTAAACGCTGTGAACTGCTCAACCTGTTTTGGGAGCCAGGTATAGAGGATATACAGGACAGCCAGTTTTTGTTTTATGTAACGCTTGCAAATAACGACACATTAAAAGCGGTCTATCCGCAATTGCAGGACAAGCTGGGCGGCAACAGCTTTATGCTGAATACATACGCGCATGATGACAGTATAGACACATCGCAAAAATCCTGTGTAATAGATTGTTATTACAAAGTGCACACGAAAGGAAAAACCATCCTGCACTATTGCAAATATGTAAATGATACGGTGCTGTTTGCAACGGAAAACGAGGCGGCCTATAAAACAAGGGGATTTTATGACCATGGAAGATATCCGTTTGTTTTTGACGTTCTGTTTCCGGAAAAAGATACGCCAGTCGGGTTTGGGTATATTGATACAACAAAGGACTGCCAGATCTATATTGACAAACTAAATCAGATTATTCTGGAGAATGCCGCCATGCGGGGAAAGCCGCGCTTTTTTGTTCCAAACCAGAGCAGTGTAAACATTGAAGATTTTGCAGACTGGAATAAAACCTTTATCCCTGTGCAAAGCACGAGCACAGAGAATATTAAACCGGTAGAGGTTCAACCGATTGACGGAAACGTGTTTTCTGCGTACCAAATGAAAGTGGAGGAATTAAAAGAAACAAGCGGAAACCGGGATTTTTCACAAGGCGGCACTACAAGCGGCGTAACGGCGGCAAGCGCCATTGCTGCTTTGCAGGAAGCGGGCAGCAAGCTGTCACGTGACCTGAATAAAGGAAGCTTTAATGCCTTTGAAGAGGAATGCTGCCTGATCATAGAACTGATCCGGCAGTTTTATACAGAGGCAAGAAGCTTTCGTATAACCGGGAAAGAAAAAGAAATCCGGTTTGTCTCATACGACAACAGCCGTATTCATCCCAATACAACAGAAACAGCTTTTGGAGTTGAAACGGCGCAACGTGTGCCAATTTTTGATATTAAGGTCAACGCACAGAAAAAAAGCCCTTTTAACAGGGTGGCCCAAAATGAAGATGCAAAGGCTATGCTGAGCATGGGCTTTTTTAACCCGCAGCTCGCAGATCAGGCGTTGACAGCGTTGGAAATGATGGAGTTTGAGGGGAAAGAGGCAATCCGCCAGAAAATTGCGCAGAACGGTACGATGTACCAACAGCTGCAACAAATGCAGCAGCAGATGAACCGGCTGCTGAGCATTGTAGGAACCATGCAGGGCGCCCAGCCGCCAAAGGTAGAAGGGGAGATTTTGCAGGGACAAGGACAGGCCGGAGACGGCTATAACAGGCAGGCAATAGCCACAAACAGTCTGGGAGAAGATTTGAGCGGTAACACGCAGGAAGATAAAGCTCGCAGACGGGCAAGCGAGGTGTCTAATCCGGATGATACAAATACGAGTACGTAATCAAAATGATAAAACAGAGATGGTTATACAAGGGCACGCAGGCTATCACCCCGGAAACGATATTGTATGTGCTGCCGTCTCAGCGCTTGTCAATACACTGGCGCAACGCGTATTACAGGATTTTGAAGCGGGCAAAATTGAAAGCAAATTTATAAAGCTGAAAAGCGGGGACAGCCGTGTTGCTTATATAGGGCGTGATCCAATTTTGCATCAGATTACAGCTACAATACTAGATGGGCTTAAAGGGATAGAGAACAGCTACCCACAACACCTTAAAATTTTTATCTCCTCTGAAAAGGCGGGGCATTGACAGTAAAAACCAGATACAATAGATACAGGGAAAGCCTTGACACGTCGGAACAGACGACAGACAGGAGGAATTGTAATGTATAAGTATTTTGATTTACAGCTGTTTGATGAAGCCGGTGCACAGGCGGCAGCTGGGGAATCAGCAAGCGGAAGCATGCAGGCCGCACCTGCAGACGGCAGTAATGCTCCTATCGCCGGGGAGGATGAAGCGCAAAATAATCCTGCAGACAGCAAGGAGGATCTGGACGCGGAATTTGAAAAGCTGATCAAAGGCAAGTATAAAAAGCAATTTGGAGCCAGGACCAAAAATATTATTGATAACCGCCTGAAAAATCTGAAAGTGTCAGAGCAAGCACAGCAGCAGCTAAAGCAATATGAACCTTTAATGGAAAAGCTGTTTTTGCGGTATGGCGTACAGAATCTGGAGGCACTTTCCAAGGCAATTGATAATGATAGAACATACCTGGACGATGTTGCCATGCAGCAAGGGGTATCAGTAGAACAGCTGTTAAAAATGCGCCGGCTGGAGCTTGATAACAGCCGTTACAGGCAGCAGCAGGAGGCAGAGCAACAGCGTCTGCAGCGGGCAAAGATCTTTGCGCAGTGGGAAGAGCAGGCAAAGCAGGCACAAGCCCTATACCCAGACTTTGATCTGCAAACGGAACTGGAAAACGAAACCTTCCGCGACCTGCTTAAAAGGGGAATTGACGTCCGCGCGGCGTATCAGGTTGCCCATTTTGACGACATACAGGCCGGGGCGGTACAGGCAGCGGTGCAGGATACAAAACAGCGCGTTACAGCAGATATACAGGCAAGAGGCAGCAGACCGCTTGAAAATGCAGCGGGCGCACAAGCGGCTGTAACACACAAATACGATTTTGCAAATATGACAAAGGCGCAACGGGATGAACTGGAGCGCCGGGCTTTAAATGGAGAAAAAATATTTTAAGTAGCCCGCAGAAAGGACAAAAATGGAACAGAAAAACAGTATAAGCATGCAAGGCTTTAATTTACAGCTCTTTGATACGGATGTACAGATCTCTACACAGGACAGCCTTTCGGCGGAAATCAAAGAGTTTTACAAAACGCGGCTCATTGATAACGCAGAGCCGAATTTGGTACATGATCAGTTTGGGGATGAATACGACATACCAAACGGTACAGGATCCACAATTGAATACAGAAAATTTTCTGCATTGGAAAAAGCAACAGAGCCTTTGGTGGAGGGCGTTACAAAAGCAGGTAATAAGCTTTCTGTGTCAAAAATTACAGGGGAAGTACATCAGTACGGTGACTACATAAAATCATCTGATATTATCCAGATGACAGCGGTTGACCCAATTGTTGTACAAAAAACAAAGCTGCTGGGCTCACAGGCGGGCAGAACGCTGGACACAATTACGCGGGAGGTTTTGAACAGCGGTTTTAACGTGTTATATGCCCCAAAGGCAGATGGCACGGAGGTTACAAGTCGCGCAAACCTTACGGATGATTGTCGACTGACGCCGGATGTAATCTTTCGATGCCAAGCCCAGCTGGAAGCAATGAATGCAGAACTCATCCAGGGAAGCTATGTGGCTATTATACATCCGTATGCCGCATATGACCTAATGCGTTACAAGGAGGAATGGGTCAATGTTATGCAGTATGCAAAGCCGGAAAATTATTTCCGCGGGGAAATCGGCATGATCGGAAATGTACGATTTGTAAAATCGAGCGAAGCCAAAATATGGACCGGAGATGGCTGCCCAACCGGAAAAGCGGTGTTTTCCACACTTGTCTTGGGCGCACACGCGTATGCCAAGACCAAGCTTGCAAACGGTGGACTTAAGCATATTGTAAAACCGCTGGGATATAACGACGAACTTGACCGTATCAGTTCCGTGGGCTGGAAAGCGACAAAGGGTGCGGATATATTGTCTGATGAATTTATAATCCGCATAGAGAGCCTGTCGAAATACAGTGCCACGGCAAAGGCAAATTAACACATGGGGGGAATACAATATGGCGCAAAAAAAAGAGCCGGAAGAAACTAAAAATCCGGCAGAACAGGTAGAACCGACAGAAGAAGGCAAGCGGGTAAAAGTTAAAATTCCACTGGACAGGAAAGATAAGTCGCCTGTCTTTGTCTGCGTTAACGGTGAAGGCTGTACGATACAGCGCGGGAAATGGGTGGAAGTAAAACCATATATTGCGGAAGTCATTAAGACCGGGCTTGCGCAGAGGGAAAACGTGGAAGTTATGATAGAAACGCTTGCTGACGGCGAGTAAAGAGTTAAAAGGAAAGCGGGAGCGGGCAAAAGCTTGCTCCCGTAATGCTTTTAATGCTTTGGAGGAAAAGAAAAAAATGACAATAAGAGAATGTATAGACAAGTGCGACAGGCTGCGCCCCAATGCAATAGATGATATGGAAAAAGTAGAATGGCTGGAAGAGCTGGACAGAAATTTATACACAGAGTTCTTTTCGAAGTTTACCACAAAGCAGGACTTTACAGAGTATGGGGACGATACTGGCGCAACCCTGCTGGTAAATCATGCGTTTGCAAGCGTATATGTATATTATGTGCTTGCACAAATTGATTTTCATCTGGCGGAAATTGACCGGTATAACAACGACATGCTGATGTTTAATCAGACGCTCGATGCCTTTGAGCGCCATTATACACGGACGCACAGCGGGAAGGATACAGAGCTGAAAAATATAATGAGGTGACGTTATGTTTTTGCCACAGCAAAACGCAAAGAAAACAGAAAAGACCGTAATGACAGCGTTTAAAGGTTATTGCCACAAAGAATATGTGCCTGCGGGGATGTTTTACGATATGAAAAATATGACTGCCGATGCATATCCGTTGCTGTCAACGCGAAAACACAGGGGCGTAGGGAATGAAGCCAATATAAATGAAATTGCGGCCGTGGATCAATTGTACTATATACAGGACAATAAGCTTGTGTTTGCAGGGCAATCTTTGCAGCTGCCTCTTACAGGTGTAAAACGCCAGATGGTGGTGTCCGGCGCATATTTGTATATTTTTCCGGATAAGGTCTATATCAATACGCAAGAGGAGGTAAAAAAGCTTTATGATATGGAACGGGTTTTTACCTGCAGCGCCGGATATAAAATGGCTGTTTTTAAAGTGCCCTATGATTGGAACTTTGCTAAAAACTATCATAACGGCGTATTTACAAAGCCCCCAAAAGAGCTGTTACAGCAAACTGGCAGTAGGATTTATACACTTGGAGATATTGGAATATCCATACAAAGCAATCCGACAACGCTATACCAGTGTACGGAAGTAGAAGATTTTCAGGATGGGAAATCGGTAGATAATCCCATTACCAGATGGACGCCAATAGATATGACATGCGTTGCCATAGCAATCTATGATGCATCTGGCGCAAGTGCAGAAATAGATGGATTTAAGCCGGGTGACTACATTGCCATATCCGGGATGCCACAGGCATATGAAAGTTTAAACGGCATGCATAAAGTGTTACAAGTAAAGCAGCGGTTTTCGGGCGTGAACTATCCAAGCAATACCGCCAGTTATATAGGCTGCAGCGTATTGGTCGTTGAAGGGCAGATCCATAACGATATGTACCAGTTTGACAGAAGTTCAAAAAATTTTTCTATTGATGCCGTTGCATGCGAGGGCGTATCCTTTGCAAGAAAAGTGCCGGACCTGGAATATGTTACGGCGTACCAAAACAGGCTTTGGGGCTGCAATTCAGAAAACAACGAAATTTATGCCTGCGTGTTGGGCGACCCCACGAACTGGCGGAATTATGAGACGGTTTCGTCTGCTGCTTATACGGTCTCTGTGGGAAAATACGGAAAATTTACAGGCGCTTGTACATACGACGGCAGCATTATCTTTTTCAAAGAAGATGCCATATTTCGTATCTATGGAACCCGGCCGTCCAATTATCAGATGACAATGCTAACATGCCGGGGTGTAGAAGGAAACGCAAGCAAAAGCATTGTAAATATTAATGAGCATGTGTATTACAAGGGGCGCGATGGAATTTTTTTATTTAATGACGCGGCACCGGTACTGGTCAGTGACAATTTAGGCGATGAGGAATACAGTCATGCGGTGGCCGGCGGATATAAGGATAAATATTATATATCTATGCAGGATCGAAATGGCACGTATCAATTGTTTTGCTACGACACCGGCAAGGATATATGGACCAAGGAGGATCAGGTAGAGGTTGCCGGCTTTATAAATTTTGAAAGTGAGCTGTACCTTGTGGCGGACAGCATATATGCGGTTGGCGGGAAAAATGATTACACAGAGGCCAATGGGATTTTGGCGGAAGAAGAAAGTTTTGACTGGTATGTGGAAACAGGAGATCTATATACAGAAGAGCTTGATAATAAATATATAGCAAAATTACAATTTCGAATGTCTTTGTCAGGAAAATTAACGATCCTGTTGCAGCAGGATAACGAAAAATGGGAACCTGTGTACCGTGTGACAGAGCAAAAGAAAAAAAGTATTACTGTACCCATTATTCCGGCACGCTGCGGACATTTACGAATCCGGCTGGAAGGGGAGGGGGATTTTGTGCTATATGCGCTTGCAATGACAATGGAAAAAGGGAGTGAGCTATAATGGCAGAGTTTACGTTAAAAGCACCTATACAAAAAGTGGATTTAGAGGAAATGAATTTGTACCTTATAAAGCTGCATGATTACCTGCAATGGGCCATGCTGCATATGGATGATACAAATTTTACAGAGGCCTATAATCATAAGCAGGATGAGATTTGTCAGAGGCTTGAAAAAATAGAAAAGCAGTTACAGGCAATGCATGTGACAAACGAAGAAAAGTAAAGCGGGGGGATATTATGGCGGACGCAACGTGGAAAGACAAGACCTATAACGAGTATTATCAATATTTGAAAAACGGGTATAACCCAAGCGCACAGGTACAGCAGGCACAAAAGCAGTTAAACAGCCTGAAAAAGCCGCAAGGCTATACCAGCGCCTATAAAGACAGCATTGCAAGCGGGATCAACAAGTATATGGGCAGTACGTTTGACTATAACCATAACAACGATTCCGCGTATCAGCGCCAAAAGCAGGAATATACACAAAATGCCCAAAAAGCAATGAACGACACGGTTGGACAGGTGTCTGCCCTAACAGGCGGGTATGGCAACAGCTATGCGCAGGCGGCCGGACAGGAAACATACAATGCATATATGAAGCAGCTTACAGATGTTATAGATAACCTGGAAAGCAAGGCCTATGCAAGATACCAGGACGAAAACAGCCGGCTGCTGAACGGCATTAATCTTATGCAGGCGCAGGATAGCACAGATTACAGCCGGTACAGGGACACCGTAAACGACTATTATACAGACCGCGATTATTACGCAAACCGATACGACACAGAGCGGTCTTTTGACTATAACAAGTACGCTGATGTGTTGGACGCATATTACAATAACGCCATGTATCAGGATACAAATTATTGGAATACGGTTAATCAGGAAAACACAGACAGGCAGTTCAACTATAACGCGCAGCAGGACGCCATTGCAAACCAGCTGGCGCGGGAACAATTTGCGTATGAAAAGGAGCAGGACGCCATTGCAAACCAATTGGCACGGGAGCAGTTTGCGCATGGAAAGGAGCAGGACGCCATTGCAAACCAGCTGGCCCGGGAGCAGTTTGATTACGAAAAAGAATTAAATGCGGGGGAATCGTATCAGGTAGATATGTCCCCGTATTACGACACAATCAATAAAATGATAGAAGAAGAAATGCCCACAAAAGAAGACCTTGCAACCTATATTGACCAGTTGGATTTAACAGCAGAAAAGAAGTACCACCTGTTAACCCTATACGACTGTGCAGATGTGTGGAATGATATGTATGGTTCGGATGGTGAAAAGGGCTTATCTTACGCAAAAAATTTGAAATAGTGCAATGCAGGAGGAAAAAATGGACTATAAACAAAACAACAGGAATGCAATTGCAGCGCTGTATCAACGGGACAAGGAAAAGAAAAAGAAGCAGCAGGAGCGCACGTACATAACACAACGCTATCATAGCAATCGGTCTTATCTGCCTACCTTTGCAGATGCATTGGATTATTATATGAAACGCAAAAATACGGCTCAAACACAGAAAACCCTTTCTGCAACGAATGTAAATACGCAAAAATCAGAAGAGGGAAAACAATTAAATGTAAAAACTGTTTTGCAAAAGCAAAAAAGGGGGGAAAATACACTTGAAGACCAATATGCACTTGCCGGCAAAGATTTAACAAAAGAATACCAGACCTATTTGGAACAAAAAGCGTATGAGCAGGTGCCACAAAAAGAAAAGGAATACACAGATAAATTAAAGCAGCTGCAGGGCTTGTTAAGCCAGGAAAGCAACTATCAGGATGAAAGGGCGCAAACGAGAAAGCAGGATCTGCAAACAGAATATAATGCAGTAAAAACGGCGTATGATGCGTTTAAAAATACGGACGCGGCCAAAAGGTACCAATATGATCAACGAACAAAAACAGCAGAAAAAATATTACAGGCAGATAAAGAGACGTACGATACCAACACGGACGGAAAAGTATCGTTATACGACGCGCTTGTAATGCAAAAGGCTGGACAAGACAGCAAGTCCGTACAAAATTACCTTGCAACAGGACAAACGGTACGAGATCAAGTGCAGATGATTTACGATGTTGAGCACGGAGATTATGGCATTACAGATGAAAATGGTAACGCAGTAAACTATAATAGTGTTGCGGCGAAAAAAGAAAAAGATAAATATTACCCATTAATAAAACAAAAAAAGGAAGAGGCAGCAAAATTAAAACAACAGCTTGCAGATAATGGGTATGATGTAGATGCCCTGCTTGATGTCTACACACGACAGCAAAACGCCAAGCAAAGACAAGCGGCACAAGCGGCGCAAGAAGAGTTGGCGGAAGAATCCCCGGTTATGGCCACAATTGCATCTTGGGCCACAAATATACTCAGTGGTGTGGCAGCACCGGATGTGGCCATACGGGGGTACCTGCCAAAAGGAATGGAAGAAATGGTGACAGGGGAAATTAACCCTGTAGATCCCAACAGCCCACATTTTAATGCTGTCAATGCCACAAATACAATGCGCACTACAGTAGAAAATAATTTGGAAGAAGAATGGCAAAAATTTTTATACCGAACGGGAATATCAATAGCAGACTCTGCAACAGCTGCACCGCTAGCAGCGTTTGGGCTGTTTGCCCAGGGCAGTAATGCTGCAGCTGATGCTGCCCTTCATGTTTCCGAAAAAGGGGGCACGGCAAAGCAATCCCTGCTTACAGGGATGGCGGCAGGGGTGTCTGAAGCGATGTTTGAAAAAATTTCTTTGGGGCAGCTAAAAGCATTCAAAGCGAGCAATAAGACAGGGTTGGTAAATGCTGTAAAGAATGTAATGAAGGGGGCTTTTACAGAAGGCTCTGAAGAAGTTGCCACCGACGTTGCAAATCTAATTGCCGACAGCCTTATCAATACCGATAATGCGGACTTTAACCGTGCGGTGCAGTCTTACGAGCAGGCCGGGTATACCGAAGAGGAAGCGTGGAAACAGGCGTTTATGGACACGCTTGCCAATATAGGGCAGTCTTTTGCCGGCGGGGCATTGGCCGGCGGTGTGCTGTCTGGCGGAGCGGTTGCAATAAACGCAGCAAACACGGCACACACAGGTGGAAATATAAAAAAGGGAAAAAGCAATGTACAGCTGGATGATCTTGTTGCGGCCGGAGTAACTACGCCGGAGACCAGCCGGGCATATAAGCTTGCAAATGAAGTAAATCGTATGCAGCAACAGGGCAAGAGACCCGGAAATTATAAAGTTGGAGCGCTGTATAAAGAAAACCTGCTGAATCATGCAGATTACAGCGCAACAGAAGAAGGAATTTTGCAGAGGGAAAACGAAGAAGAGATGTTAAAGCAAGCGCTTAGCCGTGCAAAAAATACACAGGCTTACAAACTTGCCGTGCAGATGCAAAAGAAAAGGGAAAACAACCAGCCATTGTCCGGTCTGGAATTAAACAGGCTGCATAAGGCGGTACAGGCAGAGGCGCAAGAGGATATAGATTTTAAGGAGGATGCAGACAGGCAAGCACAGTACACCCAAACGCAACAGATGCAAACGAGCAGGGGAAAAGCGCATACAGAGATCACACAGGGGATGCCCGTTACAGGGGTGCAAAAGAAAAATGTGATCCAAACCCAAAACGCCGCGGGAGCCATTCGTACAACGGCAAAATATGATGGAAAAATACAGTACATACAGCGTGTTGCCAGCACACAAAACGGAGATGTAAAGGTGGAGCTCAGCGGAGGTAAAACGGTGAGCATCAACCGCATTCCCATTGCAAGCGAAGAAACCAGAAGCGTCTATCAGGCAGCGGGCCGTTTTGGTACAGCGGGCGCAAACGCCTTTGTTGACCGTTATAAGGGAGATTTGTCCGTGGCGGACTATGCAAGAGATTTTGAAATTTTTTACGCCGCCGGCAGGCAGGGAAGAAGCTATACAGCTATAGTGCAAATGGCGCCGGTTATACCGGAGGTAATGGGGCACGATGTTACGCAGGCTGCATACCTTGCCGGCATACAGGATGTACAAGCAACCCTGCATACGCAGCAAAGGCAGCTGCAGCGCGCCAGAGGGGACAAAGAACCGGCAAAGGGGAAGCTGTATGTAAGCGTTGCAAATGTGGAAAAGCTTTCCAGCACGGTAAAAGCACAAGTAGAAATCCTGCGTGCCATTGCAGACGAATACGGGGTTAATATTAAGCTTACGGACAATCCGGCGGAAAATAAAAAATACGCCGGGAAGATCAACGGCGTATATATTGGTGCAAACAATATTGTAATTCACACCGATGCAGACGCCGGCGCGCTTGCGGCAATTGCATTTCATGAGATAGGGCACTATATTCATGCCTATAACCCGGAAGGCTTTAAAGTGCTGTCTGATTTTGTAGTAGGCCGGCTGGAAAGCAAAAAAGGGTATGACATAGAGACAAGGATTGGCCAATTACAGGACGTTACCTTTGAGAAAACAGGCAGATGGATCAGCGAAGAAGAGGCATTGGAAGAAATTGTATGCAACAGCCTTTCGTCTGTTGCAGCAGATCCAGACGCTATAGATGCAGCTTTGCAGTTAACCGCAAAGCAAAAAAAGAGCTTAATAGAAGTTCTCAAGGATTTCGGAAAGCGCCTGCGGGCAATATTTTCAGACTTTGCAAAACGAAACGCAGAAGCTGCCCAGATGATTGACGACAGCAAAAGTATTATGAAAATGGCAAAATTGCTGCAGGAAAGCATATATGAAGCAGGGCAAAATGTAACCGCCAGGGCAGATGTCAAAGACAAAGGTTCTGTGCGGTATAGTATAAAAAATACCCGCAGCCTGTCTTGGCGCGAACAGCTTGACAGGTATTTCAGCGGGAATTTAAAAAGCAGCGACAGCCTGTATTTGGGAAAAACACCGGATTATCTGCAAGCAGTTCAGGTGGAGCCTGCACCCGTATATGTACCTACCAGCGTAATCACAAAGGGCATGCGGTTGAAAAAAGAAAACAGCAGGTCCGCACATGGGCTGCCTAAGCAGATTTTTGAAAACCTACAGGATTCGATGTATAATCCAGTTGCCGTTATTTATAACCCGGCTAAAACCGCGCTGGTGTTTATAACAGACAAGTTGGAAGCCGGCAACCCTGTTGTTATAAGCATGCAAACGAACCAGGACCTGTATGGTGAGCTTGCGCATAAGGTTACAAGCGTATATCCGCGCGAACATATGGGGGCTTTATTAGAAAATCTGGATAATACTGCGACAATTTTTGTTGCAAATAAAAATAAGTTTGACCATTTGCTGTCCAGCGCCGAAATATCGGAAGCATCCGAGCTGGAGGCAAATATCAAACTTACAGATGAATCCGGAAAATTGCTGCCCGGCGCCGGAAAATCCTATTCCGGGCTGCTGGCAAAATCCGAATCCGACAGTATTATATCGGATCAAAACCATTCTGTCAATAAGGAGGAGGATTCGATTGAAGCGCTGAAGTTTTCATTGCGCGAGACCGCCAGAACAGAATATACGGATGCAACGGAAGGCGACCGGCAAATTGCGCGCTTAAACCGGATATTGGCAAGCATGGTGCAGCATACCGGCTCAAAGCAGGCAAATGTAAAGGCTTTATATACGGTGGGAAGAAAATTACTCAAGGAATATGCAAGCAGCTACGATCTGCATACGTTTGTGGAAAATTATGAGAAGGTATTTCACTATATCGCAAACAATCCGCAGGCAAACTTTACGGACGCTATGCAAATGTGTACTGATATAGCAAAGGCAGTGATTGAAAAAAGCAGCACGCTTGACACACGGCTGCAGGAGCAGTATGCAAATTTACTTGGCAGATTAAAAAAGAACAGGATTACGCTTTCAGACAGCCAAAAACAGGAACTGTCTTACGCGTATGGCAGCTACCGCGCGGGAAGAAACCGGCTGTTTGGCAGAGTGAATGTAACAAATGAGGGAGAAGCGCTTACCAGCATGTGGGTAGAGCTTAGCGTCACTTATCCGGAGCTGTTTGACCTGCATACGCCGGAGGCCGAACAGCCGTTGCGGCTAATTGAGGTATTGGACGCACTGCAGCCGCAATATGTAAATACATATGGGAAAAATATAGATGCCGCCGCCCAGGATCTGGCATACAGGCTATATGAGGAATACTTTGGTATTCCAGAGGTGAAAACGCAGGCACAAAAGCAAAATAACCGGTTTTTGTTGTTAAAAGCACAGTATGCAGACGCGCTGCAGCAGACCAAGCAGGCATATAAAAAGCGGTATGAAAACAAATTGCGGGAGGAAAAGATAAAGCTCAAACAAAACAATACCGAGGTGCTTGCAAAGGCAAAAGCACAGGCGCAGGCATATTATAGGGAGCTGTACCAAAATTCCCGCGCAGCGGCCAGAGAAAGCATGGAGAGGAAAAAATACAGGGACAGCATAGAGCGCACCGCAATGGAACTGTACAGGTGGATTATAAAACCGGATAAAAAAAGGCATGTAATACAGGATTTACAAAAACCAATAGCAGAATTTCTTTTGAGCCTTGATTTTGTTACGCCCAAGTTAAAGGCAGACGGAGAAGCGTCTATGATTAGAAGCAGAGCAAGAATTATGCAGTGGACAGAAGCGTTTCAGCAGCTTAACCATTTTTTGCAGCAGTTTGATCATACAGAGGTTGGTGGGAATTCCGCAGCGTTTTTGTATAGCATAGATCCGGAATTTAAATATAGGCTCAGCGCCTTTATAGATTCCTACGGTGGGTCGAAAACCATTAACCAGATGGACGCGAAGCAACTAAAAGAGCTGGCTTACATCGTCCGAAGTGTAAAAAGCGCGGTCGTCCATGCAAACGATCTGCATACCAACGAGCTGTATAAGCATGTAGAGCAGGCAGGAAAGGATACAATCGATCAAACCGCAATTAAAAAAGAAAAGCTGTATAACGCAGCCTGGAAGCGTGCAGCAAAGAATTTTCTGGAGCTGGGACAAATGGACAGCTTTTCCTATTTTGAGCATTTGGGCGAAGCGGCGTATTCGATACATAAATCCTTACGAAAAGGGTTTGACACACATGTGCTGAATTTGAAAGAAGCAGAGGAATATTTTAAGCGGGTCAAGGGAAACCAAAAGATTGAACTGTGGACAGGAAAAAATGCGATGCATACCTTCCAGGTGGCCGGAGGAAGCCTGACACTGTCTACAACGCAGATTATGGGGCTGTACGAAGCGATTAAAAGACCGCAGGCTGCAGCGCATATTTTATATGGAGGGATCCGCCCGGCAGCGGCAAACGGGGAGGCAAGCGCGACGCCGGTGCGCGTTACCATACAGAATGTTCGGAAGATTACATCGGTATTAACGCCACAGCAGATTGCACTTGCAGACGCGTTACAAAGCTATATGGCAACAACGTGCGCAAGGCAGGGCAATGAAACTTCGAAAAAATTATATGGATATGAAAAATTTCATGAAAAAAATTATTATCCCGTTTCCGTCGACAAAAACTCTGTTGCTACAATCAAAAATAACCAGAACGTAGCGTTGTGGTCTGTAATTAACTTTGGTTTTACAAAGGACACCGTAAAAGATGCTGCCAATCCGTTTATATTAAGCGACATTTTCGACGTGTATTTTAAGCATGTTACAGAAATGTCTATGTATAACTCTTTTGCCGTGCCGATCATAGACGCAATGAAATGGTATAATTATATGGATGTGAAATCCGGAAAAAGCGTAAAACAAGGAATTGAACGTGTTTATGGCAAAGGAGGACATGCATATTTTGTAAAACTTATTGAGGATATAAGCGCGGCCAATCGACCGGAGTTTGAAAGTGCATTTGCAAGATCGGTTATGAAAAAATATAAAATTGCAGCGGTTGGGGCAAACTTAAGCGTAGTTATACAGCAGCCTACAGCTTATATACGGGCTATGGCAATGGTTGACCCAAAATATATGGCAAAAGCGCTGCTGCACAAGCCGGC
>ERZ1090880.635-NODE-635-length-18835-cov-5.557721_pt1 | contig 18835 bp, 16 predicted proteins | sample MGYA00478471_ERZ1090880 | MGnify/ENA primary metagenome ERZ1090880 (study PRJEB33644, sample SAMEA5815734) | chicken gut metagenome | biome: Chicken; feature: Gastrointestinal Tract; material: Caecum | place: Ireland | collected 2019-01-01 | study: A study of the... | reverse complement strand
TAATTTTCAACAATCCCCAAAATCGGAATGTTCATCTTTTTCGCCATATTGACCGCCTTGCCTACAATCATAGAAACAAGTTCCTGTGGGGAAGTCACGACAATGATCCCATCTACAGGCAGTGATTGGAACACTGTAAGCGGCACATCTCCGGTTCCAGGAGGCATATCGACAAACATATAGTCTACATCGCCCCATAACACATCTGTCCAAAACTGGGTAACAGTATTCGCAATAACTGGGCCGCGCCAAACGACCGGATCTGTTTCATTCGGCAAAAGCAGATTGACAGACATCACTTTCGTCCCCAATTTACTCTCCACCGGAAAAATGCCTAAATCGCTTCCAGTCGCACGATCTGTCAGGTGAAACATTTTTGGTACAGACGGCCCTGTAATATCAGCATCCAGAATAGCTGTCTCATAGCCTCTTCTTCTCATCATGACCGCAAGCATCGCCGTAACCAGCGATTTTCCGACGCCGCCTTTGCCGCTGACAACACCAATCACCTTGCGGACACAACTGTTTGCATTTGCCGGCGCAAGCAGGCTTTCTTCTGTGCGCTCGCCGCAGTCTGCGCTGCAAGACGAGCAATTATGATTGCATTCGCTCATAGCAGGTTCTCCTTCTTAAATGTTCACTTTGTTTGTATACAATTAAGGATACGCCAAACTGTTCTATTTGTCAACCCTACCTTCGCCAGACACATACACCATCTTTATATGTCTCCTTTATCTGGATACTGCAGAGTTCTTCTTTTGGCACTTCAAGCGGCGAGCGATCCAGCCGGATAAAGTCCGCTCGCTTTCCCACAGAAAGCGTTCCTTTTTCTTTTTCTTCATGGTACTGGTATGCCACATTTTGAGTGACAGCACATATTGCCGTATGCACATCGACGCGTTCTTCTTTCCCAAGCAATACGCCCTTTTTCGTCAGGCGGTTCACGGCACACCATATGGTTTCGAACATATTGGGCGCAATTACCGGGGTATCTTGGTGCATGGTAAACGGAATTTTTTCTTTCAATGCAGAGGCAAGCGGACTGACTTGTGCAGCGCGCGGCAAACCAAAATTTTCAATATGTGTATCACCCCAATGATAAATATGCGCCGTAAAAAAAGAAGGTATCATGTCTAAATCACGCACTGCGGGAAGCTGATCCGGCCTTAACAGCTGCGCATGTATCAATACGGGCCGAATGTCCTTTTTCCGATAATCTGTTTTTTGATACTCCTTGATATATTGCCGGCATGCAGCATCGCCGTTTGCATGCGCCATAATCTGCATCCTTTCGTCTACTGCACGCGATAGATATCCATACAATTCTTTGTCCTGCATGGCGGGATATCCACAATATCCATCCGATCCCTTTCTATATGGTGTTTCCATCCAAGCCGTTTTCCCCTGCGGCGATCCGTCCAAAAACAGCTTATACCCACCCAGCTTCAGACGATCCCGGTAATTGCTGCAATACAATGGGTTTTCGTGCAGCAATTCAGGACACGACGCCATATCAGCATATGCAACGACATCTGCCGAAAGCATATTCCGTTCCGCCGCTTTTTTTAGTAACGTAAATTCTGCATTACCGGTTTTTCCGTCTTGAATTGTGGTAATACCATAGGAAAAATAGATCTCCTGCGCTTTCTTTAAGAGCCCGAGCTGTTCCTCTAAACTGGGCTGCGGAATTTTTTCGGAACATTGGATAAAAGCGCGTTCTTCAAGATAGCCGTCTGGTCTGCCGTCTGCGCCGCGCCCAATTTTCCCGCCATCCGGATCAACTGTTTCCTTGCAGATTCCGAGCAGATCGAGTGCACGAGAGTTGACCCCGCCCATATGCCCGGATACGTGTGAGACCATTATCGGATGGCTTATCGATATGGTATCTAAAAATTGCCGATCCGGATGGCGCTTTTCTGCCAGCATCGTATGGTCATATCCAAAGCCAATTACCCATTTTCCCGATACGGTTTCCCTGCATTTGTCTCTAAGCTTGTGTGCAATTTCTTTCAACGAACGGCATCCCCCTAACGGGACTAAGCGCAAAGTTGCAGCAAAAGCCGTAAAGTGGCTATGTGCATCTAAAAATGACGGCATCAGCACATCGCCTGAAAGTTCGCGAATTTCTATATTTTTCCCAACAACTTCATATGCTTTTTCCAAGCTCCCTATAAATAAAATGCGCCCATCCCGTATGGCCATTGCTTCACATGATATTTGAGAACAAAATGTCAGTATCTTGCCGCCTGTATATAAAACTGTATGCATTTTTCTTCCCCTTTAATAAACAATACGTTTACCTGTTCCGTTGCAAACAAGATACCCTTTTTTCTTTCAATTATCACAATCCATTTTATCCGCAACACTCTATTTTTTTCAAGTGATCTAATCAAAACAATTGTATTTGTTCAAAAGGCTTGTTATGATTTACAGCTCATTATATAGAACCCTTACTCATAAAACCAGCCGATTACTTCTTTCCAATCCGGAGTGCGGATACGCCGCAGCCTCCGTACTGTTTCCTCTTTATCATAGGGAATCAAAAAGCGTCTTATCTGCCATCCATCTCCATCTGTCTCAAAGACAGCGACAGGCGCTTCGGATTCCTTTCCCGGGCAACCAAGCGGACCGGGATTGACATAACGCCGTTTTCCTATACAATCATTATACGTATGATCGTGCCCGTAAAAGACTATCTGTGCGGATTCTCCTGAAAAAGCCCGATCCATATTTTCAGGTGTAACCTCAAAATTGGGAAGGAACGCACCGCTTTGATCCATTGGATAATGCACAAACAGCAGCGTCACCGTGGCGCTTCCACATTTAACATGCCGCTCTATACGCTTGGGCAGCGCACGAAGCCACTGCCTGTCGGATATATCCAATCGATCATATACAAGCTGATGATGCGCCGCTTCACGCGGAAGCATAGAAGGAGGATATGGCGGAGAAAAACCTTTGTCAAAACACCGTTCATGATTACCGCTTACCATACAAAAATGTTCCAAACTTTGAAGCAGATGCAGGCACTCAACAGATTCCGGCCCAATTGTCAACACATCGCCCGTCCCGATTATCTCGTCACAACCGTATTCGTTCAGTGTATGCAAGACCGCTTCAAGCGCAGGAAGATTCCCATGAATATCACATAAGACACCAATTTTCATAACTTTATCGCCTTTCCTTCTTTATGTTTATCACACAGCGCATCCATATCTTTTACAAGATTACAAGAAAAAGTGAGAATCAGCGAAGATCCCTCTTCATAAATCTCTATATTTCGGCCATACTGATTCCAAGTTCTTTCAGAACGAAAATAGAATGCGGGGGAATGTTTATGAAGCCCTTTTTGGGAACACTGCGCGGCGCTATCCGCAAAGCCGCTGTTTCAGCTGCCATCTTATCGTTCCTTTTATTTACTGCGGTCGGTTGGTATGCCGACCGTATCCCACAGCAGTTTTATGTAACACCGGGCGAAGAACTGCGCTTTTCCTCTATGGAGGTCCTGCAAAGCGGCGCGCCTATTTCTTATGACCAGACAAGCCTTGCCGGAAAATCTATCGGAAGCACGCAAACCGTAACAGTCCGTCTATTTGGTGTTATTCCGGTTACACAGACGCATGTAAGTGTGTCGGATCGTAAATATGTCTGTGCGGGCGGCATGCTTTTTGGTATCAAATTATTTACAGAAGGCGTTATGGTAATCGATACCGGAAGCGTAGAGACGGAAAACGGAACTATATCACCCGCTGAAGAAGCCGGTATTCAAAAAGGGGATATCATACTTTCGGTCAATGGGCAAAGCGTCTCATCGAATGAAGCGCTTGCTGCCATTCTTGCACAGAGCACCACGCCCGTATCAATCAGTTTCCGGCGAGATGAAAAACTTTGCCGAACTTTTTTAACTCCTGTTAAATCTCAGCTGGACGGCAGATATAAAGGCGGTCTCTGGGTACGCGATTCAACAGCAGGGCTTGGCACGATCACGTATTATGATGCGCAAAACGGGACGTTTGGCGGGCTTGGACATGGTATCAGCGACAGCGATACCGGCCAGCTTATGCCCCTTTCAAACGGACAGATTTGTCGTGTTCGGTTAAACGGCATCGTAAAAGGGCAAGCGGGGGCTCCGGGTGAACTAAGCGGAAGCTTTGCCTCGGACGAAGTGTATGGAAGCCTGTATCAAAACACAGAAACCGGTGTGTTCGGCGAATTGAATGAAGAATTTCTCACTGTACAAGATTCTGTCCCAGTGTTAAATAAGCAGGAAGTAAAAACAGGAGACGCAATTATTCGCTGTACCCTCGACGATGGCGGCATTAAAGAATACGAAATTCAAATTGAAAAGATCGATTTGAATGAAAAAGCTTTGACAAAAAATATGGTTATATCCGTTACAGATCCAGAACTTCTTGATAAAACAGGAGGTATCGTCCAAGGGATGAGCGGTAGTCCCATTTTACAAGACGGAAAACTGGTTGGCGCAGTTACGCATGTATTTGTCGACAACCCCACAAAAGGATACGGCATTTTCGCAGAAAACATGCTCAAAACCGCCGCGTAACGTTTTCAGGCATTTCAGCGTGTTGAAAAGAAACACGCGCATTTATATTGAAGCGGTTTATCTTACAGGGCAGCATGGCGTCCGGCTATGCTGTCCTGTTTTTCCTTTTCCGCAGTGCGGCTTATTTTTCAATAGCATTCCAAACAAATTGAATTTTCCATACCTGCGGTACGTGCCGTTTTATCCTGCATATAAACAGCATTTTTCTCAGGCTTATTGTCCGTGTGTAAGCCTGCTTTATTTGCGGCCTAATTTAAGTCTTTTTCGCTCATCGCTATCCTACTATACTTCAAAACCCGTCCGTATAAAACCGAGCCTAACAATATCATCCTAATTTACCGTTCCGCTTGCTTGGCGGAACGGTGTTTTCTTATCCTAAATTCTTCTACCCGCTTCCTATTCTCTCTTGAAAAGCAGTGAAATGTCTCTTTCGGTAATAAAGTATCTTGTCCTGCTTTCTTTCTTTTTTCCTGTTTTTCAACTTTCAATATAGACTTGTACTTCATAATTCCAGTGCAAAATGCCTGACACCACAATCATTTGCACTGTAAATGTCGGCTCTACGCCATATTCTGTTCGGGCAATGCGCATAATCTCGCTTAATACCTGCTCCCGATTTTCTTCGGTGCAATCAGCACACAGGTATTTCCCTTTTGGCAATATCTTTAATCCGTTGACATCTGTATAACGAACGCAGACAGCAAAAAGCCTTGTTGCGCCGTTTTCGGTGTATATGCCTGCCAGATCCTCGAATGCAAACTGTTCTCTTAAGGCAGGCGTAACTTTTTCATAGAAATGATTGAGATAATTCCAAAGATTATCAAGTGTTGGAACTTCCAATGTATCAGAAAGCAAAATGACACGCTCCGGATAATCTTTAAGAAAAGCGCCTTGAAGCCTTTGTTGTGTCTGCAATTTTCGTTCATAATCCGCTTTTGCTAATTGAATTTTTGATTTGCTGTACTGGAGTGCCGCTATTTTTTCATCGGCCTTTTTTTCTGCCTGTGCTAAAAAATCCACAATGTTTTTGAGGTCGTCATATTCTAAAACCTTTTTGATCTCCTGTAAAGGCAAGTCCATAAGCTGCAAAGCCCGCACCGTGTTCAACCGAACGATATCCTGTTCGGTATAATAGCGGTAATTCGTCCATTCATCTTTTTTGCTTGGCTTCACTAATCCGATCCGGTCATAGTGGCGCAGCGTTTCGCTCGTCGTATGAACAGCCTTTGCAGCTTCTCCCACTGAAAAATATTTTTTCATTTTTATTTTCCCTTATTGACCTTTGTGCTACACAAAGGTTTATACTTTATTTTAGCATAGAACATTGCGAAAAGCAACCAATATTGCAATACCATTTAGGGAGGAATGGCTGCATGATAGAGCTCAAACAAGTCACAAAACAGTATGGGCAGGCAACCGTACTAAAAAACATTACGCTGTCGATTGACGAACCGGGCATTTATTGCCTGCTGGGCAGAAACGGCGCAGGCAAAACGACGCTTCTCAAATCGATTGCCGGATATCAAAACGTTTCAAGCGGTACCATTCAAGTTGATGGAAAGACAATCACAACGTCCACTTTGGATACAGGCGTCAGCTATATCGAAAACTTTGCAAAGCATTTTAACCTTCCGGTACAGAAACTGCTGCGCATTGCTTCCGAAGTAAATCCCAACTATGATTATGACTTTGCTTTGGAAATGATGGAGCGCTTTGAGCTGGAGGGGAAAAAGAAGTTCCGCCATCTTTCTCTTGGCATGAAAACGATGGTTTCCACAATTATCTGCTTGGCAAGCAATAAAGAAGTCATTCTTTTAGATGAACCTGTTCTTGGCTTCGATGCAATTATGCGCGTGGAATTTTACGACATGCTGACAGAGAGTTTTCAAAAACACCCGCGAACGATTATTGTATCCACCCACATCATCGAGGAAATTGCAAAGACCATTCAAAAGCTGATCATCATTGATAAAGGCAGGATTCGTTTTTTTGATACATTGCAATCAATTCAAACAAATGCGTTTTGTATCAGTGGACTGCAAAAAGACGTGGAGGCTGCAACGCAAAATCGAAACGTCATCGGTCAGGATATTGTTGGAGGGCTTGCAACAAGCTATATCTTCGACAATCCGCCAGCGCAGACGGGTTCATTGGAAATTCATCCGCTGTCTTTACAGGATTTCTTTATCCAAATGGTAGGACATAAGGGAGGTGCAAAAAAATGACATCTATTTTTGCGATTGTAAAGCGATTGCTTGCGAGCAATCAGATCAGTTTCATCCTCACGGCGCTTGTGGCACTTTGCGCCACATCTTCCGGGAGCATTGTTTTAAGCAACGGGAATTATACGTGGCTGCTTGCTGTCCTGACTCCATTCTTTTTTGTATTTTATGATTTTGCCAAGCTCATGCATTTGGGTGCAAGCAAAAAAGATTATTTTTTCAGTTGTCTTGTCAGCTATGGATTCCTGGCGTTTTGCATTTCTCTTGTCAATACAGCAATCCATCTATTGATTGATCCCCTGTATTCAGCGCAAACAGTGATCAATATGATGGACGTGTGCAAATGGATGGAAAATGGGATCGTGATTGCCGGATTGCAGCAAATGTTCTTCTTGCTGGTTGTCATGATTTTTCTGTATGTGCTGTTATCCATGCAGACACATTGGTATGGGTGGCTGACTGACGCCGTACTCGCTGCAATCATTTGCGTTTTTACACCGATTGCACCATTGCGCGCTGTCTTGTCTGGCTTTTTCCAAATCATCATGTTTAACAGCAATGCAATCTTGCATATTGGAATTTGCCTGCTCCTAAGCGCCGCATTCTCTCTCGGAGGGCTTGCGGTCTTAAAAAGTAAAACGTTATAAACAAGAAGGATGGCCATGATTCAGATCAAAGCAGTTGACGCACAAAATATATTAGCTGTGTGCGAATTGACAACAAATCAAGATTGCATTGGTGCAGCACAAAAACATTCTTGCTGCAACGCCATTTCCATAGCGGAAGCAAACTATCACTTGGAGCTGCATCCCAACGCAATTTATAACAACAATGTACTCATTGGCTTTTTTATGTATGAGCGAACGGAACATCAAGCGGAAACCGCAACTATCCGCCGCTTTATGATAGACGACCGATTTCAGCAGAAAGGACTTGATGAAAAAGCTTTCGCGCATATCCTGAGAGGGCTAAAAATTCAAGGCGTTAAGACCGTAATCTTGCGGATCAATGACGCCAATCCAATCGCTAAAAACCGATGCCTTTCGTTCGGATTTCAGTTCACGGAAAAAATTGATCGCGACGAGTGCTGTTATACATTAAAATTGTAATTTGAAACGATAAAAGCATGGAGGAATCAATATGAAGGAAATCATTTCACTCGCATTGTGTCTTGTGCTGGGCGGCTTTGTTTTGTCGGGCTGCTCAAACAGCAGCGAACCATTTACGCAAAAAAGCTATACACCAGATACACAGATCAGCGAAATCAATCTTGATGTACGGGATCGAGAAATCGAAGTTTCGCTGTCTGAGGACGAGCAAGTCCATATTCAATACGCTGAAAACAGCAAGGAGTATTACGACATCTCCGTTTCCGACGAAAATGTTCTGACCATGAAAAGTGCAGACAGCAAAGATTGGACGGACTACATTGGCAAAAAAGCCTCTGCTGAAGATCGGAAAATATCGCTGCACATACCGAACGCGCTTATAGGCTCGCTGAACCTGTCTACGACAAACGAGAATGTGACACTTTCTGCTTTGGCTGTAACCGAAAGCATCTCTATTTCTTCTAATGGCGGAAACATTGTCTTTGAATCCTTAGATGTAGGCAGCAGCCTTACTCTAACCGCTAAAAACGGGAATATTTCCGGCACAGTTGCCGGGAGCTATGACGCGTTTGCCATTCAATCCGAAATCAAAAAAGGAGAAAGCAATCTGCCGGACAATAAGGCGGGCGGAGAAAAAACGCTGAATATATCTAGCAATAACGGCGATATCAATATTACGTTTGTAAATGGGTAACTGCTTTTTTTAATATTGTTTTACCGTTTTAGGCGCCTATTAGCGGCAGCATTGAATGGCCTTACAGGCAGGTTAAGAGAAAAGCGGAAGGGCGGCGCCGTTTCTTTTCTTGTTTCTCATATGAAGGAAGCGGCAATGGAAATCAATGATTTATCCCGTTTTTTTAGTGTTTTCTTATCAACAAGCGGCCTTTCCTGTTTTCTGCCCTTTTTGTTTTAGAAAAGAATCCCCAACGGTTAGTCGTTGGGGATTCTTCATTAGCCGGACAAGCCGGTAAATATTTTTGACACTGCTGTGGCTCGGCCGCTTATTTTGCAAAAAAAGCACACAGCCCGTCCACACGGTCGGTCTGCTCCCATTTTACATTCAGATCTTCTCTGCCGACATGGCCGTAAGCCGCAAGCTCCTTATAGATCGGACGGCGCAAGTCAAGCATCTCAATGATTTTTGCCGGACGCAAATCAAATACTGCATTCACAGCTTTTGCAATCTCCTCATCCGGATACTTTCCAGTACCGAATGTATCTACCATAACGGAAACCGGCTTTGCTACACCGATAGCATATGCCAATTCAATCTCGCATTTTCTGGCAAGACCTGCCGCAACCACATTTTTTGCCGCCCAGCGTGCCGCATAAGCCGCACTGCGGTCAACTTTCGTCGGATCTTTTCCGGAAAAAGCACCTCCTCCATGTCTTGCATAGCCACCATATGTATCAACGATAATTTTTCTCCCTGTAAGACCGCTGTCACCAGCCGGTCCGCCGATGACAAAGCGGCCGGTCGGATTGATCAAATATCTCGTTTCCTTATCCAAAAGTGCCGACGGAATAACCGGAAGAATAACTTCACGAATTAGATCCGCACGGATGGTCTCAAGCGCAACATCCGGGTCGTGCTGTGTAGAGATGACAACTGTGTCTACACGTACAGGCCGGTCGTTTTCATCATATTCCACTGTAACCTGCGTTTTCCCATCCGGCCGGAGATATGTAAGCGTGCCATCCTTCCGCACGGCGGTCAACCGTTTTGCAAGGCGGTGCGCCAAGCTTATCGGCATAGGCATCAATTCAGGCGTTTCATCGCAGGCGAAGCCAAACATCATCCCTTGATCGCCCGCACCAGTTTTGTCACTATCCTCATCAGAACCGACTTTTTGCTCAAGTGCTTTATCTACACCCATTGCAATATCCGGGGATTGACCGTGAATAGCCGTTAGTACACTGCAAGTAGTCGCATCAAAACCAAATTTAGCCCGGTTATATCCAATTCTTTCCACAGTATCACGCGCAATCTGAGGGATATCTACATACGTATCTGTTGTAATTTCACCCATAACCAAAATCATACCGGTTGTTGTAGCTGTTTCACAAGCTACACGTGCATTCGGATCCTTTTCTAAAATCGCATCCAATACGGCATCTGAAATTTGATCGCAAATCTTGTCTGGGTGACCTTCCGTTACACTTTCTGAAGTAAAAAAATGTCTTGCCATCTTTACAAAAGCTCCTCCTTTTATGTTCGAACCTTTTCGCTTTTTCCGAAAGAAAAGCGCCCGGAATCTTCCGAGCGCGTGTTTAAACCATGTTTAAACCTCATCTTCGGATTTATCCTCTGGATTTAGCACCTTACAGCTAAGTAGGTTGCCGGATTTCATCGGGCCAGTCCCTCCATCACTCTCGATAAGGTATTCATTTGTATAGTATAGTATACTAAGTCCATTCTTCATTGTCAAGTGGATTATTCTTCCGTTTTTTCCTCTTCCGAACACTCTGTTGAATTTTCCGCAGATTCAGTACTGTCACACGCTGCATCTTCCTCACAACAGCCGCAGACATCTTCTTTCTTTTCAAGCTTTGCTCCGCATTGAGAGCAGAATACGCTGTCTTTGGGATTAGCAGTTCCACAATTTTTGCAGATTTTTTTATTCATCATTTCGGCCATAATATCCTTAATCTCAGCAATACGCAGCTTGCGGTCATCAATTTCAGACGCAATGGCATCGATTTCCTTATTATCCCCATTTCCCGTTTTTACCTGTTTATAAACGACAGCGCCCAGCTTTTCATACAGTTTTTTCATCTCATTTGACAGACGGATGCATTCATACTTATACTTCGAAAGTTCATAAAGCTCACCTGTCTTTTTCCCAGCCGCATCCGCCAACTCTTTTGCCTTTTCCATCAGATCATCTAAATTAATCGTTGCCATTTGAAACCGCCCTTTCCCTTTTATTTTACTTATATTTTCGGCTTGAAGCACAAATTGTTACACGCCGGCTTAGGATCTTTTGCAAAGCCGGCATACGTTTCCGTGTTTTAATTATTATACACCGCTTCCCTGTGGAATACAACGCGCTTATCCTAAAAATTCATGTAAAACTGTCTTTTCGGGAATATATTTGTCCGGCAGCGGAACAAACCGCGTGAGCGACCGCCGCAATTTCCCGATTTTTGCCGCAAAACGCAAGCTAACGTTTTCCGTTTTTAATATTGAACTTAAATACCGCGCCCATACTGCAGGTTCGTAAAGGATCATCGAATCCACAATAATATCCGCTTCACTCCGATATGGGATAATGCTGACAATTTCGCTGCGCACAACACCCGACCACATCTGCATCGTATTTTCAATTGAACTGCCGCGGTAATAATGGTCGCGCACCAACCGGCGGATAAGCCGGATTTCCCGTGCTGTCAAAATCAACCTGCCGTCCTCTTCATAATCGGAGTTCGGACTAATATACAGGCGTTGAAAGCCGTCGCGGGCACAATCCTTTGTAATCTGCGGATTCAGCGCATGAATTCCCTCTACGATCAATATTGTTCCATGTCCAGCCTTAACAAGCCGTGTCGTATCCGATCGTTTTCCTAATGAAAAATCAAATGTGGGAAACCCCGCTTCCCCATATCGCAAAAGAGCGTCAAAACACGAGTTAAGCCTATCAAGATCCAACGTATCAATGGATTCAAAATCCGTTTCCCCATTTGGCAGAAGCGGGAGTTCCGTCCGATTTTTAAAAAAATCATCAAGTGAAATAACCGCTGTATCTACGCCGCGTGCTATCAGTGCCGACGCGATTTTTCCAGCCGTTGTTGTCTTAGAGGAAGCGGACGGCCCTGACAGGAGTAAAACCGGGTTTTCCTCTCTTTTTTTAAACACTTGCTCAGCAGCGGACGCAATCTGCTGCTCGTAAGCCTGTTCCGCCCTTTCCACCAATTCATCCGGATGGTATGTGACCATACCGTTGAGCCATCCAACACTAACACGATTGTTTGCGTCCTTCTGCACAGATCTCATGAATCCTATCCTTCCTGTTTAGAATTTCGTCAAACCGGTCGATATACTCAAAATGATATTTATAATTGAAAATCCGCTCAATTGGATTTTTACCAAGCCCCACAAGCTTTGTCACGCCGCCCGCCCCGCAGGCAATAATAGATTGAATTTCATCCATAATATAGATATTGTACAGACTTTCCGTATGGGGTTTGGCATAGCCGACGTTTTCGAGATTGCCGACCGTATTTTTCTGCCGATACAGATAATATGGGCGATAGCCTGCTTCTATGAGTACTTTTTGCGCATATTCCGTCATTCGTCCGGTAACATCCGAACGAACATATTCTCGCATCGCCGCTTCCCAAAACAAGTCGGCACTTCGCTTAATCGAAAGCGTATGAACAGTAATGTTTTCAGGATTGAGTGCAAGCGCACGATCGATAGAACGGCAAAAGCCCTCATATGTATCTCCCGGAAGTCCGGCAATGAAGTCCATATTAATGAGGGAAAACCCCTCTTTACGCGCCAAAAGGAAACTGTCTTCTGCTTGTTTTGCAGTGTGCTTTCTGCCAATCCTCTGCAAAACCGCATCTTCAAAGGTCTGTGGATTTATACTAATCCGCGTAGCCCCCGCTTTTTTAATCACATGCAGTTTTTCTGGTGTAATAGTGTCGGCACGTCCTGCCTCAATCGTATACTCCCGTGCACCAGCGGTATCAAAATAGCGGTTGACTGCATCGGTAACAGTCTGAAGCTGCTGCGCAGAAAGCGCCGTTGGTGTCCCGCCTCCAATATAAATGGTATCTAATACAAGCTTCTCCTGCTTGGCAACGTCTGCCGCCTTCTCAAGTTCCCGGCATAAAAGACGCACATACTCATCCACTTTATCCGTGGCCTTTTTCGTTGTAATAGCGTGGGAGACAAAAGAACAGTAACTGCACCTGCTTGTGCAAAAAGGAATGGCAACATACAAAGAAAAAGAGGCCGGGCGCATCGAACGAAGCATCGGTTCCTGCGTGTCAGCCGTTAGGAACGCAAGCTTCAATTTATCTGCGGAGACAAGATATTTTTCAGAAAGCCATGCAGCGATTTGAGTATCGTTTTTTCCCGTCTGGCGCTCGCGCTGAATAATATTGACCGGACGCACGCCCGTTAAGATTCCCCAGCGCGGAGAAACACCAATGCGCGCCTGCAAAATCTGATACAAAAGAATGCAGAGCACCCGCTCACATTCGTTATCATAGCGGGTCTGTGCATTTTTAATGGATTCTTCCTGAACAGTGCTTTCCCCATCAAGCTGTACTTCTACACGCAGAAGCGTCTCATCGGTTCTACGCAGCCGTACGGTGTGCACATAATCCTCATCTCCGTCAGGCGGCTTAATGGGCGCGTTATAAATGTGTGTAAAACGAATCAGCGGAAAAAACAGCTTGCAGACGCCCTCTATTTCATATTTAAAATCCTGTCCGTAAAAATAAATTGTCATATCAAAAACCCAGATAAGGATTCGATTGTTTTTCCTTAATAAGCATCGACTCCGGCCCATGCCCGGGCAATATCCGGATATTCTCCTTTATCATTTTGATTTTCTGTAAAGACTTACGCATAGCCTGCGGGTCGCTCCCAATGAAATCGGTACGGCCGATGCTGCCCGCAAACAGCACATCGCCTGTAAAAGCAAAATCCCTGCCGCAGAGCAGGCAAGAACCGGGAGTATGCCCCGGTGCATGCAATACACGCAGACATACCTCATCAAGCACAATTTCATCCCCGTCTGAAAGCAGGCGATCCGGTTCCCCGTCCGTATAGCCCGCATAACTTGGAAAAAGATCCCCGCCGCTTTTGGGATCTAAGAAAAGGCCGCAGTCCTCTTTTGGCAGCATAGTTATAGCGCCGGTTTCAGCCTTCACAGCACTGGCTGCGCCGATATGGTCGAAGTGACCGTGCGTAAAGGCAAGGATTTTCGCTGTAAGGCCGTTTTGTGCAAGGAACTGAAGGATTCGCTCCGGTTCCGCCCCGGCATCCACGATCAGCGCATGTTTCTTTTCCGTCTCTATAATATAGCAGTTTGCTGCAAACACACCTAGGGTAAGCTTATGGATTATCATGTTTTTTTCTCAACTCCTCTGTATCAAGCCAGATAGTGACAGGTCCATCGTTTATCAGCGCCACCTTCATATCTGCTCCGAACACGCCGGTTGGAACCGGCTTATTGAGCAGTTTGGACGTCTCATCAACAAAACACTGATAAAGCGTCTGTGCACATCCCGGTTTTGCCGCCGCAATAAAGGAAGGGCGCCGCCCATGGCTTACATCTGCTGCAAGTGTAAACTGCGACACCGCCAAAACTTCTCCGTCAACATCCAATACGCTCTTATTCATCTTTTGCTTTTCATCTTCAAAAATCCGAAGTCCGCAGATGCGATCTGCAAGGTAATGCGCCTCCGCCTCGGTATCACCTTCCATCACACCAAGAAGGACAAGCAAGCCCTTTTCAATTTTCCCGGTTGTCCTGCCGTCTACCGAAACCTCCGCCCTTAATACACGTTGCAACAGTGCGCGCATACTTTTGTCCCCTTTTATCTACCCGAACGCTCCACTGAAATAACGCCCGGTATTTTCTGAATACTCTTCATAATATTCGCAAGCTGATCCAATCCTTGAATTCCTATGGTGGCCACTATATTTGCGTTAGCATTTTTTAACTCCCGCGCTGTCAGTTCATGCAGCGGCACACGGAAATTCGCAAGCGTCATGCTTACATCCGCCAAAAGGCCGGTACGGTCATTTGCCACAATATCAAGCGTCGTCCTAAAGCCTTTCGGCATTGCTTCTTTTGCAAAATGCGCCGGGATCCAGCGCGGCCGCTGTGTTTCATCTTTCATAGAGGCCCGCACATTCGCGCAATCCTTTTTGTGAATAGAAACCCCGTGTCCACGCGTAATATACCCGATGATCTCATCTCCCGGAAGCGGATTGCAACACGCCGCAAATTTTACCGGGCAATTATCGATCCCCTCGACAACTACGCCGTTTGTAGATTTTTCTTTTGATTTTTCGATCATCTGTTCCGGCGTAAGCGTTTCCACAGGACGATTCATCTTTTGATAGTCGTCCTTTATACGCTGCATTAGCTTAGACAGCACTACGCCGCCATAACCAATCGCTGCATAAAAGTCATCTACGCTTTCAAAATGCTGACGGGCTGCAATATTTGCTATAAAAGCCGTCATCTGTTCATCGGGAAGATTGATATAATTGCGCTTAAATTCTGATTCCAGCGCTGCACGGCCTTCCGTAATATTTTCTTCACGCCGTTCTTTTTTAAACCACGCACGGATCTTGCTTCGCGCTTCGCCGGTCTTGGCGATATTGAGCCACTCCCGGTTCGGCCCGTGCCCTTCTCCCTTTGATGTGATAATTTCCACAATCTGGCCGGTTTTCAAGGGCGTATCAAGCGGTACGATGCGCGAGTCAATCTTAGCGCCCACCATCCGGTTGCCAACCGCGCTGTGGATAGCATAGGCATAATCCACTACAGTTGATCCGGCAGGCAGGCTTTTTACGTCGCCTTTTGGCGTAAACACAAATACGTCGTCGGGGGAGAGATCCGTTTTGATGGTTTTTACAATATCCTCTGCGCCTTCTGACTCGCGCTGCGCCTCTAAGATTTTACGTACCCATGCAAGCCCTTCTTCAAGCTTATCCTTCCCCTTGATTCCTGCTTTATATTTCCAATGCGCCGCGACACCATACTCAGCAGTATAATGCATATCCCAGGTACGGATCTGAATCTCAAAGGGGATGCCTTCCCGTCCGATAACTGTGGTATGCAAAGACTGGTACATGTTCGCCTTCGGCGTTGAAATATAGTCCTTAAACCTGTTGGGAATCGGCCGAAACATATCATGCATAATGCCAAGAATATTGTAACACTCAATTACTGTCGATGTGATGATGCGTACAGCATAGATATCATAAACTTCTTCGAAGCTTCTGCCTCCCATATACACCTTGCGGTAGATTCCATAAAGGCTTTTTACGCGTCCTTCAATATGCGGCTCGATCCCATACTCATGCAGCCGGGCGAGGATCCTCTCCTGCATATTTTTTACAAAATTCAGCCGTTCGCTTTTATTCATTTCAAGCGTCTGTTCAATTTCCTGACAGGCCACCGGATCTAGGTAATGCAAAGCCAGATCCTCAAGTTCTTCTTTTACCGCCCGGATTCCAAGACGGTGGGCAATCGGCGCATAGACCTCCATCGTTTCCAGCGCTTTTTCCCTCTGTTTTGCCTCCGGCATAAAACGAAGCGTGCGCATATTGTGCAGACGATCTGCGAGCTTTATGATGATAACGCGCACATCCTCCGCCATAGCAAGGAGCATTTTCCGTACACTTTCAGCCTGCTGTTCCTCTTTTGTAAAAAGCGGCAATCTCGTAATTTTGGTAACACCGTCCACCAGCAGCGCTACATCGTGTCCAAATCGTTTGCGAATCTCGTCGAGTGAAACCTGCGTATCCTCTACAACATCATGCAAAAGACCAGCACAGATACACTCTGTATCCATTCCAAGATCAATCAGGATAAAGGCAACTTCAATTGGATGGATAATATACGGCTCACCGGAAACACGGCGCTGTTCGCCATGCGCTTGGACAGCCAGATCGTAAGCCTCTTTCACACGGGCAATGTCGATCTGTCTCTCCGAACGCTCAATATATTCTTTTAATTCTTCAAACGACTTATATTCCATGAAAACCACCTTATACGCGCTGCACGTTTATCGAACGTGAGAAGAAAGCCGGCGATATGTTTTTGTCTGTGTCAGATCCACTTTTTCTCCGACCTTTAGCAAAGAAATCTGCCGTTCGGGGGAAAGGGAGACGAGCCCTGCCTCCTTCAAAATATCAAGAAGAATATTCAGTTTGCAGTAATTCATCTCTTTTCCCACAGCAAAATAAAGTAAAATAGGATCCCATATTTTTTCCGGATGTGCCCGCAAATAACGATATACCGCAGCAGCTTCTTCCCGTGTAGGAAGGGATCTGTGAAGAATCGCGGGAGAAACCGGTTCGCACCGAACCAGCTTTTCATAATACCCAAGCGCATTGAAAAAAGGATCCTGTCGAAAGCCGCTCGGCCGGATGTCCACCATCTTAAGCGAAACCGATTGCACACCCCTAAATTCGTTTATATCAGCTGTCACCGCAATATCTGCGGCATCCTCAATTTTCAACGGAAAATTCGGCTTTGTTGATCCAAAACACAAAACCGGTACTTCCTTTCCATCCACACAGACTGTTAACCGCAGGTGTTTCCCGCCAGAAAGTTCGGAAGCGGCCGCAATCACAGCGTGTTGGAGGAGGAAAACCGGTGCTTCATTCTGCGCACCGTATGGTTCAAAAACAGAAAGTTCCCGAATGGCCTCTACAGAGAGATCTTCCTTTGACAGCCTGCCTGTAATTGTTAGGGAAGGCCGCGGCATCAAATCAAAATGTTCTGCGGCATAACGCTCCATACCGGCGCAAAAAGCAGGATAATCTTCTTTTTTGAGAGAAAAGCCAGCCGCAAGTTTATGTCCGCCATATTGGGTCAGACACCCGGCATTTGCACTCAGTGCTTTAAACAAATGAAATTCACCGATGCTGCGCGCGGAACCGCGCAGGAAGCTGCCATCTGCTGACATCAAAAGCACCGGCTTTCCGTATTTCTCTAATAAACGCGCACAGACGATACCAATCACGCCATGACTCCAATTTTCCCCACGTACAATCAAAAGCCTACCGCGTAAAAGGCCGGGATTTTTTTGTATCATAGAAGAAACTTCTTCTAATATTTTCTGCTCCGCTTCCTGCCGTTTCTGGTTCAATTCGCACAACTGCCGGGCAAGCTGCTCTGCCTCCTCTCTCTCTTCACAAATGAGAAGGGAAAAAGCCAGCTTTGCTGAGCCCATTCTTCCCGCAGCGTTTATCCGCGGCGCAAGAGCAAAAGCGATATCCTGTGAAGTTAAATGGGATATATCGCGCCCTGCGGCCTCACACAGCGCAATAAGCCCCGGATGTTCCGTGCAGGCCATCGCTTGAAGACCTCTTTGTACAATAATGCGATTTTCACCGGTAAGCGGCACGACATCGCCAACCGTCCCGATCGCAGCAAGTTCTGCAAAACGCTCAAGCGTGCCCTCACAATCGTCATCCAACGCAGCACATAGCTTGAGCGCAACGCCCGCGCCGCAGAGTTCACGGTATTCGCTGGTATCATCCTTTCGATGCGGATCCACCACCGCAAAGGCATCCGGCAGGATTTCTCCCGGCTGATGATGATCTGTTATAATCAGCTCCATCCCAAGTTCTTTGGCGTAATCAGCCTCATCCAGTGCAGAAATCCCGTTGTCAACTGTGATAATCAATTGCGTTCCCATCTCTGCAAGCTCTTCAAGTGCACGGCAGTTTAAACCATACCCTTCTGTTTCACGTTCAGGGATATAAAAATCCACATCGGCGCCTGCCATTTGCAGATAGGTGTAAAGGATAGCCGTCGCGGTTACACCGTCACAATCATAGTCCCCGTAAACGACAATTTTTTCCCCCGTATCAATAGCCTCTGTCACCCGCTCTGCGGCTTTTTCCATATCCGTTATATCAAATGGAGAAGAGATATTTTGCCCCGGCTCTAAAAAATCGGCTGCTTCACGATAAGTCGTACAGCCGCGCGATACCAAGACCTGCGCGCTCAACCGATTCAATCCGCACTCCTGCGCCAACCGCCCGACATGTTCAGCGTCTGCCTGCGGAAAAATCCAGCGCTTAAGCATAGCCTTCCCTCCATTTTCCTGTTTAATTCTTTTATTATAACAGCAAATGTACCAAAATTCAATGTTTGGCCCGCTATACCGTAGGGTTTTTCTGTAGGTGTTACAATGATGTGTAACAAATCAAAGAAATAAATAGCGAATAGGAG
>ERZ1090880.634-NODE-634-length-18845-cov-5.170995_pt1 | contig 18845 bp, 11 predicted proteins | sample MGYA00478471_ERZ1090880 | MGnify/ENA primary metagenome ERZ1090880 (study PRJEB33644, sample SAMEA5815734) | chicken gut metagenome | biome: Chicken; feature: Gastrointestinal Tract; material: Caecum | place: Ireland | collected 2019-01-01 | study: A study of the... | reverse complement strand
GTTAAGACTTACGTAACGCTGAATACGGAAATAAAAAATTCCGAAACGGAAAAACTGCGCGCTCTCGCTGAGGCGTGTGCGGAAGCCGGTACCGACGCGTTCATCGTCGCCGATATCGGCGCGGTCGGGATACTTGCGGATCTGGGCGTGCCTCTGCACGCGAGCACGCAGATGGGCGTGCACAATGCGGAAGGAGCCGAATATCTCGAAAGATACGGTTTCACGCGAGTGGTCGTCGCGCGCGAAACGCTGTTGTCCGACGTCATGAAGATAAAGGAGCGTACTTCGCTCGAAGTGGAATTTTTCGTACACGGCGCGCTGTGCGTGGCTTTCAGCGGCGCCTGTCTGGCTTCCGCCGTGCGTACCGGCGACAGCGGCAACCGAGGGAGATGTATGCAGCCTTGCCGTCTGAAATATTCGTCTTCGTTCGGAAAAGAGGGATATCTGCTTTCGCCGAAAGACCAATGTCTTATAACGGAACTCGACGCTCTCTCCGCCGCGCGTGTGGACAGCCTGAAAATAGAGGGAAGACTTAAACAGCCTCATTACGTCTACGAAACCGTGCGAAGATACCGCGCCGCTCTCGACGGCAAAACACCCGACAGAGATGATATCGACGCGCTGAAACGCGCTTTCAACAGAGGAGGATTTACCCGAGGATACAATTTCGACGACACGCGGGGGATCATGTATCCGAAGGTCCAGAACAATATCGGCGTGACCGTAGGGACCGTGATCTCTGCCGACAGGCGCGGCGCGGTCGTCGCTCTCAAAGAAGATATCCGAAAAGGCGACGGACTCAAACTTATTTCCGCTTCGGGGGAGGAAAAGGGGGGATTCGAAGCCCGATCGGACATAAACGCAAGAAACGCGCTGCTGCCTATGCCCGACGGGATCGACGCGGCAAAGGGGGATTCGGTCGCAAAGACTTTCGACGCCGCGACGGCAGCCAACGCCGTGACCGAGCCTCAGCCGTTGCCGATCGCGCTGTCCGTACGCGCCCGTACAGGCGAAAGACTGTCGGTGACCGCGCAGACGGACGGCCGCTCGTTTACGGCTTACGGTCCGATGTTGGAAGGGGCGGAGGGCAAAGCCGCCGACTCGGACGGGCTTGCGAGAGCCGCGAACAGATTGGGAGGCAGCGGATTTTGCGCAAAAGACATATCGGCGGATTGCGACGGAAGGTGTTTCGTTCCCGCGTCCGCTTTGAACGCCGCCCGCAGGAGCGCGGTCGAGGGTTTGAGATCGGAACTGCTTACAGAATACGCCGAACGACAAAGAAAAGCGCGCGCGACGCTGCCGTATTCGGCAAAACCTCTTTCGCTGTCGGCGATGTACGAGGTGGACGATCTCGCAAAAGCGGACGTGCACGCGGAAGCGCTCGTCTATGCGCCGAGAGAGTTCGGTAAAGAACAGGCGGAAGCGGTGAACGAATACTGCTCGCAAAGCGGAAGCAAAGTCTATATTCATATGCCGCTTATCGCCCGCGGCGGAGATATCGGTCTGCTGCGCGGTTTTCTCGACGCCGTGAAGGACAGCGTGTGCGGACTTGTTTGCGATAACTGGTATGCTTTCGAACTTGCGCGGGAATACGGAATGTATGCGGTCGCGGGCATAAAAGCGAATATATGCTCGGACGCGGCTTTTCGCGCTTCCGGCGCAAACGCGGCTATCGCTTCGGCGGAACTGTCTTATGCGGAATACCGCGGCCTCGGATTCGACGCGCTTTGTTTCGCGTACGGGGCTCTTCCCGTGATGACTCTTACGCATTGTCCCGTACAGCTGAATACGGGCTGTACCTGCGCAGACTGCGCGTACGACGGCGATTTCGTTTATCGCGATAAGCGTGAGGAGTACCGCATATCGCGCACGAAATTGCGGCATTGTACGTTCGATCTGTACAATCCGCAGACGGTGAACGCCTTGGCAAAATATTCGGGCAGAGGACTTCGTCCGTTCGTGTCGCTGTCGGGGATAGATGCAAAATTGTCGGATATTGCCGCGTCGACGGCGTCTTGCGGGGGTAGAACTACATCGGGATTGCTCGGCAGAGGTGTGAAATGATAAGCGAAAAGACATTGAAAGCGCTCGAATTCGACAAGATAAAGGACAGGGCGGCGACGTATGCGGAAAGCCCTTCGGGAGCCGCTGCGGTGAGAGCGGTCGTACCGCATACCGATCTGTCGTCGGCGCTCGACGCGCTCGAATATACGAAGGAGGCGTATTCCGCGCTGTACAACGTGCTCGTCGCGCCTTCGCTCGCTTTCGACGACGTGACGGATATTTTGAAAGCTTTGGAGAAGCAGGCGGTACTGTCGCCTGCCGAGCTTCTCAAAATAGCGGCGTTGCTCCGTTGTTCGGCGGGCTTTGTGTCGGCGGCTCAAAGACTGCCCAAAGACGGTTACGGGAAGATATCTTCCGCCGCGGCTTTGCTTTATCAGAACGGGGCTCTCCGCGAGAAGATAGAGAGCTCGATCATAGGAGAAAACGAGATAGCGGACGGCGCGAGCGCGAGGCTCAGCGGGATACGCAGAGAGATACGCGACGTCAATGCGAGGATAAGGGCAAAGCTCAATTCTTACGTCACGGGCGAAAACGCAAAATATCTTCAGGATGCCATCGTTACGGTAAGAGGCGGCAGGTACGTGCTCCCCGTGCGGTCGGAACACCGCATGCGCGTCAACGGATTGGTGCACGACAGGTCCGCGTCGGGAGCGACTCTGTTCATAGAGCCGTTCGCCGTTCTTGAGATGAACAACGATCTTAAAGCGCTGCGGGCAGACGAACAAAACGAGATCGAGGCGATATTGACGGCGCTTTCGTTCGAGGCGTCGCAATGCGCGGAGGGCTTGCGGGGCAACGCCGATATACTGACCGGAGCGGACAAAGCTTTCGCTCTCGCGAAATATGCCCGCGCTACGAGATCGACCGTACCCGTGCTGAACGACGGCGGGCGTACGGTCATCAAACGCGGCAGGCACGCGCTGATAGATCCCGAAAAAGTCGTTCCGATCGACGTGCGGTTGGGGGGAGAGTTCGACATCCTTCTGATAACGGGACCGAATACGGGCGGCAAGACCGTTACGCTCAAACTCGTCGGGCTCACTTCGCTGATGGCGGCGAGCGGCTTTTTCGTACCGTGCGCGGAAGAGAGCGAATTGTCGGTCTACAAAGGGATATACTGCGATATCGGGGACGAACAGAGCATTGAACAGAGTCTGTCCACGTTCTCGTCGCATATGAAAAATCTTATCAATATCACGGAAAGCGTGGACAATGAATCTCTCGTACTTCTGGACGAACTCGGGGCGGGCACGGATCCCGCGGAGGGAAGCGCGCTTGCCATCGCGGCGATAGAATATCTGAGATCGAAAAAATGCCGATGCATAATCACCACGCATTACGGCGAACTTAAAGAATATTCTTATACGCACGACGGGATAGAAAACGCGTCGATGGACTTCGACCCCGTTACGTTCGAGCCTGTTTACAGGTTGATGATCGGTGTGTCGGGATCGTCCAACGCGATAAAGATAGCACGTTCGCTCGGACTGGACGCCCGCATCGCAGACAGAGCCGAGGCGATGCTCGGCGACGAAAAACGAAGTTTCGACCACATTGTCGCGTCCGCGGAGAACAGCCGCAGAGAGGCTGAGCGGCTCAGAGAGGAGAGCGCGGCGTTGAAAGCCGAAATCCAAAAGGAACTCGAAGCCGCGCGCGCGGAAAAAAAGAAGGCGGAAGAGATACGCGAAAAGCTCGAGGCGAGGGCGGCAAAACATTCGCGCGAATTGCTTTCCGACTATATCGAACAGGCGGACGAACTCATAGCGCAGATAAAGAAACAGGTCGAGAAAGGGGACGAGAAAGCGCTTTTCGAGGCAAGACGGCTCAAAAAGAAGCTCGAAAATTCTTCGCAGAGAAGCGGAGAAGAACACGCCGCGCCCAAGCCGAAGAGGATAGGAGGAGATCCTCAGGTCGGAGATCGGGTGTACGTGCCGGTATTGAAATGCGAAGCCACTGTCGTATCGGCGGACAAGGCGCGCGACAAATATACCATCGCCGCGGGGATAATGCGCACCGAAGTGCGACGAAAAGACATAGAAAGGCTCGACGCCGGTGCGCCGAGCGCTCCGAAGCGCAGATATACTACTCCCGATCCCGCTTACGAGGGCTGTCCCGGGGAACTCAACGTGATAGGGCTGACCGTAGACGAGGCTCTTGCCGAGACCGACCGTTATCTCGACCGCGCGATGATGAGCGGGCGCAGCGAGGTGAGGATAGTTCATGGCAAGGGAAGCGGCGCGTTGCGGAGCGCGATCAGGAAGTATCTGTCGTCGCTGTCGTATATCAAAGGCTATCGCGCGGCGGCGTACGGCGAAGGGGACAGCGGCGCAACGGTCGTAGAATTGAAATGAAACGGTATTACGAATGCGTGTATCCCGACTATACGCGCAGACCGTATCGGATATTGCTGCTCGCGGTCGCGCTGCTTTTCGATATCGTCGCGCTGATATGCCTTGTGCGTGCTTGCAGCGGCGCATATTCGTATTTTGCGGGAGTGGCTGCATGGCTGCCCGTGACTCTCGCGCTCAGGATACCGTCGTTGCGAATGGCGCGCGAATGGATATACGTATTCGACGGCGGCGCGTTTTCCGTCAAGGTCCGTTATCCGAATAAAACCGAGGAAATTTTCTCCGTGAAAGAAAAAGATTTTCGATTAGAAGAGGTCGGCGACGGAGAAGAAAAAAGCGTCAAACTGTACTGCGATCCTTGCGGTTGCGGCGTATATGTGATAAAATTATCGGACGGAAAGCGGTATATGCTCGCGCTCAACGATTATATGCTCGCTTTGCTGAATACGATCGGAGACGAAGAAAGAGATGTTGTATCTGGATAACGCCGCGACGACCGCGATGTATGCCGAATGCCTGAACGATCTGGAAACATACGGCGTGCGGAAATATTACAATCCGTCGGCTTATTACGCGCCGGCGGGCGAAGCGGCGCGCAAGGTCTCCGAATCGCGGACTGAGATATTGTCCGCGCTCGGCGCTCCGAGCGGCGCCAGGCTGATATTCACGGCTTCCGGAAGCGAAAGCGACAACATAGCTTTGCGTTGCTGCGTTAAGAAAAAACGCGGGAGAGTGATAGTATCCGCGCTCGAACACGCCGCGGTATGGAATACCGCAAAGGCGCTCGAAGCCGAGGGGTACTCGCTGTCGGTCGCGCCGTGCGATCGCTTCGGAGCCGTGGACAAAGACAGACTGTACCCGATGCTCGGCGACGACGTGTCTTTGGTGTCGATAATGCACGTATGCAACGAAACGGGCGCTTACAACGATATCGCGGCGATCGCCGCCGAGGTCAAAAAGCGCTCTCCGCACGCGGTGTTCCACAGCGACGGAGTGCAGGCGTTTCTGAAAGTGCCGCTTTCGCTGTCTGAAACGAAAATAGACCTCTATACCGTAAGCGCGCATAAGGTACACGGACCGAAAGGCATAGGCGCTTTGTATCTCGCGCCCGGGATCAATCCGTCCGCGTTCGTGTACGGCGGAGGACAGGAATTCGATATCAGATCGGGAACGGAAAACGTGCCTGCGGCAGCCGCTTTCGCGACCGCTGTGAAAAAGGGCAGAGTTTTGCGTAAGAGCAAGCGTGAGAGGTTCGCTTCGCTGAAAGCCGAACTTGCGGATTTTCTGCGGACGAATTACGCCGATAAAGTGAGGATAAATACCGATCTCGGAAACAGCGAAGGAGGCATATTCCACTTCGCGTTCTCCGACGTGCGCGGAGAGGTGCTCGTCCACGCGTTGGAAAAAGAGGGAATACTGGTAGGAACGGGCAGCGCCTGTTCTTCGAAAAAAGCGCAGAGAAGGATACCGGACGCTCTCGGTCTCACGGGCGGATATGCCGAAGGAGCGGTCAGGGTGAGCTTCGACGGAGAAGAGAGCGACGGCGATATCGCGGAATTTTGTTCGAAACTCGCCGCGTGCCGCAAAGTGCTTAAAAAATACGCAAGGATCTGACGATCCGACGGAGATGACGGATATGCAAAAAGTGATACTGCTGCGCTTCGGCGAGATATTTCTTAAAGGCAAGAACAAAAGTTATTTCGAAAAACTTCTGATCGACAACATAAAAAGCTCGCTGTCGGGGCTTGAATACCGCTTTGTCAAGACGCACAACAGGTATTACGTCGAGGACTTCGACGGCGACGAGATAGCCGAATTCAAAAACAGGCTCAAAAAGGTATTCGGACTTCATTCTCTAAGCGAGGCGGTCAAGGTCCCCACCGGTTACGAAGAAATCGGCGAAGCGGCGATGCTGTACGCTCCCGACGAAAAACTCACTTTCCGCGTTACCGTCAACAGAGCGGACAAATCGCTCGAAAAAAATTCTTCGCAGATCGGTGCGGATATAGGCGGATACGTTCTGGAACGCCGCCCGCTGTATAAAGTGGACCTGGATCACGCGCAGCTCAATATCAAAGTGGATATACGCGAGAACGGTTATTCTTATGTGTTCTGCGGCGTCGAAGAGTGTGCCGGCGGTATGCCGGTGGGCTGTTCGGGAAGCGGCATGCTGCTGTTGTCGGGAGGGTTCGATTCACCCGTCGCGGGATACAGAATGGCGAGAAGAGGTATGCGCATCAAGGCGGTGCATTATCATTCGTTCCCGTATACCAGCGAACAGGCAAAGCAGAAAGTAGTGGATCTGGCGCACGTTCTCAGCGGATATGCGGGTCCGATCGATCTGTACGTCGTGCCTTTTACCGATATCCAGTTTGCGATCCACGAGAAATGCCGTCCCGATTACATGATCACCATAATTAGAAGGATCATGATCGAGATAGCCGAAAAACTTGCTGCAAAAACGGGGTGCGGAGCGCTTATAACGGGCGAAAGCCTCGGACAGGTCGCGTCGCAGACTCTCGAGAGCATGACCGTGACGGAAGACGCGGTGAAAGCTCTTCCCGTATTCAGACCGTTGGTCGGTATGGACAAATACGAGATCATGGATACCGCGGCGGCGATAGGAACGTACAAGCTGAGCGAACTTCCGTATCAGGATTGCTGCACGGTGTTTCTGCCGCGCAATCCCGTGATCAAGCCTTCGGTCGAAACGGCGCGGAAAGAACAGGCGAAGATAGAGGACCTTGCGTCGCTGATAGACGCGGCGATAGAGGGCGTGGAGAAAATAGAGATAGGCAGATGAATTTTGCCCGGCGGCAAGCCGGGCTTTTTTTATTTGACCGCGGTTATTTCTCCGTAAACTTCGCATCCCGATCCGTCCAGATAGTACGGGATTATCACGTAAGTGCTCGGAAAAAATCCGTCGTCCGAGTCGCTTACCGTCACGTCTCCTGCCGTCATGGTTATTTCCGAGATCACGTCGTCTTTTTTCAGGAAATTTTTTCTTACGATCCTGTAACTCAGCCTCGGATCGGCGACAAAAGTTATGGTAGTGCCTCCGTCGTCTTTCGAAACGACTATATTATCCGCTTTCGGCCAATCGAAGCTGGAATTTTTTTCGGTCGGCAAAAATTCGGAATCGAACAGCTCGGTAGTGACCGCGTATTCGGGTGCGTTGTCGGAAGCGAGAGTAAGTCTGCCTTCTTCGTAATCCGCCTTGTCCAGCGCGACGTTCACGACCCCGTCGGGCGCTTCGAACGCTTTCGGAGCGCCGTCCGAATAGATATCATCCAGATATTCTCGCAATCTTATACAAGGTATCCCTCCGCCGTTTTCCGGGATGTAAGACGAATAATCGTCGCTGCCGCACCAGAAAAGAGCGGCTGTGTCCGAAGTATATCCTATGCAATATGCGTCGTGGTTTCCCCCTTCGTCGCCGACCGTTCCGGTTTTGGCCGCCACGTCGAAACCGAGCGGTGACAGTTTTTTTGCCGTTCCTTCGGCGGCGCAGTCTTTCAGACAGTCCGTGGTGAGATATGCCGCCCGTTCGGAAAAAGCTCTTGCGCTTTCCGCGTTGCGGCGATAGACGACGTTTCCTTCCGAGTCTGCGATAGCGCTCACCAATGCGGGGCGGGAATAAGAGCCGCCGTCGGCAAGGGTCAGATATCCTCCGAGAAGTTCCTTGAAATTTATTCCGTTTTCGGTCGATCCCAATGCCAAAGACAGATTGTCGTCGCCGTCGGACAAAGATATTCCCGCTTTTTCGAGAGCGTAAACGCTTTCGCTTACGCCGACGCTCTGCATAACGTGTACCGCAGGGACATTGAGCGACAGCGAAAGAGCTTCGCGCGCGCTTACGCTGCCTCTGTACACATCGTTGTAGTTGGAGGGAGAGTATCCGCCGAAATCCGTCTTTTCGTCGCCCAGTACGCTTGCCGGCGATATGACGCCCGCGTCGAAAGCGGGGGCGTAGCACGCGAGAGGTTTGAGCGCGGAACCGCTCTGTCTTGCAAACGAATCCAACGAGAGCGCGAAGTTCGCATATACCGCGTCGATCGAATGATCGTCCACTCGCGCCGATACTGCGGCGCTAAGTCCCTCGCTGTCGCTCGACAAGACCGCGTCGCGCAGATATTTCTGTCTGTCGTTGTCCAGGTAAGTGTATATCTCGTAACCTTTCGCCGCGATGCTTTTTTCGTCCGTTCCGAGTATCCCGCAAGCCTCTTCGAGCGCATTGACCACGTAAACCGAGTCAAAACTATTCTCGTTTAACTCGTTTTTTATAATAATTTGCTGGGTTTTAGCCGCATTATAGCTATCTTCGTCGATCATGCCTTGTTCGTACATCAAGGACAAAACAAGCCGTGCTCTTTCCGACGATCTTTCGAAATCGTTGATCGGATTGTAATTGGAAGGCGCTTTTACTATCCCTGCGAGCATTGCCGCTTCGAGGGGCGTAAGTTCGTTCAGTTCCTTTCCGAAAAATCTTTCGGCGGCGTTTTTCACGCCGTATTCGCCGCTTCCGAAATAGAGCATATTGAGATAGTATTCGAGAAGCTGATCTTTGCTGTAATGTTTTTCCAGCTTGACGGCTATCTGCGCTTCGCGTATTTTGCGCGAAACGCTTTTTTCCGAAGAAAGATATATGTTTTTTGCAAGCTGCTGAGTTATCGTCGAGCCGCCTTCGGCGAATGACCCCGATCTGAGATTGCCTATCGCGGCGCCCGCAAGGCGGATATAGTCGATGCCGTCGTGGCTGTAAAAACGCTTGTCTTCTATCGCTATGAAAGCGTTTTTCACCAGCTCGGGGATCTCATCCGAGGAGGCGTAGCCGTAGTTGGCGCTGCAATATGCCGCTTCGGTGCCGTCGGCGGCATAGAGCTTGAGCGGTTCCACGGCGGTCTGTACTTTCGTATAGTCGACGTCATCGCCCGAATGCAGATACCATATACCGCCGCCTATAACTGCGGCGACCGCTACCGCGCACGTCACTGTCAGCGCGAAAAATATTTTCGTGGCTTTGCTTGTCTTTTTTTTGCCGGATCTTGCCATATAAGCCTCTCGTCTTGTTTTTGCGTTACTATCGTGTGCATCATCGCGTTTTTTATAAAGAACGCAACGGAGAACAAGCGGATTTCGGTCTTTTTGCAGATCGCTGAGAACCGTACGCCGCATTGTCGGAAAAGAGCGCTTTTGCGCAGTATTTGCGCGCAACCGTTTGAGTTTTGCGCGCGCGTACGCTATAATATATCCATGTCTACTTACAAGATCGTCACTTACGGCTGCCAGATGAACGTGCACGAGTCCGAAAAGATAGCGGGTATCCTTCGCGGTATGGGCATGAGCGAATCGGAAACGGACAGCGCCGACGTGGTCGTATTCAACACGTGTTGTATCCGCGACAATGCGGAGAGGAAAGCCGTCGGGCAGATAGGACGGTTCAAACAGCTTAAAAAAGATAATCCCGACGCCGTGATAGCGGTGGTCGGATGTATGACGCAACAGGACGGCGCGGGACTTGCTTTGCGCAAAAAATTCCCGTTCGTGGATATAGTTCTCGGTACGAACAATACCGAAAAGATAGGAGAATACGTCAGGGACGCCGTATCGGCGCGCAAGAAGACCGTCGAGATCGACGACGATCCGAAGCCGGCGATAGCGGAGGGATATCCCTATTACAGGACGAGCGGGGTAAACGCCTGGATCAACATAATGTACGGATGCAACAACTTCTGTACGTATTGCGTGGTACCGTACGTAAGGGGAAGGGAGCGCAGCCGTACTCGCGACGCCATATTGCGCGAATTCGAACAGGCGCTCGCCGACGGATACAAAGAAGTCACTCTTTTGGGACAGAACGTCAATTCCTACGGCAACGACCGAGCGGACGGATACGGCTTTGCCGAACTGCTTACCGATCTTGCAAAATACGGCGGAGATCACAGGATAAGGTTCATGACGTCGCATCCGAAGGATATGGACGAAAAAGTGATAGACATAGTGGCGTCATCGCCCAATATCTGCAACAATATCCATCTGCCCATACAGTCCGGCTCGGATAAGATCCTCAAACTGATGAACAGGCATTATACGCGCGACGACTATCTTCGTATCATCGACCGCATAAGGGAGAAGATGCCCGACTGCGGCATAACCACGGATCTTATGGTCGGGTTTCCTTACGAGGAAGAAGAGGACTTCGAAGACACGCTGGATATCGTGCGCAGAGTCGGGTATTCCAACGCGTTCACTTTCGTTTACTCTCCGAGGAGAGGTACGCCCGCGGCGTCCATGCCTCAGGTCCCGGCAGAGGTGTCCAAACGCAGGATCATGCGTCTTATCGCGGAACAGAACGCCGTGACACGGCGTCTTTCCCGCGAATACGTGGGCGGCGTTTACCGTGTGCTGTGCGAAGACGTAGTCGAGAAAAACGGCGTAGTTTCCGTCTGCGGCAGGACCGAGAGCGGCAGGATGGTCACGTTCGGCGGCGACGGCTCGCTTGTGGGCACGTTCTGCGACGTGAAGATAAACAGAGCGCAATCTGCGGCGCTTTTCGGCGAAAAGGTTTAAGGAGGGAGAAAATGGCTTTGTCACCGATGATGAAATACTATCTCGAGGTCAAGGAAAAATATAAGGACGCGATCCTCATGTTCCGGCTCGGGGATTTTTACGAAATGTTCTTCGAGGACGCGAAACTGTGCAGCGAGCTTCTCGATCTGACTCTTACGGGAAGGGACTGCGGTCTGGATGAGCGCGCTCCGATGTGCGGAGTCCCGTATCATGCGGTGGACGGATACATCTCCAAGCTGATATCCGCCGGTCATAAGGTCGCCATCTGCGAACAGCTTTCCGCGCCTCAGGCAAAAGGGCTCGTCGAGCGCGATGTCGTCAGGGTCATAACTCCGGGCACGGTAATAGAAGAGGATATCCTCGACGACAAAAAGAACAATTACCTCGCGTGTCTTGTCATGAACGACAAGGCGTATTCTTTGGCGTGGGTAGACGTGTCTACCGGCGAATTCAACGTGTTGCAGAGCGAATTCAAAGATGTATCGGAGATAGAAGATATGCTTTCCACGGTCGCTCCGTCCGAGATCATCGCAAACGAATATGCCGCGGAGCTGTTCAAAGAACTTCCCGAGATGAGGAAGTCGAAATATCCTCCGATACAGAGATACAACGACTGGATATTCACAGAGGGAAACTCGTCCGCGGCTATGAAGAAGCAGTTCGGAGTGGATTCTCTCGCAAAATACGAATTCGGGGATATGAAACTCTGTTACCAATCCGTCGGCGCGCTGTGCCTTTATCTCGAAGAAACTCAGAAACGCGCCCTGTCGCATATAAAGGACGTGCGGCTAGTGAGAAGCAGCAGATTCATGGTCCTCGACGCGAATACGCGTCGCAATCTCGAACTCACTTCCAATCTGCGAGACGGAACGCGCAGAGGAACGCTGCTCAAAGTGCTCGACCGTACGAAAACTTCCATGGGCGCGCGCAACCTGAGGCGTTGGCTCGAACAGCCGCTGCGGGACGCATCGGCGATAAACCGCAGACTCGACGCCGTCGAGGCTCTCGTTTCGAACGCGCGCACGCGCAGCAATCTGGACGAATTGCTCGGTCGGGTCAAAGACCTTGAAAGGCTGTCCTCGAAGATCGTTTACGGCAATCCGTCTCCACGCGATTTCATAGCGATAGCGCAGTCGCTCGCGCCCGTGCCCGAGATCAAAGCTTACGCGGCGTCCTGCGGTAACGCGTATCTTACGGAGATAGCGGACAATATATTCGAACTTGCCGACAAGCGCGACGAGATACTCGACCTCATCGACGAAAATCCTCCCGCGATGACAAAGGACGGCGGCTATATAAGAAGAGGATACAGCGAAGAGCTGGACGAATACCGCAACGCAAAGACGGACGGGAAAAACTGGCTTGCAAAACTGGAAAGCGACGAGCGCGCCGAAACGGGTATAAAGAATCTCAAAGTAGGCTTCAACAAAGTTTTCGGGTACTATATAGAGATCAGCAAGGGCAATCTCGATAAAGTTCCCATACGTTACGTGCGCAAACAGACGCTGACGACGGGCGAGAGATTCATAACCGAAGATCTCAAACAGATAGAGGAAAAGATACTCAATTCCGAAAGCCGCGCGATAGAGCTTGAATATGCGCTTTACGAAAAGCTGAAACTCGATATGCTGCAAGCTATACCCGAGCTGCAATCGACCGCGAGGGCGATAGCGACGCTGGACACGATCCTGTCGTTTGCCAAACTCGCCAACGACTGCGATTACTGCAAGCCGCTGATACGGGACGACATCGAGGTCATAGACATACGCAACGGCAGACATCCGGTCGTGGAATCGCTGCTGCCGTCGGGGGGCTTTGTACCCAACGATACCGAACTCGACTGTTCGCAGAACAGGACAATGGTGATAACCGGTCCCAACATGGCGGGCAAGAGCACATATATGCGACAGGTCGCCCTGATAACGCTGATGGCGCATATAGGATGTTTCGTTCCCGCGTCGTCCGCGACGATAGCGGTGACCGACAGGATATTCACCAGGATCGGAGCCAGCGACGACGTGGCTTACGGTCAAAGTACGTTTATGGTCGAGATGGTGGAAGTCTCGACCATATTGCAGAACGCGACGATGCGCAGCCTTCTCATTCTCGACGAGATAGGGAGGGGAACGTCCACGTTTGACGGACTGTCGATAGCCAAAGCCGTACTCGAAGAAGTCACGTCGAATATCAGATGCAAGACGCTGTTTTCCACGCATTACCATGAACTTACAGAATTGGAAAACAAGCTCGAAGGCGTAAAAAACTATAAGATAGTGGCGTCGGAAAGAGAAAACGGCATAGTGTTTTTACACAAGATCATGCGAGGCGGGACAAACAAGAGTTTCGGCATAGAGGTCGCAAAACTTGCGGGCGTGCCGCAAAAGGTCATCGCAAGGGCGAAACGCATATCGTCCGAACTCGAAAAAGAGGCGATCGCCAAAAAGAGCGAAAAGGCTGCGAGCAGACCCACGGATCTCGTTTCAATGTTCGGATCGAACGAGATACTCGATACTTTGCGTTCGTGTAACGTGGACGATATGACGCCGATACAGGCGTGGATGTTTTTGAGCGACGTCGTAAAAAAGGCGAGGGAGGACAACTGATGGCCGATATCAATATACTCGACAGCAGCGTTTACAATCTTATCTCGGCTGGCGAGGTCGTGGAAAGACCGTCGTCCGTGGTCAAAGAACTGGTGGAAAACGCGATCGATTCAGGTGCGAACAGGATCGTGGTGTCGGTGAAAGAGGGCGGCACGAGAGAGATATCGGTAACCGACAACGGCTGCGGAATGAGCGAAAGCAATCTGAAAAAAGCGCTCCTGCCCCATGCGACGTCGAAGCTCGCGTCCGCCGCCGATCTCGATGCCATCGCGACTTTGGGATTCAGAGGAGAAGCTCTCGCGTCGATAGCCGCGGTATCGCGCGTAAAGATAGTCACAAGACGACACGAGGACGGCGAAGGATATTCTATCGTAGCCGAGGGCGGCAAGATAGGCGACGCCGAGCCTTGCGGAGCCGCGGCAGGCACGACCGTGACGGTGTGCGATCTGTTTTTCAACACGCCCGTAAGAGCGCGTTTCCTGAAAAAGCCGGCGCAGGAAGAGCGAGCGGTCACGGAAACGGTATCGGCGCTCATTCTCGCCAATCCCGATCTGTCGTTCACCTACGTCACCGACGGCAAGACGGTGTTCAGCACTTCGGGGGGATTCGACAATGCAGTATACACCGTATACTCCAACGAAGTGGCGAACGCGCTTATCTGGTTCGACGAAAAGCGAGACGACGGTTACAGGGTTTACGGATATACGGGCAGACGGGAACTGACAAGACACAACAAGAGCTTGCAGACAGTTATCGTCAACGGCCGTACGGTCAGCGACAAGACCGTCGAGACCGCCGCCACCCAGGCATACGGCGGATCGCTTATGAAACGCTGTTATCCCGTGTTCGTGATCAATCTGATACTTCCGTTCGACGAAGTGGACGTAAACGTCCATCCTTCCAAGAATGAAGTGAGGTTCCGTCGGCCGAACGCGGTATTCTCCGCAGTTTACCGCGCCATTGAAAAGGCGTTGGCGAAGCAGGCGAATACTATCCGTATAGGAGAGGATCCGCTCGGCGGGCAGACAACTCTTGCGCAGGATGCCGAGCCCGCGTCTGCTGTGAGCTCTTCCGGATCGGTCGATCCTTCGAAAATAATTCCCGCGGCGACGGGTCGCAGACCGGAAGACCTGCTGCGCGGAACGGAAGAGAGGCAGACAGGCGAAAAAGAGATAAAGAAGGCTTTGGAAAAGCAGCGCGAAAAGGTCGAGCAGACAGCCATATTCACGCACAGCATCTATAAGCCGCAGACAAAGGTCTCTTCGCCGGGCGCTTTTACAATGGAATCGGTAAACCGAGAGGAAAAAGGGAGCGAATTGTTCGAAGACATAGACCGCACGCTCAGGCTCGGTTACAGGATCGTGGGACAGGTATTCGGCACATTCCTTATAGTGGAACAGGGCGATAAAGCGTATCTGATAGACCAGCATGCGGTCCACGAAAGACTGTTGTACGACAAATTCAAGGAAAGGATAGACTCCAGACAGACGTTTTCCCAACCGCTTCTGATGCCTTACGTGCTCGATTGCGACGGACCTCAATACGAAACGGTGAAAAAGTTCGAAGACAAACTGACCGAGCTCGGCTTCGAGATATCCGAATTCGGAGGATACAGTTTCAGGATCGGCGCCGTACCCGACGTGCTGACGGATATAAATCTCGACGCATTTTTCGGAAAGCTGTTCGAAGAGAGGGGCAAACTCGCGTCTTTCAAGAATTCCGATATGATCGACGACGCGATAGCGACTTGGGCTTGCAAATCCGCCGTCAAAGGAGGGGACAGACTTACCGACGCACAGATAGAGTCGCTGCTCGGACAGATGAGCGACGGCGTACCTCTGCAATGTCCCCACGGCAGACCCACCACGTTCGTATTTACGCGCAAAGATCTGGACAAACTGTTCAAGAGGATAGTATGACCAAGATCCTTTTCATAGTCGGACCTACGGCGAGCGGGAAGTCCGCGCTCGCGCTTGCGTGCGCCCGCAGAGTCGGTTCCGAGGTTATATCCTGCGACAGTATGCAGATATACCGCCATATGGATATCGGTACGGCTAAAACTACTGCGCAGGAGGCGGACGGTGTGCCGATAGCTCTGACCGACATAGCGGATCCTAAAAGCGAATTCAGCGCTTTCGAATACGCCGAGGCCGCCGTGTCCGAGATAGACAGACTCGCGTCGTGCGGGCGTTTGCCTATATTCGCGGGCGGTACGGGGCTGTATGCGCACTCCGTGATCTATCCGTTTTCTTTCGGCGCGGAGAAGAACGAACGCGTGAGAGAAGAGTTGGAACGGGAACTGAGAGAAAGGGGAGCCGAGGCTCTCCATGCCGAGCTTGCCGCCGCGGATCCGCAAGACGCCGCTAAGATACATCCGAACAATGTAAAACGGCTGTTGCGCGCGTTGGAGATACTGCGCACGACTGGAGCCGTGAAGCCTTCCGGCGAAAACGCCGAAATGAGATACAGCGTCAAAATGATCTTCTTGCTCCCGCCGAGGGATAAGCTCTATGAGGCGATAGATCGGCGTGTGGAAACAATGTTTGAACTCGGTCTCGAAGAGGAGGTCAGATCCCTTGTTTACGACAGAGGCGTGGATTTCAAGTCCCAAAGCATGCAGGCGATAGGGTACAGGGAATTTGCCGATTATTTTTCGGGGGAGATCGGGATGAGCGAACTGAAAGACAGGATAAAAAGAGATACCCGCAGATATGCGAAACGGCAGATAACATGGTTTTCGCGATATAAATTCGCAGTTACGGTCGATCCCTGTTCCGAATCTCTCGAAAGCATGACCGATATCGCGTTGAGCGACGCAGGGTATACCGAAAACAGGAGTCAATCATGAAATTGTACGACAAAAAAACATACGACTTTGTGGCGGAAGTCGAAAGATCCATTGCCGCCGATACAAAAAAAGCGGACGAGATCGCGTTTCTCAACCAGGAAAAAGTCCTCGCGGCGTTTCTCGAACACGGCGTCGGTCAAAGACATTTCGCCCAGACCAACGGCTACGGATATGACGATATAGGAAGAGATACCCTCGGCAAAGTGTTCGCCGACGTTTTCGGCGCGGAAGCGGCGATAGTTTCGCCGCAGATAGTGTCGGGCACTCACGCGCTTACCGCGGCGCTGTTCGGACTTCTGCGCCCCGGCGACAGATTGCTGTCCGTCAGCGGCGAACCGTACGATACTCTGAAAGAGGCGATCACGGGCAAAGGGATCGGTTCTCTCGCGGATTACGGCGTAAGATACGACAGCGTGGCGCTAAAAGACGGCAAATTCGATTTCGACGCGATACGCCGTGAGATGGAAACGGGCGTAAAAGTCGTCTTTGTCGGCAGATCCAGAGGGTATGAATGGCGCGACGCGCTGTCGGTGGATGAGATCGGACAACTGTGCAAATTCGTAAAAGACATCGACAAAGACGTTATCGTAATGTGCGACAACTGTTACGGAGAATTCGTCGATGTCAAAGAGCCTACGCAAGTCGGCGCAGATATCATGGCGGGGTCGCTGATAAAAAATCCGGGTGGAGGTATAGCTCCGACGGGAGGATATATCTGCGGAAAAAGAGATGTGGTGGAACAGGCTTCGTTCAGATTGACTTCACCGTCGATAGGAGCAGAAGTAGGTTCTTACGCATACGGTTACCGCGAATTCTATCAAGGTTTTTTTATGGCACCGCACGTCGTCGCGCAGGCGATAAAGACAAGCATGCTTTTCGGCGCGGCGTTCGACAGGCTCGGTTACGAAACCATGCCGAAACCCGGCGCTGTCTGCCGCGATATAATACGTTCGATAAAATTCGGCAGCGAGAGCGAACTCACCGAATTCGTCAGAGCGGTGCAGTATTCTTCGCCGGTAGACGGCAACGTCACTCCGTTTGCATGGGATATGCCGGGATACGGAGATAAAGTGATAATGGCGGCAGGGACGTTTGTTGCCGGCGCGTCCATAGAACTGTCAGCGGATTCGCCGATAAGAGAACCGTATATCGGTTATCTGCAAGGCGGTATCACATACGAACACGGCAAGATCGCGCTTTTGAACTGCCTTACCAGACTGAACGCGGTCAAATGACCGCAACTCGGGCGAACGCCAACAGGCGGGATTGCCGTCGGGCATGAAGCGGAATGGTTTTGGCGAGCAGAAGAATATATGCGAGGAGCGACTCGGATAAGTTTCGCGACTTACGGATATCGTATTCAGAACCGATTTTTGCAAGGCGCGTCCCGTTATCCGTATAAGGTCAAATCAAGGGATAAGCGTATGTTCGGAGGTATCGCCGCAGGAAACAGCGCAATGATCTCCTGAACGATACGAGCGACGGAACCGAAACGCCGTAAGCAACGAACGTCGGCGCGCTGAATAAAGTGAAACTGCGGATCCATGCATTTATTTGATCGATAGGAAACGGAGAGTGACTTTACGGAAGAGTGCGTCTTAATTAATGAGAAAGCCCCGGGAAAAAATCTCGGGGCTTTCGTGATGATCCGATAATTCAAGCGGGGATCAGCGCGATATAGTGTTGCGCATCAAACCCACAGCCACGCCGAGTATACGGAATTCGGTCTCGGGCGTGACGATTATGTCTTCCATATCCGAATTTTCGGGATGAAGCACTATAAGCTCGGGTGATTTTCTGAAAAAGCGTTTCAGGGTCACTTCGTTTCCGTCAAGCTGCGCCGCGACGATGTCGCCGTCGGAAGCGGACGGGGTAGAGCGAATCAGTACGACGTCGCCGTTCATTATCCCGATCTCGCGCATACTTTCGCCTTTTACGGTAAGACAAAACGTTTCTCCCTTCAAATGGAAGAAGTCCGTCGGAACGTGCAGTTTGATATCGTTTTCCACTGCGGCAAACAACGGTTGACCTGCGGCGATATTGCCCAGCATGGGAACCGATGCAAAATCCGCGCCGTCTTCCTCTTCGTCGTCGCAGAGAAGTTCTATAGTGCGGTTTTTGGAGAGAGCGCGTCTGATGAGACCGTCGGATTCGAGCTTATCGAGATAATATTGGACGGACGCCGTAGATTTGAATCCGACTTCTTTACAGATCTCTCGCACGCTGGGCGGATAATTGTTTTCGCGTATGAATTTTTTGATAAACGCCAGCGTTTTGTCAAGTTTTTCCTGCGTTTTCTGTGAGCTCATGCCGTCTTTACTCCTCGTTTATGATTTCATTTTAGCACATACGTTCACATTTTGCAACAACTTTTTATAAATTCATGCCGATCATTTCGACGATCTTCGACCT
>ERZ1090880.624-NODE-624-length-18988-cov-8.525115_pt1 | contig 18988 bp, 18 predicted proteins | sample MGYA00478471_ERZ1090880 | MGnify/ENA primary metagenome ERZ1090880 (study PRJEB33644, sample SAMEA5815734) | chicken gut metagenome | biome: Chicken; feature: Gastrointestinal Tract; material: Caecum | place: Ireland | collected 2019-01-01 | study: A study of the... | reverse complement strand
TAAAGGAGGATAATACTATGCCCAGAAGAGGGAAAGTTCCCAAGAGAGACGTCCTTCCCGATCCTATGTACGGGAGCAAGGTCGTTACCAAACTCATCAACCAGATCATGCTTGACGGCGAAAAGAGCGTCGCGCAGGGCATCGTCTACGATGCGTTCAAGATCATGGGGGAAAAGCTCAACATGGACCCCATGGAGATCTTCAAGCAGGCGCTTGCAAACATCACGCCCGTCGTCGAAGTCAAGGCACGCCGCGTCGGCGGTGCGAACTACCAGGTTCCCGTCGAGATCCGTCCCGAGCGCCGTCAGACGCTCGCCATCCGCTGGCTCGTCATCAACACGAGAAAGCGCAGTGAGCGCGAAATGAGCAAGAAGCTCGCAGCCGAGCTCATGGACGCTTACAACAACACCGGCGGCTCCGTCAAGAAGAAGGAAGATACTCACAGAATGGCGGAGGCGAACAAGGCGTTCGCGCACTTCCGTTTCTAAGCGAGGCAATCTATGGCAAGAGAATACGATTTACAGCACACGAGAAACTTCGGTATCATGGCGCACATCGACGCCGGCAAGACGACGACCACCGAGCGTATCCTGTTCTATACGGGTAAGACGCACAAGCTGGGCGAAGTCCACGAAGGCGCCGCGACCATGGACTGGATGGTGCAGGAGCAGGAGCGCGGCATCACGATCACGTCTGCGGCGACCACCTGTATCTGGAAAGGGCACCGTTTCAACATCATCGATACGCCCGGACACGTCGACTTCACGGTCGAAGTCGAGCGTTCGCTCCGCGTCCTCGACGGCGCCGTCGCCACCTTCTGCGCGAAGGGCGGCGTTGAGCCCCAGTCCGAGACGGTCTGGCGCCAGGCGGATACCTACAAGGTCCCCCGCATCGCGTACGTCAATAAGATGGACATCAACGGCGCGGACTTCTTCCGCGTTGAGAAGATGATCAAAGAGCGTCTCGGTGCGAATCCCGTTCCCGTCGAGCTTCCCATCGGCAAGGAAGATACCTTCCGCGGCATCATCGACCTCATTTCGATGGAGGCGGAGATCTACTACGACGATCTCGGCAAAGACTTCCGCAAGGAGCCCATTCCCGCCGAGATGATGGAGCTTGCAAACCAGTACCACGAGAAGCTCGTAGAGGAGGCGGCGTCCGCCAACGACGAGCTGATGGAAAAATACCTCGAGACGATGGAGCTCACGCAGGAGGAGATCATTGCGGGTCTCCGCGAGCGCTGCCTCAAGATGGAGGCTGTGCCCATGCTCTGCGGTTCTTCCTACAAGAACAAGGGCGTTCAGTTCCTGCTTGACTCCGTCATCCGTTTCCTTCCCAGCCCGCTCGACGTCGACCACGTCAAGGGTATCAATCCCAAGACGGGCGAAGAAGAGGAGCGCAAGACCTCGGACGACGAGCCCTTCGCAGGCCTCGCGTTCAAGATCGCTACCGACCCGTTCGTCGGTTCCCTCGCATACTTCCGCTGCTACTCGGGTACGCTCGCCGCAGGTTCCTACGTCTACAATTCGACGAAGGATAAGAAAGAGCGCGTCGGCCGCCTTGTGCAGATGCACTCCAACGAGAGAAAGGAGATCAGCGAGATCTGCTCGGGCGATATCTGCGCGATCGTCGGTCTCAAGAACACGACGACGGGCGATACGCTCTGCGACGAAAAGCACCCCATCGTGCTCGAGCAGATGGAGTTCCCCGAGCCCGTTATCCAGCTCTCCCTCGAGCCCAAGACGAAGGCAGGTCAGGAAAAGATGACCATGGCGCTCGTCAAGCTCGCGGAGGAGGATCCCACGTTCAAGACGTACACCGATCACGAGACGGGGCAGACCATCATCGCCGGCATGGGCGAGCTGCACCTCGATATCATCGTCGACAGACTTCTCCGCGAATTCCACGTCGAAGCCAACGTCGGCGCGCCTCAGGTCGCATACCGCGAGACCTTCCGCAAGGAAGTGGACGCAGAGGGTATGTACAAGCGTCAGTCGGGCGGTAAAGGTCAGTACGGTCATTGTAAAGTGCGCTTTATCCCGCTCGAGCCGGGTTCCGGTTACGAGTTCGAGGACGTCACCGTCGGCGGTTCCATTCCCAAGGAATATATCCCCGCGATCGACAAGGGCATCCAGGAGGCTGCAAAGAACGGGTTCCTTGCGGGCTACGAGATGGTCGATTTCAAGGCGCAGGTCTACGACGGAAGCTACCACGAGGTCGACTCTTCCGAAATGGCGTTCAAGATCGCCGGTTCGCTTGCCTTCAAAGACGGTATGGCGAAGGCGGGCGTCGTGCTCCTCGAGCCCATCATGAAGGTGCAGATCATCACGCCCGAAGATTACTTCGGCGACCTGATGGGCAACATCAGCGGCCGCCGCGGTACCATCATCGGCACGGACGACAGAAACGGCGCGAAGGTCATCGACGCAGAAGTTCCGCTCTCCGAGATGTTCGGTTACGCGACCGATCTCCGTTCCCGCACGCAGGGACGCGGTCAGTTCACGATGCAGCCCGATCACTATGCGGAAGTTCCCAAGTCGGTCTCCGAGAAGATCATCTCCAGCCGCGCGAAGAAGGACTGATCTCCCGATCGTGCTAAAAAGTGCAAAAATTTGAAAAAAATACGATAAAGTATTTGCAAATTTTTTGCGTATCGGGTATAATAAGGAAGCAAGCGTCAGGCTTGATATCAGAGATTGATAGATAGCTGCGCTTTCGATCCTGCGAAGGATCGGAAAAAGTTATCAAATTATAAAAGAAAATTTGGAGGAAATCAAAATGGCAAAGGCAAAATTCGACAGAAGCAAGCCCCACGTCAACATCGGTACGATCGGCCACGTTGACCACGGCAAGACCACTTTGACCGCAGCTATCACCATGGTTATGGCGTGCAAAGGTCAGGCTCAGAAGATGCGCTACGACGAAATCGACAAGGCGCCCGAAGAGAAAGCACGCGGTATCACAATCAACACCGCACACGTTGAGTACGAGACGGACAAGCGTCACTATGCGCACGTCGACTGCCCCGGACACGCTGACTACGTCAAGAACATGATCACGGGCGCTGCCCAGATGGACGGCGCGATCCTCGTTGTCGCTGCGACCGATGGTCCCATGCCCCAGACCCGTGAGCACATCCTGCTCGCTCGTCAGGTCGGCGTTCCTTACATCGTCGTGTTCCTGAACAAGTGCGACCAGCTCGACGATCCCGAGCTTCTTGAGCTCGTCGAGATGGAGATCCGCGAGCTGCTCAGCTCCTACGACTTCCCCGGCGACGACATCCCGATCATCAAGGGTTCCGCGCTCAAGGCTCTCGAGAAGGCTACGAGCGGCTGCTCCAACGAAGAGGTCCTTGCAGCTCCCGAGTGCCAGTGCATCCTCGAGCTGATGGACACCATCGACAGCTATATCCCCACGCCCGAGCGCGACGACAAGAAGCCTTTCCTTCTTCCCGTCGAGGACGTGTTCACCATCTCCGGCCGTGGTACGGTTGCTACGGGCAGAGTTGAGCGTGGTGTTGCGCACGTCGGCGATCCCGCTGAAATCGTCGGCCTCATCGACAAGCCCCGTTCCACGACCATCACCGGTCTCGAGATGTTCCACAAGCAGCTCGACGAGGCTATGGCGGGCGATAACGTCGGCGCGCTGCTCCGCGGTATCAACAGAACGGACGTTGAGAAGGGTCAGGTCATCGCGAAGCCCGGCACTGTTCCTACGGCTACCGTGTTCGAGGCTCAGGTCTACGTTCTGACCAAGGAAGAGGGCGGCCGTCACACCGCATTCTTCAACCACTATCGTCCTCAGTTCTTCATCCGCACGACGGACGTTACCGGTTCCATCGAGCTCCCTCAGGGCGTTGAGATGGTCATGCCCGGCGACCACGTCACGATGACCGTCGAGCTCATCAAGCCCGTCGCGATCGAGGAAGGTCTTCGTTTCGCTATCCGTGAGGGTGGCAGAACGGTCGGCTCCGGCGTTGTGTCGAAGATCGTTAAGTAAGACAAATCAGATCAACAAAAAACCGTTGCAGCAATGCAACGGTTTTTTTAATGCCTATGAAAAAATGAAAAAGCCCGCCGCAGTTCCGCGGCGGGCTTTGGTCTGCCGAACGGGATTCAAACCCGCATTTGCACTCTTCGCGCAATGCTTAGCGATTGAGGAAAACCCGCTTCCCTACACGTTTCAGTCTGCCGGAACTTCCACGGCGTCGGCAATGCCTTTCTGCCTTATGAACCTCTCGCTTGCGACGGGCATCCCAAGTTTTACCCCGCTTTATCCGTTAAGCTATCGGCAGTTTTCTCTATTATATCATTCCATCGTTTTAATGTCAAGAAGATATGGAACGGGTATAAAAACGACCGCTCACGTGCGATGAGAGCGATTTTCGGACTGTATTTTTTCGCTTTTGTACGCCCGAAAGGAAGAAAAAAGGCAAAAAAGCATGTATTTAGAAATTTATCTAAATAACTTTTCGATATATATCGAAATAATATATGCAGTCTGTGCGCCGCAAAGAGTGCGGAGCGGCTGCCAATGTCTTGCATGCGGCGCATTTTTTGAGTTTTGCGGGCACGATCGCCGTCCGCCGTGTGGAGCACATGTTTTTTGCACACAATGGGGATATGGAGCATGCAAAGAAAAAGAGCGGGAATCCGATCGTGCGGGGCTGGCAGCGGGGGCGCGCGGCGTGGAACGTGCTCGCGGCGCATCGGTTCACGACGGTCGCGGGGACGCTCGTCTTTTTTCTCATCATGTCACTCGTGCCGTTTCTCTTCTGGCTGTCGCTCCTGTTCGGCGGCGCGGACGCGCTTTTGGATCGTGTCCTCGAACTGGAGCTCTTCGGGTGGACGCGCGATCTCATCTCCTTTCTGCGCGCCAACGCAGAGGGCGCAACGGCGGGGGCGAGCATTTTTCTCATTGCTACCACGCTGTGGTCGAGTTCGGCGTTTTTCTTTCATCTGCGGCGGAGCGGCGAGATCATCTACGACGTGCGCCGCAGGGGAAAGGGGCTGCGCGTCCGTCTCTCCGCCATCCTCTTTACCCTTGCTGCAATGCTCGGATTAACGCTTGCAGGCGGCGCGGTACTGGGGCTCACGCTGCTCACAGGGCGGCTCCCGATGTGGCTCTCTGTTCCTGCCGACCTTGCCTCGCTGCTCTGCATCGGGTTTCTCGCCGCGTGGCTGCTGAACGTATATGCCTGCCCGTACCGCGGAGAGACGCGTGCGCTCGCGCCTGGCAGCTTCTATACGGCGCTCGCCTGGCTCGTTGCCTCCGCGGCGTTTTCCGTGTATTTCCGTTTCAGCAATCCCGAGCGCCTGTACGGCGCACTTGCGCTCGTCATCGTCTTTTTGTTGTGGCTGTATTGGCTGATGATCTGTTTCACGGCGGGCATGGTGTATAACCGTCGTGCCCTCACAGCGAAGAAAAATTGCGAAAAATAGGCGGAAGGGCAAACAAAAAACCCGCACGGGTGCGGGTTTTATAGTTTTATGATGCGCTCAGAGCTGGCGGACGCGGATGACGTCCTTTACGCCGCGGATGAGGTCGACGCAGGCTGCCGAGGGGACTTCGTCCAGATCGAGGATGAGGTACGCATATTCGCCCTTGCTCTGATCCTGCATGTGCGCGACGTTGATGCCCTGCGAGGAGATGATCGCAAGGATCTTGGAGAGGATCTCCTTCACGTTTTTGTGGTGAACGCACACGCGTGCGGCGCTGTCGCGCGGCATGGTCACAGTGGGATAGTTGACGGAATTGACGATGTTGCCGTTCTCCAGGTAGTCGGTGAGCTGCTTCGCCGCCATGTAGGCGCAGTTGTCCTCCGCTTCGGGCGTGCTCGCGCCGAGGTGAGGCACGCAGAGGATGTTTTCCTTTCCGAGCAGCGTTTCGTCGGGGAAGTCGGTGATGTAGCGGGAGACTTTTCCGCTTGCGACCGCATCGGCAATGTCAGCGCTCACCACGAGGTCGCCGCGCGAGTTGTTGATGATGACGACGCCGTCCTTGCACGAGGCGAGCGTATCCTTGTTGAACATTCCCTTTGTATCGGGCGTGAGGGGAACGTGCACCGTGATAAAGTCGCAGGTCTTGAAAATGACGGAGAGATCGTCTGTGAATTCCACGCGCCTGTCGATCATCCATGCGCTCTTGACGGAGATGAAGGGATCGTATCCCACCACGCTCATGCCGAGGCGGATGGCGGCGTTGGCGACCATCGCGCCGATCGCGCCGAGTCCGATGACGCCCAGTTTCTTGCCGAGGATCTCCTGTCCGACGAACTTGCCCTTGCCTTTTTCGACGAGTTTGGAGATGTTCTCCTGTCCCTTCAGTGTCTGCGCCCAGTTTGCGCCGTCCACGATCTTCCTGCCGCCGAGGAAGAGTTCGCACAGCACGAGCTCCTTCACGGCGTTGGCGTTCGCGCCCGGAGTGTTGAACACGACGACGCCCTTTTCGGTGCATTTATCGATGGGGATGTTGTTCACGCCCGCGCCCGCGCGCGCCACGGCGAGCAAGTTCTCGCCGAGCGGATAATCGTGCATCGCAAAGGAACGGAGCATGATTCCTTCGGGGTTTTCCGCTTTATCCGAATATTCGTAGCCCTTGAAAACCTCGTCCGCGACGGGGCTGATGGCGTTGAGCTTCAGGATCTTCATGTTATGCGTTCTCCTTTTCGAATTTCTTCATGAACTCGATGAGCGCCTTCACGCCCTCGACGGGCATTGCATTGTAGATGGAGGCGCGCATGCCGCCCACGAGGCGGTGTCCTTTGAGGGAGACAAGCCCGTTCTGCGCCGCCTCCTTCACGAATTTTGCGTCCAGTTCCGCGCTCGGGGTGACGAAGGGCACGTTCATGATGGAACGGTACTTCTTCACCACGTTGTTGGTATAGAAGGGGGAATTGTCGATAAAGTCGTACAAAAGCCCCGCCTTGTATTCGTTGATCGCGTTCATTTCCTTCACGCCGCCGAGCTTTTTCAGGCGGCGGAGCACAAGCGTCGCAATGTAGATGGGGAAGCAGGGGGGCGTGTTGTAGAGGCTCTTGTTCTCGTCCTGCACCTTCCATTTGAGCATGGTGGGGCAGATCGGGAGCGGATCCTGAATGAGCTCGCGCTTTGCGATGACGATGGTCACGCCCGCGGGAGCGAGGTTCTTCTGCGCGCCCGCGTAGATGACGCCGAATTTGCTCACGTCGATCTCGCGCGAGAGGATCTCGGACGACATATCCGCCACGAGCGGCGCCTTTACGTCGGGAAACTCGACGTAGCGCGTCCCGAAGATGGTGTTGTTCGAGCAGATATGTACATAGTCGGTGCCTTCGCGGAATTTGATCCCGGAAAGTTCGGGGATGTAGGTGTACGTCTTGTCTTCGGAGGACGCCACACACGCCGCGTCGCCGTAGATCTTGCCTTCCTGGAACGCCTTTTTGGCGAAATTGCCCGTCACGATGTAGTCGGCTTTGCCGTTGTGCATCAGGTTGAGGGGGACTGCCGCAAACTGCGTGGACGCACCGCCCTGCACGAAGAGGACGGCATAGTCGTCGGGGATATTCAGAAGTTCGCGGAGGAGCGCCTCGCCCTCGTCCACGATCGCTTCGAACGCTTTATTGCGGTGGGAGATCTCCGTGACGGACATGCCCGTGCCGGAGAAGTCGAGAAGGTCGCGCTGTGCCTCTTCCAGTACTTCGAGGGGCAGCGTGGAAGGCCCTGCGGAAAAGTTGTATGCTCTCATGTTTTTCACCTCTTACAGCGAGTCAGATTTCTGCCGGCCGCGGCAGATATTTTATCTATTATAAAACTTTTCAGATTATTTGACAAGTATTTGATGTAAATTTTATCCGACTTTATACGCTTTTTATGCAATTTTTATGCGCTTTTTACATACGCGGCGGAAAAAATCGGGCGTTCGCACAAAAAAAAGAGGAGAAAGTATTTACATTTGCGGCGATTTGGTGTAAAATAGAAACAGGAGAAATTTTTATTCTCATCGACGAGAGGTGCGCATCATGGAAGACGTGAAAACTTACGAAGAGAGAAAGACGATGGTCATGGAGGGCATGTACAAGGGCATGACGGGCAAACTGGAAGAAGTCAGGCAGTCCGTCTCCAAGGAACTGCAATTCAGTTCCGCCCAGAACGCCTCCGCATACGAGTCGCTCGCGGGTGCGTTCAAGCAGGGCGTGGAGTCCCTGCTCGCCGAATTCCGCTATCTCTCCCAGCAGAACAGCGCCATATACGACTATAATCAGAAGGAGCGCACGAGCGCAAAGGATGCGCTTCTGGAGGCGGTCCGCGCATGTACGGAACAGATCGCCGCGCTCGAAGCGCGCATGAACGAGAAGATCGACGCGGTAAAGGCGGAACTTTCCGAAAAGGTCGCCGAGGAGATCTCCGCGCTCCATGCGGCGGCGCCCGCCGAAGCGCCCGCCGCGGAAAAGGCGGAGCCTGCCGCGGAAGAGCCTGCCGCTGAGCCCGTTACCGACGAGAACTTCGATTACGACGTGCTCGCCGAAAAGATCGCCTCCGTCATGCCCGAAGTCGATTACGATCTGCTCGTCGATAAAGTCGTGGCGGCGATCCCGCCCACCGATGCCGATGCCGTTGCCGCCGCCGTCGTGGCGACCATCCCGCAGGTGGACGAAAACGCCATTGCGGACAGGGTCGCGGAATCCGTGCCCCTCGTCGACTACGACCTCGTCGCGGAGCGCGTCGCCTCCGTCATGGAGAATGAGTTCGACGTCACGGTGGATGAGAACGGCATCGAGAAGATCGCATCCGCCGTTGCCGCCGAGATCGATTACGAAAAACTTGCCGCGCGCGTCGCGGAGCTTCTGAAAGAGCAGGGCGCGTTCGCGGTCGTCGCGGCGCCCGCCGCGGAGGAACCCGTACCCGAGGAACCCGCCGAGGAGCCCGAAGAGCCGGCGCCCGCGGAGGCGGCGCCCGCCGAGGAACCCGCTCCCGCAGAGCCCGAGGCGCCCGCCGAGGAGGAGCTCGCCGTGAGCGCGGCGCCTGCGGCGGAACCCAAACCCGCCTATACGCCCGTCGTCGTTCCGGTGCCCGACGATCCCTCGCTCATGACGCGTTTCAAGCGTAGTTTCAAGGCGAAGATCATCGAGAGCACGGAGGAGATCAAGAATTATTACTTCGATCTGAAAAACGCGTTCCTCTCGTATGCGCGCGTGAGCTCGCAGGTCAGCTGGTCGAACGACCGCTTCACATATGCGGGGGATACGATCGCAAAGATCGGCGTCCGCGGAAAGACGCTCTGTCTGTACGTGGCGCTCAATCCCGACGAGTTCCCGTCCAGCGTCTATCACCAGAAGTTTGCGGGCGACACAAAGATGTATGAAAAGACCCCGATGATGATCAAGATCAAGAGCGGCGTTGCCGTCAAACGCGGCATCCGTCTCATCGAAATGCTCATGGAGAATCTCGGGGCGGTCAGGGAAGAGAACTTCGCACCCGTCGATTATGCCGACGAATTCGCGTTCCGCAGCGAAGAACAGCTGCTTGCGGAGGGGCTCATCAAGACGGCGATCGTCGAGAAGTCCGACCTTGATTTCTGAGAATTAAGGAGTAGAAACAGCCGCTCACAACACGACGCAAAAGAGAGCTGAGTCATCGGCTCTCTCGTCTTGTTATGGCGGAGAAAAGGAGTGATTGTTTGAAAAACGGTAACAACAACCAAGGCGACAAGACCATGAGCGCCGTCGAGCTTGCCATTCTGAACGGCATCGAGGCGTACAACAGAGAACAGCAGGCAAAAAAGCAGTCTGCGGGCGAGATGCGTACGCCCGAGGCGATGGAGGAGGCCGGGCTCAAACCCCGCCGCCGTTCCCGCGCAAAAGGGAAGGGGACGAAGCTCCCCGCCCAGAGCGCGTCCGCCGCGCCCCGTGCCGAGCAGACCGAGCGCAAGCCCGCCGCAAAGGGCGGGAAGAAGAAGGACGTGCCTCGGAACGCGGAGCCGGCGCAGGCGGAACCCGCCGAGCGCAAGGAAAAGGGCAGGCGCAAAAAGCGCCCCGTCAAGGTGCTCTTCTTCGGCGGCGTGGGCGAGATCGGCAAGAACATGACGGCGATCGAGTACGGGAACGACATCATCGTCATCGACGCGGGCATCATCTTCCCCACGGAGGAGATGCCGGGCATCGACCTCGTATTCCCCGAGATCACCTATCTCGTCAACAACAAGCACAAGATCCGCGGCGTGTTTTTGACGCACGGGCACGAGGATCACATCGGCGGCGTACCCTATCTCATGAAGGAGATCGATCCTTCCACGCCCGTGTACGGCACGAAACTTACGCTTGCGCTCGTCGATAACAAACTGCGCGAACACAAGCTGAACAACGTCGTGGAGCGCACCGTCAGTCCCAAAGAAAGCGTAAAGGCGGGCGTGTTCACGGTCAATTTTGTCAATGTGAACCATTCGATCGCGGGCGCGGTGGCGCTCGCCATCGAAACGCCGTACGGCATCATTTTCCACAGCGGCGATTTCAAGATCGATCTCACGCCCGTCGCGGGCGCGCCCATCGATCTTGCCGAGATCGCCGAATACGGCAAAAAGGGCGTGCTCCTGTATCTGGGCGAGTCCACCAACATCGAGCGCCCCGGCTATACCATGAGCGAGAAGGTGGTCGGCACCACGCTCGAGCACCTCTTTGCGGAGAATGCGGACAGGCGCCTCATTGTGGCGACGTTCGCCTCCAACGTACACCGCCTGCAGCAGATCATCGATATCGCCGTCAAGTACCGCCGCAAGGTCGCTCTTTCCGGGCGCAGCATGTTCAACGTCGTCGAGGCGGCGGCAAAGATCGGCGAGATCACCATCCCCGAGGGCGTGCTCGTCGATGTGGAAAAGACGAAGAACTTTTTCGACCGCGAGATCGTCATCGTATCCACGGGGTCGCAGGGCGAGCCGATGAGCGCGCTCACCCGCATGGCGTCGGGCGAATTCAATAAAGTGACCATCGGGTCGAACGATACCATCATCATTTCGGCAAGCCCCATCCCGGGCAACGAACGCATGATCTACCGCGTCATCAACAATCTGTATAAAAAGGGCGCGAACGTCGTATACGAATCGCTCGAAAAGATCCACGTCTCGGGGCATGCCTGCCAGGAAGAGCACAAGATCATGCACACGCTGCTGAAGCCGAAGTTCTTTATCCCCGTGCACGGCGAGTACCGTCACCTGAAGCGGCATGCGCTCCTTGCGCAGCAGCTCGGCATGAAACCCGCCCAAACGTTTATCCCCGATATCGGCGTATGCGTGGAACTCACCGACGATTCCCTCAAACAGGGCGATAACTTCCCCGCGGGCGCGCGCCTCATCGACGGCGCCGGCTTCGAGGATTACGGCACAAGCGAGGTTCTGAAAGACCGTATCCGCATGTCGGGCGAGGGATTGTTCGTCGTCAGCGTCGCCGTCTCGAACGGGGTGCTCCTCGGCGAACCCGTCATCGAGAGCAGGGGATTCGTCTCCGGCGTGACCGATTTCACGCGTGAACTCAAAGACGTCGTGGAAAAGGCTGCCGAGAGTGTCGGCGCGCATGCGACGTCGGGCGATATCGCGGGCGCCATCCGCCGCGCAGTCAAGAGCTATCTCTTCAAAAAGACCAAGCAGTCCCCGATGATCCTGCCGATCGTACAGGAAGTGTAGTTCGCACTTTTTCTTTCAAACTGATGAAAGAAAAAGTCGTGATATTGAGAGACAACCCATTGCACGGCATAAATGCCTGACAATGTGTTTTCTCTCGCCGCCGCTGTATGGCAACAGTACAGCACGCGGCGGCTCACGCTTTCCCCATAAGCGCAGGTATGCGCAAATGTGGGGCGCGGGCGGAGGCGCAGCCTCCTTGCGCGAGTGCTTGCCTCCCTCCATGAGGGAGGTGGCCCGCAGGGGCGGTGGGAGTGCTTGCCTCCCTCGTCAAGAGGGCGGTTGGCGTTTACGAAAATCAGAGCGGGAGGATGCGGACATGGGTACGCCGAAAAACGTTGCGGAAGACCTCGTCGCGGGCGTTGCCGATGTGCGGATCCGCTCCATGATGGGCGAATGGCTCGTGTACTTCCGGGAGAAGATGGTCGGCACCATCGAGGACGGGCATCTGTATGTGACCATCGTGCCCGCCGCGCAATTCCTCCTCCCGGACGCTGTGCGGGAATCCCCGCACGCGGGGGCGAAACCGCGGCTGCGCGTGGAGAACGTCTCGGACAAGGCGTTTTTACACGCGCTCTTTGCGGCAATGTGGGAGGAACTCCCCGCCTGCAAAAGATCATCTCGGTGAGCGGCGCAAAATTTGTATTGTTATTGCGGTCCGGTTTGCGGCGGTTTATGCGGCCAAAATACGTGCGCGGGCGGGGTCCGAACGGGCGGCCGCCCGTTCGGCGGACAGTGTGTGGCGGCGGAATGCGTAAAGCGCGGCGGCGCGCAGGCGCTCGCGGTGATGCAGGCGGAGCTCGTCGATGAATTCAACGCGCTCGGGATCGCGGGATTGCGCCTCGAAGGGCTCAATCTCCTGCACGGGGCTTTCGTCAACCTGGAATATCCCCTTGCGAACGGGAGCTGCGTAAAATTCTTGCAGGACGATAAGATCTACTGGGGCAATCAGGTCGAAACCGCGGGGAGCGATCGGTGTTACGGCGTCGTCGCGGATGAGGAAATGCTGCTCGTCTGCAGCTACGGCTGCGGCGGCAGCGATCCCGAGCTCATCGTCTATAAAAAACGCATGTAACGCTGAAGGGACGGCGGGCGCTGCCCGCCGTTTTTTACGGGGGATCGCTATGGAACAGGAAAAACTTGCCGCCCTGCGCGCGCAGGAGAGGGAGGGGCGCGACCCCACCTGTGCGGATGAAACGCTCGCATACATGTTGCAGACGGCGGCGCAGATCGGTGCGGAACGCATCCTCGAGATCGGCGCGGGCAAGGGGCTCACGAGCCTTGCGTTTACGCTCGCTTTTCCGCAGGCGCATATCACCGCCGTCGAGCGGGATCCCCTGCGCGCGCAGACCGCGCGGGAGAATATCGCCGCGTTCGGCGCGGAGGAGCGCATCTCCCTTCTCGAGGGCGAGGCGGCGGAGATCCTGCCCTGTCTCGAAGGAGAATACGACCTGATCTTTCTCGATGCCGCCAAGGTACAGTACCGCCGCTTTTTCCCCGACTGCAAGCGCCTTTTAAGGCAGGGCGGGGTACTCTTTTCCGACGATGTCCTGCTCTTTGCGGACGGCGTGCCGCCCAAACGCCGCATGCTCGCCCGCCACATCGAAGAATATTTGCAGATGCTCTCCGAAGACGGGGAGTTCTCCACGGAAGTGCTCCCTCTCGGGGCGGGGCTCGCCGTGAGCCGCAGGATCAGATAAATGAAAACGCTGTATTTTATCAACGGCGCGATGGGGGTGGGCAAGACCGCCGTCTCCCGCGCCCTGCAAAAGATGCTTCCGGACTGCGCCTTCCTGGACGGGGACTGGTGTTGGGATATCGCGCCCTTCCGCGTTACGCCCGCCCGGAAAGCGCTCGTCATGGAGAATGCCGCACGCCTTCTGAGCGCATATCTCGCCTGCGGCGATGTGCGCAGCGTCGTGTTCTGCTGGGTCATGCAGTACAGGGAGACGGCGGAAAGCCTCCTGTCGATGCTGCCGCTCGGGAACGTGCGCCTCGTGCGCGTCACGCTCACGGCGCAGGAGGATACGCTCCGCGCACGCCTTTCGGCAGATATCGCGGCGGGGCGGAGATCGCCCGACGTTCTTGTCCGCGCCGTCTCCTATCTTCCCTTTTTCGAAGGGGATACGGGCGCCGTCAAAGTGGCCACAGACGGCATGACGGCGGAACAGATCGCACGCGCGATCGCAGACATGGGTACGTGAAATCGTGCCGAAGGAGCCTGGTATGGCGAAACCTGAACTGCTTGCCCCCGCGGGCAATCTTGCAAAACTCAAGTGCGCGTTCCGCTTCGGCGCGGACGCGGTGTACGTGGGCGGAAAGGCGTTCTCCCTGCGCGCCTTTGCCGATAATTTTACCGACGAAGAGCTTGCCGAAGGGATTTCCTATGCGCATGCGCGCGGAAAGAAGGTGTACGTCGCCGCAAATATTTTCGCGCGCAACGGCGATCTTCCCGCGCTTGCGGAGCATTTCCGCACGCTGGAAGGGCTGGGCGCCGATGCGGTGCTCGTCTCCGATCTGGGTGCGCTCTCCGTCTGCCGCGAGGCGGCGCCCGCGCTCCCCGTACATATCTCCACGCAGGCGAACGTCACCAACGCCCGCGCCGCAGCCGTGTTCGCAGCGCTCGGCGCCAGCCGCGTTGTGCTCGCCCGCGAACTCTCTCTCGGCGAGATCGCCCGCATCCATGCCGAAAATCCGGTGCTCGAACTGGAGGCGTTCGTGCACGGCGCCATGTGCATCTCGTACAGCGGCAGGTGCTATCTTTCCGATTATCTCGACGGGCGCCCCGCCAACCGCGGCGCGTGCGTACAGGCTTGCCGCCGCGCCTATCGCATCCGGAGTGAGGGCAAAGACGGCTGGTGCGACCTTGAAGAGGACGGACGCGGCACCTATGTGATGAACAGCAAAGATCTGAATATGAGCGCGCATCTTTCCGAGCTTGCGGCGGCGGGCGTCTGCTCTTTCAAGATCGAGGGGAGGATGAAGAGCGAATATTATCTCGCCACCGTTGTCAATGCCTATCGCCGCATTCTCGACGGCGGCTGGTCGGAACAGCTCGCCGCCGAAACGGAGTGCGCCGCGCACCGCGCCTATACGACCGCCTATGCCTTCGGGGAAAATCACGATACCGTGCTCTCCGACGGCTCGCAGGAGGAGGGCACGTGCACCTTTATCGCGGTCGTGAAAGACTACCGGGAAGGGCGTGCCTTCGTCGAAATGCGCAACCGCTTCCGCGCGGGCGACGTCCTGGAGATCCTTTCGCCGTCGGATGCTTTTCTGAAGTCTGTCCGCGTGGAGGAGATGCTTGACGGCGAAGGGCGGCCGTGCGCGGACGCGTCCTTTGTGCAGGGCGTGTATTCGTTCCCCTGCCCGTACCCGCTTGCGGAGGGGGATATCCTCCGCCGGAGGAGATGATCCGCATCGTGCGCCGCGGCATAAACCGCGGCGTTTCTTTCATACAATAGCGTATGAAATCGAATTTCCGCCGCATGCCGCTTTGGGCGGCGCTCCTGTTTGCCGCGGCGCTCATGCTCGTATTCTCCGCCGCCGCATGGTGGCATGCGCGCGCCTGTGCGCGCGTCTCTCCCGGATATGAATACTTCCTCCTCGTCCGCCCGTGCGAAGAGGCGACGTCCGCCGCGGTCATCGGCGAAAGTTATTCCGCGGGCGGAGCGGGGCTCGCGTTCGGCACGGACGGCGTGGTGCTCGCCTGTTATTTTTCCCGTGCGGAGGCGGAGCGTATACGGGAACGCATGTGCGCGGACGGAACGGAGACGGAGGTCGTGCGCATCGCCTCCGCCGAATTTTTTCTGTACGGCGCCGCGGCGGAAGCCTGCGCGCTCGCAGGGGCGAATTTTGCCACGGCAGACAGCGTCGCCCGCATGCTGTATAACGCCGCAAACGGGCTGGAGCGCTCCGAGATCGGGCAGGTGGAGGCGGCAGCCGCACTCGCGGGGGCGGCGGCGTCGCTCAGAGGGCTGCGCGAGGGAAACGGCGCGCTGTTTTCCGAATGGAACGCGGCGCTGTACCGCGCCGAAAAAGCCGCGCGGGAGGGGGCGGCGGGCATCGTCTTTGCAAAGGACGTCCGCCGTATCCAGGCGGAACTGTGTATGCTGATCGCCTCCGCGGGAGAATATATGTAAAACAACTTGCATTTATCGCCCGTATCGGGTATAATACAGATGTGAATTGCCTGTTCTTGTACAATCCCGCCAGCGGGAAGGGGAAAGTCGCCAGAAAGATCGGATACATCCGCAGGCGGCTGGATAAAATATTCGATCACGCCGAGATCGCCGCCACTTCGAGCGCGGAAGATCTGGAAAGCCGCGTCCGCGAGGGCGCCGGAAAGTTCGACGTGATCCTCTTCTCCGGCGGAGACGGCACCTTCAACCACGTTTTGCAGGGCGTCGGCACGCGCGAGGTGCGGCTCGGCTATATCCCGGGCGGGACGACCAACGACGTGGCGCGTTCGCTCGGGATCCCGCGCACCATCCGCGGGGCGCTCAATGTCATCGAAAGGGGGTATTGCGAGCAGGTCGACTGCATGCGCGTGAACGACCGCTACGCCATGTATATCGCGGCGGCGGGCGCGTTCACCCGCACGACCTATATCACTCCGCAGTCCGCCAAAAAGAAACTCGGGATTCTGGCATACGCCTTCGAATGCCTGAAAAACGAGATGGATTTCAAGGTGTTCCCGCTGCGCATCAATTGCGACGGCGTCTGCGAAGAATCGCACGCCGTGCTCATTTTTGTGCTCAACGGGCGGTCGGTCGCCAGTTTCCCCATCAACAGGAGCGGCAGTATGCAGGACGGCAGGCTCGAGCTCGTCGTCATCAAACAGGCGGAACGCCCCGGGTTTTTCCGCCGCATCGGCGCGTACTTTTCTCTTGCGTCGCTCTTTTTGTTCGGCGTCAAAGTAAAAAAGAAGGATATCCTCTATCTGAGCGGGAGACATATCACGGTGAGCACCGACGACGGCGTGGTGTGGGATCTGGACGGCGAAGAGGGCATGCGCGGAAACATCGCGGTGGAAGTGCTTCCGCAGCGCATGCGATTGTTTGTTCCGCGGAATAAAAAAATCTGAAAAGTGGCATAAAAACGCTTGCTTTTTCAGTGGAATTTACATATAATAAGTGAGCGTGTTCGTGATGCGCGCAAACTCGGGCATGCTTCTGTGGCTCAGTCGGTAGAGCGATTGATTCGTAATCAATAGGTCGCCGGTTCAAGTCCGGCCAGAAGCTCCATAGACCCCATATATTGTGGTTTTCGTATGAAAAATCTGCAATATGTGGGGTCTTTTTTTGCTTCTTGCCGTGATTTTAGTATGGTTTGGGGTGTGATTTGGGGTGTAAATCAGGTGGGAAAGCGGACGGAATCCATTTGCTCACGCATAAACTCATCGGAAAAATGTATGTAAACTTTTCCGACGAGCCGCTCAGGGCTATCGCCCATCCACAGTTCCACAACTTCTTCCTTTACGCTTTCCGCGCATATTGAGGCGAAAGTATGCCGCAGATTATAGGAAGTCGCTTCTCCATTGAGGCATTTTTTCATAAGACGCGCAAAATTGTTGTAGTGGAACGGTAAAGCGATCGGCTTATCAAAAAATAATAATCCCCGTGCTTCTTTGGGTACGGGGATCTTTTTATACTCTACCTTTCCGTTTTTGCGTTTGCGGTTGCGGGCGATAAGAAAGCCGTTCTCAAAGTGAGCTTCATAATTAAGCTCACAGGGGCGAAGTCCGCAGAAGTACATTGCGTAAGCGCATTGACGGATTTCGTTATATTGTGGAAGCTTGATCTCTTTTAGAAAATGTGTGAGCTGCGCTGGTGTAAGCGGGGTGCGATTGACTCTTTTCGCTCGCTTGAACGGAAGGAGCGTGACGGGGTTATGTGTGATAACACCGCTTGCAATTGCGTATTTGAATACGGAATTGATGACAATTCTTGTACTCTCATAGAGGCGTTCACCCATTTCACGCATGATAGCGTCAATATCGCCTGTACGAATCTCCTTGATACCCTTATTGAGCAGGGGAGCAAAATCGCGTGAAATATATAGACTGTACTCTCGCAAAGTCTTATCGGCGATTTTACCTTTTTTGTAAGTAAGCCATTCATCGGCAAGTTTTCCAAACGTGAGCTTGCTCTTTTTGGGTTCGTCAAGATGGAACGTTTTCACAATGAACAGTTCTTTTGCTCTTTGTAGGTTCTTGTTGGAAACAGATATGTTATATCCGTTTCTGCGATAGCGAATTTCATAATACGCACTGTTTTTCCCGCTCGGACGTTTGATGATATGGGCGACAAGCCCGTTTGCAATAAATTCCTTCTTAAACGTTTTAGACATTTTGGCAACCTCTTCTTGTGAAAATTTGATAGTTGCCGATAATGTTTTTTCCTTTTTATGCAGTTCGCATCGTTCGAGCTGCATTGCTTGTTCTACAAGCTCGTTCATTTTGCTTGATAGCCGAACCATCTCACCGCGAGACGATGCCATCAGCATCATTGAAGAAAAAGCGATCAATTCTTCGGAAAGTTTTTGTTGCATTTGTGTGTCCTCCAAAAAAATTTTAGTGGAAATTATTTTAATGGAGAACAATGTTCGGTGTACACCGTAATTAATTGTTTTTCTTTACAATTTCCTCCAACATTTTTTTGACGGTTTTTTGATAATCTTCGCCCATAGTGCGAATCAGTTCGCTGCGCAGTTCCAACCAATCCCATTCTTCGGCAGAAAGGGTAATAGGATGCTGTCCGACTCCTTGAACTCTTTCTTCGTCTGTCCAATACATATCTTTTAGCCCGAGAGCCTGTTCAATTGCTTGAAGTGTATCAGACCGTGGATTTGGTACATATCCACAAAATATGTTTTGGACGGTACCCTTGGGCAAGTTTGCTCGTTCTGCGATTTGAGCGATCGTTAGCCCCGCCTTCTTTTTTGCCGCCTTCAATGCTTCAAGATTCATACTTTCCTCCTTACGTCAAATTATAAAAAAAACTCATGAATTAACAAGAAATATTGCCTATTATTCTTGACAAGTCATGAATTTGATAGTATACTATAAGAAAAACTCATGAAGTCATGAGTTCGGAGGTTGATATGGTGAAGCATAAATATGAACCAATGCTGAATCTCAAGATGAGACGAATCAGCAAAGGTCTCACGCAAGAGGAACTTGCGGTGAGATGCAAGATCAGCGTCAATTTAATTTCTCAATACGAGGTGGGTAGGCTGTTCCCTCGTAAGAAAACATTGGAAGCCCTTGCCGAAGCGCTCGAATGCGACGTTAAGGACATCATCTGAAACCTTGTTTTCCCAAGGGAAAGCAAGGGAA
>ERZ1090880.621-NODE-621-length-19043-cov-9.359754_pt1 | contig 19043 bp, 16 predicted proteins | sample MGYA00478471_ERZ1090880 | MGnify/ENA primary metagenome ERZ1090880 (study PRJEB33644, sample SAMEA5815734) | chicken gut metagenome | biome: Chicken; feature: Gastrointestinal Tract; material: Caecum | place: Ireland | collected 2019-01-01 | study: A study of the... | reverse complement strand
CTTTCTCGCCGAATTGACAAACAACTCTCGCTCAGCCAGCCTACCTATTATACCAGAATTTTTTCTATATGGTATGGTTCATTCCTTATAGAAACTTCCCTCCTCCCATCTTTCTCTCTATAATTCTCTATAAGGTAATAGATTTACCTGTTAGACTAGGAGGGGATGCATGTGAACTCCAAAAAATTTGGCTCAAATATACAGAAATACAGACTTGCGAAGGGACTGACACAAGAAGCTACCGCTGAAAAATGCGGACTTTCAACAAACTATTTCCGCCAGATAGAACTCGGGAATAAAGTTCCTCGTCTGGAAACTTTTCTGAAAATTGCAGAAGTGCTAGGCGTATCCACGGATCTTTTGTTCGCAGGCAATTTCAGCTGGACTGCAGAGGCACGCAGCAATGAACTGTATCAAAAAATTGAAAAACTTCCAGCTAATCAGCGAGAATATATCTTATCCGCAGTAGACGCCCTGGTGGAAGGTATGAAAAAATTATAGCCCACTCCTGTTATGGAATGGGCTAATATATTTTATCCTCGATCAAATTTACGACAAATCATTCCTTACTGATTGCCTGCTTGACCAATATTTCCAACAACATAATTCCAGCAATAATCAATTCTCCAATCACTGGAAGCGCAAACACTCCAACGCCAACAATGCCCATACGAATGACCTCACTTGTTCCTTCTATACGAAAGAGCCAGCATGCCACCGCTGTTGCTAACGTGATCAGGCCAAGCAGACGAAAAAGCCATCCCGAGAACAACTGAACGAGATTGCAAAGTCCTTTCATCATCTTCAGCAGAATGAATATCGGAATCAGGACCACCTTAAGGCAGCATCTTAATATCTTTCGCAACATCTTTAACACCTCCATCATCAACCATTATTCCTCACCTGTGACCTTCCGCCCATTCAGGCTCGCAATTAGCTTTGCAATTTCATCCTCATGCAAAAAAATAATTTCAATACGGTTGGGATCATAAATATATACGTTTTCTATGAATGCCTCAACCATCGGTCTGCTCAGTTTCTGTTCTCCTGCAAATTTCTTAGCTATCGCATTCATATTCGATGCGGTTTCCCAAAGCTCGCTTTGATAGTCAAACTCTTCTCTTCTGGCTTTACAGTCAGATTCTAATTTTTCCATGAAATCATTCAAGTCCGATTTCTTTCGGATATATTGCTCTCTGGTAATGATTCCGTCTGCATAAAACTCATACTGCCGGATTTTCTCCGCCTTCAGTTTATCCAATTCTTCACTCAGTGACTTCTGGCGCTTCTTTGTCGCTTTCATTTGCAATTTTGCCTGTTCCCCTGCCTTTACTCCCAGCCATTCCAGTATGGCAAGAAGTTCTCTCAAAGCTCTCAAGACTACCTCCTCAATATGTTTCACAGGGTACTCTTCTGTGCAGCATTTGGAATACCTGCCCACCTGCTTCCCATGCCTACATACAAAATATTCCTTGTAGGTCGTTGCCTCATAATAAAGGCATTTCCGACAGTTTCCACAACGCACTTTACCTTTTAACGGGTAGTTCTGTACAATCACATAATCCCTCTGCTTTTTCTGCCGGATAACCATGTTGGCCTGCTCAAACTCTTCATGTGTCACAATCGGCTCATGTACTCCTTCAACAATAATCCACTCAGACTCTGGCTGCGATTTTCCTTTTCGTGCACCAACAGTAAGGCTCCGTTTCCGTCCCATTACCATAGCCCCGGTATAATCATATTTTCGAAGCACCCTGCAGACCATTGGAATTTCCCACAGTCTCTCATTTTCAGCAGTGACGGGCTCTGCCAGCCTCCAATTCTTTTTTGACTGATTGTAAACCCAAGGCGTAGGATAATGATTCTCATTCAGCAAAAACGCAATTTCTTTTGTGTTCTTCCCCTCCAGCGCTTTATCAAAAATGAAACGGACGATTTTCCCTGCCTCTGGATCAACCACAAACTTCCCTTTTTCATCCGGCGATTTCAAATATCCAAAGGGAGCATGTCCAGAGGTACTGATTCCCTGCTTCCAACGGATTTTGTTTGCCGCTTTTATTTTTTTGGAAAGGTCACGGCTGTAAAACGTATTGATCAGGTTACTGACTGCCAGGTCAAATCCCACATTTCCATCGGCATGTCCGGCACTATCATAACCATTATTGGCTGCAATAAATCGAACCTGCAGCAACGGGAAAATTTGCTCGATATAATCTCCAGCTACAACATAATCTCTTCCCAGCCTTGAAAGGTCTTTGACAATGATAACTTGTATCTTTCCCTTCTTAGCATCTTCGATCATTCTCTTAAAAGCCGGACGATTGAAATTTGTCCCGGAATAGCCATCATCTACATACTCGATAATTTCCCCTGCCAAATCATCCCTTGCTTCTATATAATGGTGCAGCAGCATCCGCTGATTTTCGATACTATTACTCTCGTCTTTTCCATCTATACCCAGATCCCCATCTGCTTCAGACAACCTCAAATAAATTGCAATCGTCATTATCTGTTTTTCCCCCTCCCACTTTTGCACTGGCAAGGAATTCATCTATCAGGACATTTTGAAAAATATCGCTGCAAGAAAATTCAATTTCAACCTTCCCATCATCACTGACGAAAATTTTACTCACAAGTTCTTTTACCAAACCTTCGTCAAATTCCTGTACATCCAGGAACTTTTTCAATCGGTCTGCCAGTGTCCGATACTGTTCGATAGATGCCTTCACATCAGTGAGCTTTCTCTGAAATACATTCTTTTTAGCGATCACTGTCTCTTTATCGTCTGTCAGCTTCTTTTTAATCATCAGGTATTCTTCCTCATCCAACAAATTATCCGCATAATCCATATAAGCCTTCAGAATCTTGTTCTCCAGACCTTTCTCCTTTTCTGTAAGCCTGCTGATATTCCGTTCGATTGGATTCATTGCTCCTGGTTTATCAAACCGATCCTGTGCCGCCTGAAGCACTTTATCTCTATCGCATACTGCCTGTATCAAGAGCCGGATCTGATCCATAACGATAATTTTCAGAAAGTTCTGCTGAATCTTTTTATTGCTGCACTTGGCGTACTGCTTACTATATCGGCATCGGTAATACTGAAAAGACAAATCCTTATATCCCCTGTGATGAGAGCCTCGTCCATAATTCATCTGCCTACCGCAGTCTGCACAGAACACTTTTCCCTGGAATACATCCCGCATCTGTTCTCTAGCTTCTTCCCTGATTTTTAATCTTTCTGTTCGGTCTTTTCGGATTGTTCCGATCATCGCTTCCAATGAAGCATAATCATCCATTGTAATATATGGCTCATGGAAATCTGGAAAGTAAACCCATTCTTCTCTTGATAACCTTCTCGGACGGATATCCCGATACAAAGATACTTTACTCTTGCCCATGACATGAAACCCAGCGTATACAGGATTATAAAGGATATGTGTAATCGTAGAGTCTTCCCACTTATTCTCAACTTTCCAATTATCGTGCTTCGCCGGGGTCGGTGCGCCAACAATTTCCATCCGTCTTGCAATTTCTAAGCGGGGTACTCCTGCCAGCGCCCATGCAAAGATCATGCGCACATACGGAGCAACTGATTGATCAATCTCCAGCCTTTTTGTCTCCTTCGCCATCCGGTAACCATACGGTGCATTAATGTCCATCACTCGCCCGGTCTTTTTACACATTTCCCGAAAAGCCTCCTGTTTCCTTGAATAATCTTTTGCATACATGGCGTTCACTATGTTTTTGATGGGAACTGAAAGACTGTTTCTGTCCTCTTCCCGTGTACTATCAAATTGATCAGTGATGGAGATAAAGCGAACATTCAGAAGAGGAAAAATCGTTTCAATATAATATCCTGTCTCCAGGTAATCCCTGCCAAATCGTGAAAGATCTTTGACCACGACGCACTGAATGCGTCCGGTTTTTACATCATCCATCATTCGCACGAACTCAGGACGGTCAAATTTTGTTCCTGAAAATCCGTTATCCACATATGTGTCCAGAAGGTACAAGTCATTATGCTTACAGATAAACGATTCCACCAGCGCAATCTGTGTTTTTAAGCTGTCATCTGTCTCCTGTCCATTATTTTCCACAGATAAGCGAATATACGCTGCTGTCGCCAGAGCATCAGGACAAAGCACATCCGCTGCTTCTGCATTCTGTGGCTCCAACTCCTTATACTTTTCAATAGCTTTCACTACATTTAGATTCTTTCTACTTTTTCTAGCCATTTCACTTCCTCCAATCGTCCGGCAATTCCATATACCACTCGGTATGTGTAAACTCAATAGTTGCAATCTGCATATGATCCAGTGTGATTCGAGATATATATTTCAGTAGGGTTTCCCGGTCTAATATCTGGGCAGGATCCCATGTCAGGAAAAGCTGTAACCATGGATTATTTTCATTTATTGCCGTTTCGATGCGTTCTCTCTTTGTGAAATACTCCTGAAAAATATTTTCCAGAGACGATACTGCATTCTGATATCGTTCTTCTTCCTCCTTCATATCCAATTCAGATATTTTGCCTGAGCTATAACTCCTGTATGTTTCCATCCTACTTTTCTGTCGTTCAGCAAGCATCTTTGCGCTATTTTTGAAAGCATCCTGCATCTGGCTAAGAATCTCCCTTTTCTTTTCTGTTCCCTCTTCCCGAATGCGGACTGCGATTCGTTCTGCTTTTTCTTTCTCTCTGCTCATCGCTGACCTGAGTTGCGTTTCCAAATCAGATAGTAACAGTTGTGTATTTCCTTCATAATGTGGGGGAACAGAAGCAAAGGCAAAATACAAAACTCCCGATCTGGTTTTGCGTAGCCGAAGGCAAAATCCGAAGTCCTTATCACATACAAGACCAGTATATGGATGTTTCTGCCTGGGTGGCTTCGCATGGGTTGCAATAGAAGCCAGATAATCCTGTACTTTCTGAAATACATCTTCTTCCACGATTGGTTCATTTGTGAAGTTCATCACTTCTCCCTGCACAACCTTTGACCAATGTCCAATATATACGGTCTTGTCAAGAAGTCGTCTTACTTTCAACCGATTCCACTGGTATGGATGATCTATTTTGACATTCATACCTCGCGATACCAGCGGAATCGGAATTTCTTCTTTGGTAAATAATACTGCAATCTCCTTCGGTGTCATCCCACCTGCACACAGTTCGAACATACGCTTTACCACCGGGGCAGTATCCTCATCTACGGCAAGCTGATAATCCTCTGTCAGACGATATCCGTACTTCACGTCATTCCATGACAAGATGCCATTGCGGTTTCTTTGATTGACCCGATATCGGATGTTTTCTTTACGCATTACACTGTATTTCTGATTAAAATATGCTTCTGCTTCTTCATTTGACTTTCCGACACTGATAAAATCATCTTCAACAACAATAAACCAGATTCCAGCGAAATGAAATGTCTGTAAGAGAACCTCCCTGGCGCTCCAAAGATCCTTCCCGGCCCGGAATATTGAATCAACAATTACAGCATCGAACTTTCTCTGAACACCATCCTGCAATAGCCGTTCAAAAGAAGTATTTTCACTCTGGTCTTTTTTTCTGTCACTATATTTACCTGCGATCTTCCAACCATGCTTTTCAACATATTTCCTGATCCGCTCATTCTGCGCTGTAATCACATTTGCAGGGATTTCTTCTCCGGGAAAGCAAGATGTTGTTCTGGTATAACTTACGATCCGCATTGCGATGCCTCCCTTCTGTCAGTTTTATCACTAGATAGCCCGGCCAGTGCAAACATCTCTTGCATCTCATCCTGATAATGAAAACGGATGGAAATTTCATTCTTTCCATATATAATAATGCTGTCAATCAACGTCACGACTATGCTCCGCTCCAGTTTTTTTATATTCTGATACTTTTTGAAATCCTCCACCCAGGGTTTTAAGTGCGTCTGGTTTTTTAAGAGCCGATGCTTGTTATCGAGCAGAGCCATTTTTTGTGCCTTTACAGCATCCAGCCGTTCGGAGAATTTCTGATTGATATCTTTAAACTCGTCTTTTGTAATAACTTCATCCAACATATCAGTATATGCCTGGGTTTTCAGATTGCGGTATCTTTCAATCGCTGTATCCAGTTCCTCCAGCTGATGATTGATCATTTTGATAACTGTCTGTTCCTCTGGAATCCTGTCAATCTTCTTTAAAATATTTTCTGCCTTCAACAGCATCATAATCTGCGTCCGCACCGCCTCCAGCACCAGCATCTCCAATTTGTCCGCATTGATCAGATGTGCACTGCAACCATACCCATTTTTATATGTACTACAATGATAGTAAGTATATTTTTTCCCACCTCTTGTTACACGCCGGCGGACCATGTTTTGTCCGCAATCGCCGCACACTACCAATCCGGAGAAAAGATACACCTGCCTCCTTTCCGGTGCTGTCCTCGTATCAAACTCCAATAGTCTCTGTACTGCATCAAATACAGATTTCTCAATAATCCTCTCATGAGTGTTTTCGACCCGTATCCATTCTTCTTTCGGCACAGCCCTGCTCTGTTTGATCCTGTAATTGATCTTCCTGTTAATTCCCTGAACCATCGTCCCTGTGTACATCTCATTCGTTAATATCCGATTGATAGATACAACTTCCCACTTGGGATTCATGCCAGTCCGATAGCCGCAGTCATAATTTAATCCTTTACTTCTCTTATACTCTGCCGGGGGAAGAACTCCCATCTCATTGAGTTTTTCAGCAATACGTTGCGAATTGCATCCCTCCAATTTCATACGGAACACCATCCGCACAATATCTGCTGCATACGGATCAATTACAAGACGATTGACATCCCTGGGATCTTTCTGATATCCATAGCAGGCAAAACTCCCAATAAATTTTCCATTACGTCGTTTTACATCCAACTGACTTCTGATCTTCGTAGAAATATCCCTGCAATAGGCATCATTGATAAGGTTCTTGAAGGGAACAATGATCTGATCCGCCTCGTTCCCATCACTGGCACTGTCATAATGATCTAATATGGAAATAAACCGCACACCCAGAAACGGAAAAATCTTCTCCAGATATCTTCCCGTCTCAATATAGTTTCTGCCAAGCCGGGAAAGGTCTTTCACAATGATACAATTGATCTTTCCAGACTTCACATCTTTGAGCAGGCGTTGAAATGCTGGTCGTTCGTAAGATGTTCCGCTATAACCATCATCGACATACTCATCGACAAAGTCCAGCCCACTGTGTTGAGCAAGATATTCTTTTATTAGTTCCCGCTGGTTCTTGATACTATCGCTCTCCAGCTTATCGCCATCTTCACGGGATAACCGCATATATCCCGCTGTTCTGTTTCCTGATAAACGCATAAAAAGCCATTGACCTCCTCATTTACTTGCCTTGCGGCTGTAAACCAAGAAATCAATGGCTTCCTGAATACTCATTATTAATTGACCCACAATCAGTATAGCACAGCTTCCGGTTTTCTGCCACAGTTTTTTTAATTCACCGGATTCATTTATCATGCTTACACAGAAACGCAGTCTCCGAGACATTCTTCCAGTTTCCTTGTTCCTGCAAAACTAATTTTTACAATCACACCATGGCTTCGGTAACAATATGGATTTTTAATCTGCCGGATATAATCCACTACCCGCTCCTGCACAGGAAGTTCTGGATCAATTTTTACATTTTCCATATCCACAAGTTCTTCCCGATCAATGGTTCGTATATCTACTGATGCCAGCTTTTTTAATTTCGCCAACCAAAATATTTTCTCATTCTTTCCCATGCTTTCCTCACTCTCCAAATAAACACTCCGACAGGAAATGCTCCAGCTGCTTCCTTCCATTGTCACTGATCGTCACAATCATCCCCTCATACCGATAGTAATAAGGATTCCTTGTCTGCCGGAGCAGCGACAGCGCCTGCTGCTCCTCGGTCAGCGTTTCGTCAACCTCAATCTCAGTCAGTTCCGTCAAATCTTCTGGTTTCAGTTCTCCCGGCCGCATATTGCTCATCCTGGACAGCTCCATCCGCATTTCTAAAAGATTGTCATAGCCAAGCTCTGCCGCCAATGTCTCCCCGTCAATCCTGATGTGATTCTCGTTGGTCATTTTCATAGAAATATCACTCCTTTCACATATCCCAATCGTCGGAGCACAAATGGCAAGTACTTTTTTGAAATTCTTTTTGTCAGCTTGCGTAGAGATGTATTCCCATTGGGATATATGAAGGAGTATTTAAGGGCCATTTTTCTAAGGAAGAGCGAAGCGACATTTTTAGAGCAAGATACGCCTGCCGAATACGAAAACTCCATTCTGGATTTTTCTATTCGCCGGCAATCTTGTTGGGGAATCCGGCTCCCCAATCCCTCGGTGGCAAAATCCGGCAAATTTTGCATGTGGCTCCACTTCCATTCCGCAGCGTCCCTGCCGGATGGCATGGCCGGAATGCTCCGCATGAAAAAACACCACCGCTAGGGGTGGTGTGGAAAGGACGGTATTATGGCAAGGCCAAAAAAAGATACATTACCGATAAAAAACCATACTTTCGTCGTTCGTCTGGACGATGTGCAGTATTCCATTATTGAAAAATACGCTTCACAGCTTGGAATCTCCATGGCGGAATATATCCGCCGGCAGGCAGTTCATGGGAAAGTGGAAATATATCATCCCGTTGTAGCGTCTCTACCAGAACTGCAGAAGTTAACGGATGAGTTTTCCGCTATCGGCAACAACCTCAATCAGATCGCCCGGTACTTCCATACAGGCGGTTTGCAGTCCAAAGCAATGCGGGAAGAGATCAACTGCTGTATTGCGGAAATTATGGAAATGCGAAAAACTGTAATGAGAATGGCAGGTGAATTTCATGGCGGTACTGAAACACCTCTCCAGTAAAAACGCCGATTATGGGAAGGCGCTGGAATACCTGATCTTCCAGCACGACGAGCGTACTCAGAAACCGGTTCTGGATGCTAATGGCAATCGAATTCTCCGAGAAGAATATTATCTGGACGGAATCAACTGCCACCCCTTCTCTTTTGATAAAGAATGTGAGCAGCTTAACGCCTACTATCACAAAAACCAAAAACGGGAAGACATTAAATCCCATCACTATATCATCAGCTTTGACCCAAGAGATAAAGAGGATTCTGGCCTGACCGGTGAGAAGGCCCAGACTCTCGGCCTGGAATTTTCCAGACGCTTTTTCCCCGGACATCAGACTCTTGTCTGCACCCATATGGATGGTCATAATGGCAGTGGTAACATTCACGTCCATATTGTCATCAACAGTGTGAGAAAACTGGATGTAGAGCCACAGGATTTTATGGAGCGCCGGTGTGACAGCCGGGCAGGCTACAAACACCACCAGACCAGAAACTATCTGACCGCTATGCAGGTGGGGCTCATGGAAATCACAAAACGGGAACATCTTCATCAGGTCGATCTACTTTCACCTGCTCCAGTGAAAGTAACAGAACGGGAATATTGGAAAAACCGAAGAGAACAGGAAATATTAAACGAACTAAATGCCCGCATTATTGCCGATGGCATGAAACCTCGCACAACAAAATACCAGACACAGAAGCAATTTCTCCGGGACGCTATCAATAATATCGCATCCACGGCCCACTCGCAGGAAGAATTCCAATCTGGTCTAAAAGAAAAGTATGATATTCTCTTAAAAGTAAGCCGTGGCCGATATAGCTATCTCCACCCGGAACGTCAAAAATATATTACCGGAAGAAAACTCGGAAACAATTTTGAGAAAAAATATCTGTCGGAAATTTTTGCTGAAAACGCAAAATCAGAAAAATCCTTTGAGGACAGGCCTGCAGTACCGGCGAAGAAACCGGAAGGAGAATCCATCGCCACGGCCGTTGGAAAGAAGCAGACGGAATACATCCCTGGCTATGACTATGAAGCTGATCCGGTCGCCATTTTATTTATCCGCTCTGACCTGCGCCTGGTCATTGACCTGCAGAATAATATCAAAGCACAGCAGAACGCCGCCTACGCACAGAAAATTAAAATCTCCAATCTGAAAGAAATGGCAAAAACCGTCTGCTATATTCAGGAACGCGGATATGATACCCGTGAAAATCTCGCTGATACATTGGAGGAAATCAATGAGAAATTCAGAGACGCCCGGAAAACGCTCCGTGACACCGAGAACCGAATCAAGACCTTGAATGAACAGATTCATTATATCGGCCAGTACCAGTCCCGGAAGTCCATACAGGCTCAGTTTTTAAAATCCCGGAACAAGAAAAAATTCCGTCAGGAGCACCGTTCCGAATTGGATTTATACAACGCCGGCGTGAAATATATCAGAGAGCATTTTGCTGGGAAAGCACCGTCGCTAAAGTCGCTCAAAGCAGAGCGTGACCAGCTTCTCCAGATGAAAGAAGCCCAGTACGGAACGTATCAGTATTTCCAGGATTACCAAAAAGAGCTGCGTACTGTCAGTTCCAATGTAGACATGATTCTCGGTAAAGGAAAAACCAGAACGCCGGACAGAGAAAAAGCGCAGGACATCTCGTAATGAGAGCCTGCGCTTTCTTATTATATTATTTCTCCGGAGTCATAAACCAGATGGATCATTCTATATCGAATATCTCAAATGCAGCCAGCTTCAAAGTCTGCAAATCATTGATCTGCCGTCCTTTATATTTCCATACCCACTGGTTATTATAAACAAAGCCGTAATTTCCATTCCGACGAATAGCCGTTATACGCTCTCCCTTATACCGAAGCACCCAATTTCCTTTGCTATTTTTCTGCCATTCCTTTTTTAAAAAATTATTGCGTCTTGCGGCGCGATTTTTCATTTGTCTTTCATGTTCCGGATGCGTCACATAATCCTCTGTCATTTTGCAGGCGCAATCACATCCAACCCGTATTTCTCCCTCATAATCGGGATGCGTTAGAATATGCACATATCGAATTCGCTCATTGTGGCACATTTCACATGTCTCATATTCAAAATCGTCATCAACGGCATCCTCTCTTATATCAATATAATCTACCAACGTCCAGCCTTTGTGTGGAACACCTGGGTTATCCCATCTCGCCATAACCAAAGCACATCCTTTCTTCTAATTCATGGAAATTTTGGGGCAAAGAAAAGACACAGGATACCTAACAGGAAATAGGAGCTATCCTGCTATTTTGTCACATATTTCTGATTCTTACTTCGTGGTTTATCAGGAATAGTCATTCTAATGCTTCCATCTTCTAGCATAGGTTTGAGATAATGTTCCCAAAAATATCTTCTATTTGATAAACCCATATATTCCATCATCTCTTTCCTACTTCTCGGTACTGTGCAAAAATCTAACAAGTTCTTTTTATCATGTGTGGTATCATGTGTGGCATCATGTGTGGTCGCCACCCATGATGTATCTTCTTTTCCCCAATTTTTATTTTTTAATGTTGCATAAAGCATAAACTCAGATTGGCGATATACCGGTTCCGGCAAGCCTGCTTCTTCCATATCTCTATATACACGGTCAACACCTTCTCCAAACTCTTTTACGAGATCGTATTCATTAAGCAGTTCAACAATCTTCGGATTTCGAGAAAAATGAAACTCCCGGATATTGTTTATCCGAACAAGACCCGGAAGTATTCCCGGGCTTTCCACAGTAAAATGGTCATCAAACATTTTTATCTGAATATCTGTTCCACCGATACTGTAATCACGATGTGCAGCGGCATTCACGATCAGCTCGGTCCAACAGAACTCTGGGAATTCCGGAATAGTTTGAAATACCGCTCCCTCACCAAGTTTCGTATATTCCCGAATCTGCGTTTTTACAAAAGCTACCGCTTCCCTGACCTGATCAAGAATCCGTCCTGTAAATTTTACGTCTTTAACCACATTCATGCGATCGCCTACCTCAGCGGTTTTTCCTTCATAACGGACGAAACGGATGCGTGCCCGTGGAAAAAAACGTTGCGGATTGGTTCCAAAAAGAAGAATCGCCGCCCCACTCACTACCTCATTATCGCCATGTAACGTCACAAAGTCGTGATTATGCCGGAGATAATGTTTGGCGTCCCCTTTGGTATATCCAATCTTTTTGCAATACTCTAAAACGAAATCTAAATCGAGATCATCTATCGTAGCATTAGCAACCGGCTGATCTTCAAAGTATTTGACTCCCTTGGCATACACAAGCTGAAGTCTTTGCTCAAAATTTAGTCTTTTGCTTTTATCTCCGACACGAAGAAAAACGTCATCTGCCTGGTTGGATACAACCTTGTTATTCGGAAATACCTGAATCCGTAGAACATGATCAGGATTTCCATTATTATTTGTTACATCTATGGTTTTTAGATCTACTTGAACACTCGGAATACAATAATCATACGGAACCCGCAAAAGTTCATTTACATTTCTCTCATAATTATCTATTCCCGTAATTGTTCCATCATCCTCAATTCCAATAGCGAGATATCCCCCATCCGCATTAGCCATCGCCACAATAGGTATAGCAAGATCAACCGCCTTAATCCGTGCAGACTTTCTATCCATAATCTGCTTTTCTGTGGAAAACTGCAAATCTTCAATTCTATCAGGATCAAACACAGCCGCACCTTCTTTCATAAATTTTCTTCTGAAAATGTAATTAATATAATACCTCAGATTCTGATCCACATCAATGGTTCCAATTGTAAAATTTTATCGGCCATTTTCATATTATATAAACCTGCATATCTTTTAGCCTTCCTATGAACTTTTCCACAAATCTTACAGGAAACTTTCATTCCGAAAATATCTCAAAACGAAAAAAGGTGCCAGGATTTTCTCCCGACACCCCTCTGTCATTTACGGTTGCGTTCCCTGTCCTCTTGTGCCTGTTCTGGCGGATTCTTTCCATACCAGGTAGCGATTTCCGCCTGCTTTTCCCGTAATCGCCGCAGTACCGACTCCCGCTTTCCGGAACGATTTTTTGTATGCTCTTTGGCGCTGTTATTAATTCGCCCGTCAATCATATCGTAATTCTGTTCCCCGTAAGCTTCGGCGCTGCGCAGATATTCGCCATTCTCGTAATACTTTTGCCATATCTCCATTTCCGGCTTTTGGGAAATCTCCGGCGGCCTCTCATGTCCCAATGATATGGTCTGCCGAATCTGCCGGATTGTCTCTTCATCGAATCCCTGGAATGTATCTTCCGCCGCCTTGCGCCCCTGGTCATCTACCACCGCATAAGCGGCACTACGTCCATACTTCTCCGATGCCAGAAGGAAAAAATGTTTCCCATCTATGATTGTTTCATCGGCAGCCATCCAGCTCCCTTTTCTCCCCTCCATCTGAAATCCTTCCGTATCCATTGTGAGCAGGGCTGTTGAGGAAGAGCTGCGGAAAAATCCGGGAATAACCACCAAACCGCCTTTATCCACATAGTAAGCTGTTGAGACTCCCTCTTTTGTGACAGCGATAATATCGCTGATATTCAGGGCATTTCCCGTAAATCTTGCCGGCAGTTTTTTCTCCAGCTCGCTTCGAATTTCCTCCGGCTTTTTCTCCTTCGGCATTATCGTAATGTATACCTGCTGATAATGCTCCACATCTACCCGCAAATGATTTTCCTTAAGATACTGATAGGATTTATACCGGAGATGCCGCACGGACGTATCCGCTTTCAACTGATATACCGCATACTGATTCAGTCTCATTCTGACTCCACTTCTTCCTCTAACCGGTAAACCTCAAAATCCATCTCCGCAAATTCCGCATCGGAGATCTGTTTCAGCTTTTCTGCCGCACTGATTACCACTGCGCTCAGTTCTTCATCTCCTCTGGTCATAGGTATCACTTCCTCCACCGCATGAAGAGCGGCTTCCCGGCTTTCCGTATCAAACATAGAAATGACCCGCATTTCATCTTCTTCAAAAACCACTTTTCTCATAATGACTGTTCCCCTTTCTTCCGCTCCTGTTTTTTCTGTTCTGGAGATTTTTCTGCACCCTTCAACCTGGACTGACGCTCCCTGAGTGCTTTCAATACGGACTCCTTTTTCCTGCCAGCGCCTTTTTCCTGATTAGACGACGGCAATACTGCTTTCTCCGCATTTTTCTGCATCTTCAGTTCCTCTTTCCGGTCTGGATAATGCTCCAGGATTTCGGCTACCACTTGCTGAATCACAGCACTGTTTTTATACTGATCCGCTAGGCCGATCATTTCTGTATCGACCTTCCCTGCTGACATTAGCTGAATTTCTCCCTGCCACACATTCCTGTCATACAGCTGAAAACCGATTCCCTTAATCCCATGCATCCGTTCTGCCGGTATCTTCTCGTACAATTCCATTGCCTCCTCCAGCGTATCCGCATCATGGTATTCGCCAAGGACAGGAAACTCCATACATTCAGCAACATAATAACGGAGAGACAGATTCTGGTCGGACGGCAGTTCACTTTCCGGCGCTCTTCCTTCTTCCACCGCTGGTATCGGAATATTATCGTGAAACGCAGCCATCTTTTCCTGTAAATTATTCCGTTCAGCCTCTTCCACCTTTACCATAAAATCTTCCACATCCAATACTTTGCAGTTTTCTAATCGAAGATGCTCTTCCTCAAAAATATCTTCCATGGCCTCTTTTACGGAGCATTCCTCATGGTCGTAAGTCCCTCCGTCACGTTCATGATACTCTTTGTCATAAAATGTGTAGTCATACCAGCCTTCCGCCGTTGTCTGGATCAGGAAAAATCCTTTTCCACGCCCAAGCTCGTAAGCAATCTCCGCAGGGCGGTCGTCCAAATAGTTTTTCGCATTGTTGTATGCCTCCGCCACTTCGGAACGGAGCCACTTTCCGCTCAGAGAAGCCGATTTTATGTCAGCCATTTTCTCCAAACCATTTTGGCAGCTGATCAGCGGCATCTGGGAAGGCGGCTGTTCCGAATTTTCCATACCCAGCTGTTTATCCAGATGGTTCGGGAGCGCATGATAAGCGGAAATAGCGTCCTCTATCTCGTCAAAATACTGATACTCACGCTCCGCTTTCACGCCATAAGCGTCATTGACCACATAGTACCGTGCGATAAAAGGCTTTTCCGGCCCTGCCTCGCCAGACTCTGCTATGTGTTCCTCCGGGTCAATCCCCCATGCTTTCCTTTCTTCCTTATCCGGCTCCCATACGGTTCCTTTTTCTTCCCAATACTCCCGAACCGCTTCCAGCGCTCCCTGGTCAAAACCATGTTCCAGTTCCTGCGCCACCAAATTTCCCTCTGAGTCTACAATGACTGCGCCTACAGAATCGCCATATTCATTGTGCCGCATAAGGTAAAAAATTTCATTTTGTATAATACGCCGCTCCACCGGATGCCATAACCCTTCATGCTGTTCCACTTCCACGCCGGTAGTGTCCATTGTTACAGGCGCATACCACATTTTATTGGATAACTCTGCCGTCTGCCTGCGCTGTTCCACAAAATTCGGGAGTTCCGTCCATCCCTTTGCGTCCACATAGTAGGCCCTGGCTTCCCCGCCACGCTTCATTACCAGAACGTCGCTGATCAGCAGGTTATTGCCGGCATCATTCCGGATATCAGCCGTACGGTTGATTCTTCCTTCAAAACTTTCCAGGGATTCATCGTCCTCCAAAAAACTGCTGTAGCCATAAACATAATCCTGTGCTTCAACAGGCTGTCCGTAATCTGCCAGCCCCGATTCTCTGGAAAGATCATCCGTTGCTTTAGAAATATTGGAAAGTTGATACAGAAAATACCGATCCTGACCATCGGATAAATACAGCATTTCATTGGCCCTGCCAATCTCACTTCGCATCCTATCGGTAAGCGCTTCTCTGTTTCTGCTTACCGTCATGTGGCGATATTCCTCTATAGTCTGCTCTCCTTCCATAAAATTAAGGCCATCGCCCAGCCATAAATGCCCGTCCTCCGGCAGTTCCACCTTAAATGCGGTCAGAATTGTTCCGGCATGGTTTATCCGCACATGATTTTCTAAAGCAACCGGCATCCCCGGATCATAGTCCGCTCCCCTTAGTTCATAGCGGTACAGGCCTTCTGGAATCAAAGACAGATTTACTCTGTTTTCAGAAAAGAGGGCAGGTGCTCCAAAAAGATCGACTGTCTGAAACTGCTCTTCCCGCACAAACATACGCTGCCGGACGCCGTTCTCAATCCCCTCGATCATTTCCCCCGCCGTTTTCCTTATGGTATCCATAGATGCACGGAGAACTTTCATATCTTTATCATTGCTCCAACCTGCGATATAGGGGAAAGAATAATCCGAAGTGTCCAGTCCGAAATAGGAAAGCACTGTAAAAGCCACGCTCTCCGCTTCGCACTCTCTGGTTATCTGATCCTTGTGAATTCCCTCTTCCTGCATGATATCTATGTCATGAAGGACAGCGTGCGCTACCTCATGAATCGCTGTTTTTATCGTCTGCAGTTCGCTCATACCAGATTGGATCACGATTTCTTTACTAAGGCTGTCATAATACCCTCTCGATTCTCCACCTACTTCATCGAATCGAATCGGAACCGGCGTTACACTTTGTATGGCTTCCATATATATGGGAAAACGTTCCACATCCGCTGTCAGTTCATTCACATCCAACTCCGGCAGAGGATCGCCCTCTGTCTGGGATATATCAAAAACCGTTGTAGCCTTAAAGCGCAACGCCGTGACCGTTACCTCTTCGGTTTCCGGCTGTCCGTCTTCCCGGATCACCACTTCCCCCGTTTCCGGATCAATTTTTTCCTGTTCTCGCTTTTCCCGGAATGACTCTGGCGCAATAATCTGGATACCTCTTTCCCCTTTTCGCACATGCCGGTTGAATTTTTTCTCCCATGCATGATATCCGGCCACCTTTGTGGCGTCCGGCCTTTGCATGGCGATCAGCAACGTGTTATTAAAGCTGTACCGATGGAACTGGGACATGACCCTCAAATACTCCGCATACTGTTCCGACTGAAACAGTTCTCGCAGCCCGTCCTGCAGACGGTCTGTGATCTCCTTCATTCTTTCTTCTCTTTTTGTAGCCATAAATACCTCCCTGATAAAACAGCCCCGTATCACTCCCGGGGCTGTTTATAATTGTTATAATGATTGTTCGTGCTTTCTGGCGGAAGATTTCTTATCTGTCTGTGCCATCTGTTCCTGTTTATCACGGAGCCGCCCCCGCACGGATGTTTTACCGTGCACCTTTTCTTGCCATACCCTGTCCGCATACCGCAGCGTATTTGCCGGCGCATCCGAAGCCAGATTTTCTGCGCTGCGCTTTGCCGGTTCTGCCTCTCTTCCCATTGGTTCCATCGCCTGCCGGTTTCCTTCCGGAAAATCAGACTCTATATCGTCTTCCACACCCAGCACATCCGCCGTATCCTTTTCATCCATATTTAACAGTGAATTCAATTCTGCCAAGCGTGTCATCTTTTCCGCCAGCTCCGCTTCCTGGGCAAATGGCTTTTTTACTTCCTCTTTCGCTGTCGCCAGCTGCCTTTGCAGGTTTTCCAGTTTCTGCTCCGTCTCCAGCCATTTCTTTTCAATCCCGCCAAGGGCGTTAGTCATACGCTGGATATTTCCCAGCGCATCTTTCCCCATTTCCACCGTATAGCTGCACTGACGCTTCAGTGTCAGCTGATACGTCTGATGAAAACTGTCAAACGCCGCAGACAGGGCAAAACCATAATACTTTCCCACTTTTCCCTGCATGTTTACAGTTTTCAGAGCGCCGCAGGCGGCCAGGAGCACCGTCCCGGCTTCTTTCCGGTCTGTGTACTGCCTCCCGTCAATTTCTATCTGAAAGTGATCTTTTTCCGTTTCCAGAATCGGTTTTGCCGCCTCCATATCCGATTTCATCCCTTCAATCCGCTCCTTCAGCGCAGCGATCTGCATCGGGTACGTCCGGGCAATGTCGGTTTCCATGCGGTATTTGGCGCTGGTATGATTGGCTTTTAACAGCTTTAACTTACTCACCTGTATATCCAGATCCATCTTTTCCTTAATATAAGGATTCCCCGTCGCCAGCGCCTTGATCTCCGCATAAGAGAGCGCCGCATCGTCCACATCTTCGCAGGCCCGTACCGGGGATTTGGAAGTCATAATCTGCGAGATAAATTTCTGCTTGTTCTCCAGAATCTGCCAGCTGTAGGCGTCAAATGTCCCTTCCGTTACATACCGGAAGATTTTTACCTTTTCATTCTGATTTCCCTGGCGCAGTATCCGTCCTTCCTGCTGTTCCAGATCGGACGGTTTCCAGGGACAGTCCAGATGATGCAGGGCAATCAGGCGATCCTGCACGTTGGTGCCGGCTCCCAGCTTCGGCGTGGAACCAATCAGGATACGAACCTGACCAGAACGCACCTTTGCGAAAAGCTCTGCCTTTTGGGTCTCTGTGTTCGCTTCGTGGATAAAAACAATCTCTTCCCTTGGGACGCCTTTAGCAATCAGCTTCTCCCGAATATCGTCGTAAACATTAAAACTACCGTCCGCTTTCGGCGTGGAAAGGTCACAGAAAATCAGCTGCGTTCCCTTCGCCGGCGCAGAGTCCTTCCAAACCTCAAACGCATTTTTCACACACAAATTGACTTTACTCTCCGGTATATCCGGCAGCATATCGTTAATCAGCCGCTGGTCAAGGGCGCATTTTCGCCCGTCGTTGGTAATTTTCAGCATGTTATCTATCCTGGGATCAACACTTCCGCCCCGCACAAGCTCCGCCCGATCCGCAAAAGATGCCACCAGTTCTTTCTGCTCTTCGCTTGGTTTTAAAACCTCATTGACATACTCCGCTTCCGGTACAGGTAACTGCAGCATATCTGCCGTCTGCACATCCGCCGTTTCCTTAAACAGGGAAATCAGCTCCGGAAGGTTAAAAAAACGGGCGAACCGTGTTTTCGTGCGATAGCCCATCCCTTCCGGCGAGAGTTCAATCGCCGTTACCGTCTCCCCAAAAGAAGCCGCCCAGGAATCAAAATGCTCCAGTCCCAGCCTCTGCAGGGTGTCATACTGCAGATAGCGCATAATGGTGTATAGCTCATAAGGTAGGAAACGCCACGCCATACTTCCTTTCGTCCGTGGTCTTGGCG
>ERZ1090880.618-NODE-618-length-19079-cov-5.250000_pt1 | contig 19079 bp, 15 predicted proteins | sample MGYA00478471_ERZ1090880 | MGnify/ENA primary metagenome ERZ1090880 (study PRJEB33644, sample SAMEA5815734) | chicken gut metagenome | biome: Chicken; feature: Gastrointestinal Tract; material: Caecum | place: Ireland | collected 2019-01-01 | study: A study of the... | reverse complement strand
GCAGATGTGGCTGTAATAAGCGGTCTAGGCGAGCGCATGGTTCAAAAGGCCTTTCAGCCCTTCCACATCCGAGAAAAAGAACTGCTTGCAGTTCAGCTTTGCATAAAAGCCGTCCGTCTGTTCCTTTGAAAAGGTCATAACGCCCTTTGCCTCGCCCGCAGCGCTATAATAGACAAATGTGTAGACGCAGTCCTTCGCCGGATTGAGCCCCTTGGCCCACGGATAGTCGTCATCCTCCCGCACGCACATCATATTCATGCCGCGGGCAAACGCCTTGTACACCCGCTTGATATCTTCAAAACAGCAGTCCCCTTCGGCAAGCACTGTGTGCCCGCCTACATCAAAGCGGTGATAGGCTTGGAGGTTTACTTCATACTGCACCTGCTCGCCGCACATCTCATAGCCGAACTTCCGGTAAAACGCGGACGAAAACGGGTAGAGATAGGAAAATGCATACCCCTCCTCATACATCGCGGGCAGGCATTTTTCAAAGCAGGAGCGGATCACGCCGCCCCGGCGGTACTGCGGAAGGGTGGAGACGCCGCCGATCCCGTTCATTTTGCAGGCGTGCCCGTCAAAGTTTACAACATAAGGGATCGTAAACATGAACCCCATCATCGTCTCGTCGTCGTCTTCAAAGGCCGCCCATTTTTCCGTATAAAAGCGTTCCCCGCGCCCTTTTGGATGCTCCTTTGCATCCTTTAGGATCTCTTCGTTCGAACGCTCTTCCGTACACGGAAACTCAAACGCAAGCGCCATGACCTCGCCGCAGCGCTTCAATTCCGCATCTTTGATTTTCCTTACAACCATTTCTCAAATATCCTCCTTTATAGAAAGATTATACCGTGTTAAGCCTAAAACACCCTATCATCTAAAAATTATGATTCCTTCCTTTAATAGTCGTGCGTGGACTCCTCGCTGAAGCCGGTCTGAAGCAGGTCGATATAATCGAACGCCTTGCCGGTTCCAATGGAAACGCATTCCACGGCATTTTCGCTTACATGGGTCCGGATGCCGGTTTCATGCTCGACAAGCTCTGCAACACCCTTTAGAAGCGAGCCGCCGCCCGTCATCACAATCCCGTTTTCATAAATGTCGCTGGCGAGCTCCGGCGGGGTCTTGTCCAAGACGCGCTTGACTGCCGCAACCAGCAGTTCGCCGAACGGCGCAACCGCATCGTAAAGGTCCTGCTCGGACACGGTGATCTGCTGCGGATAAATGCTTAACAGGTTCCGGCCCTTTGCCACAGCCGTCCTTTCGTGCGATGGCTTCCACAGCGTACCGATCTGCTGTTTAAGCTGCTCGGCCATCTTCCTGCCGATGGAGAGATGGTATTTCTGCGCCATCATCTTGATAATCTCTTCATCGATCCGGTTGCCGGCGTACCGCATGGATTCCGACAGGACAACGCCGCCCAGAGAGAGCACCGCCACATCCGCCGTACCGCCGCCGATATCGATTACGAACGATCCGTTGGCCTTTGTCATGTCGATGCCCGCACCAATGGCCGCCGCAATCGGTTCTTCAATCAGATAGACCTTCCTGCCGCCCGCGTGGACGATCGTGCGCACAACCGCGCGGCGTTCCACCTCTGTGACGGAAGAAGGCACGCAGATTACAACGCGGTGCTTCACCAAAAAGCTGCTGCACGCGCGCTTGATGAACTCCTTTAACATCATCTCCGTCAGGACATGATCCGATATAACGCCGTTTTCCAGCGGAAACTCCGCCTTAATATACCCCGGCGTCTTGCCGAGCATGGAGAGCGCCTCGCTTCCAGCGGCTATCAGCGTATCGTCCCGCGTATTGACGGCAACGATGGCCGGTTCGCGCAAAAGCTCGCCCTCACCTGATTTATAAATAATGATCTTGGTCGTACCAAGATCAATGCCGATATCCAATGCTCCCATTTTGCATCACCCGGTTTCGTTTTGATTCCGCATCCGGCGCGCGCCGGATGCGGTTTCACTTATTGTATCACAGCTTGCCCGTGCCTGTAAACCGTGTTTTTGCCGCTGTCAGGCACAAAACCCGGCGCGCGCCGGCCTGCTTTAAGGCAAGCGCCGATTCTTTGAGCGTCGCGCCTGTTGTAAACACGTCGTCGACCAGCAGCACGCATTTTCCCGCAAGCATTTTGGGGCTTGGCGCGCAAAAAGCACCGGCAAGGTTTCCGCGCCGCTCCTCCTTTGGAAGCGCATGCTGCTTTTTCGTGCGGCGTATCTTGCGCAGCGCCTTTTTCTCCCACGGGACGGAAAGCTGTGCTGAGAGCGCCCGGCAAAGCCAGTCCGTCTGGGAAAAGCCGCGCCGGTAACGATCCCATGGGTGAAGCGGGACCGGCACAATCAAATCAGGCCGCATCAGCTCGGACTCCCGATAGCGTCCGGCCATCAAGACGGCGAGCTGTTCGGCGCACAGCCGTTCCCCTTCAAATTTCATCCGGTGAACCGCCTGCTGCGCCCCTTCCTCATAGTAATAGACCGAAACGGTGGTCAGGCCGCAGGTGCAGTCGCCGTACGCGCTGCCGCAGAACGCGCACCGCCCCGCTTCCACATACGGCTGATGATCCTCACAGGCACAGCTGCTGCAAAACAGTGTGCCGCATGGAACCGGCTTTGCGCAAAAAAGGCACCGTTCCGGAAACAGGGCGTGCCCCACCCCTTTCTTTAACGCCGCCCAGTTCATCCGAGGATACTCTCCCTCAGCATGGTTTTCAATCCGGTGTAGCGCAGCATCTTTTTGTCGTTTTGCACCATGTACTGGATGCGCCCGCGCTGCCCGACCAAGATCAGGATCTTTTTGGCGCGCGTGACGGCCGTATACAGGAGATTGCGGAAATACAGCTTGTCATATCCGCCCATCACCGGCAGGATAATCGCCTCAAACTCACTGCCCTGGCTCTTGTGCACCGTCACCGCATAGGCAAGCTCCAGTTCCTCCGCCATATCGAAGGTGTAGTAGGCGGCGCGTCCGTCAAATTCGATCGCCATGGTTTTGGAGCCGCGGTCGATCATACGGATAATCCCAATGTCGCCGTTGAAAATGCCCGCGCCCCTCTCCACGCCGCGTGACCACGGTATATCGTAATTATTGCGCACCTGCATGACCTTGTCCTCCACACGGAACGTATACACGCTTCCCTTATACTCTGTTTTTCCCTCTGCCCGGGGATTTAACCGCTCCTGCAGCAAGCTGTTGAGCGCAATTACGCCAAGGTCGCCCTTTCGCTGCGGGCAGAGGACCTGGATATCCTCCGTAGGGGAAAAGCCATAGCTTGCCGGGAGGCGCCGCCCGCAGAGGTCTAAAATCAACTGCTGCGCCGCATGGGTATCGCTTTGGGGAAGGAAGAAAAAGTCGTTGTCCTTCCGCGAGAGTTCGGGCATCTCCCCTTCCACAATGCGGTGCGCATTTGTGACGATCAGGCTTTTGGCGGCCTGCCGGAAAATTTCGGAAAGCTCCACCGTCGGCACCGTATCGCTTTCAATCAGGTCGCGCAGGATATTCCCTGCGCCGACGCTTGGAAGCTGATGGAAATCCCCGACTAAAATCAGTTTTGCCGAAGGCTTCATCCCGCGCAGCAGCGCGTCGAACAGCAGGGTGTCCACCATCGACACCTCGTCTACAATGACGGCGTCCGCATCAAGGGGGTCCTGCTCATTGTGCACAAAGGTCAGCTTTCCCGTCTTTGCATAGCCCACCGACACCTCCAAAAGGCGGTGGATCGTCTTCGCCTCACGGCCGGTGACCTCCGCCATGCGCTTGGCGGCGCGGCCGGTCGGCGCAGTCAGCGCCACGCGCTTTCCCTGCTGTTCCAGCACCTCGATGATCCCGTTTAAGGTCGTGGTCTTACCTGTGCCGGGGCCGCCGGTCAAGATAAACAGCGCGTGCTCCGCCGCCTGCGCAATCGCTTTTCTTTGCAGCGCGGCGTAACGGATCCCCTTTTCCCGCTCAATTAAATCGATAGCCTTTTCCACGCCCTGCGGCTTTTCCGAATAGACCGACAGCATCACATGAATGCGCCCGGTGATATACTGCTGCGCCGTATAGTATTCGGGAAGGAAAATGAGCGGCGTATTCTCCGTCATGGTGTAAAAGGCCTGACTGGCAAGCCCGTTGTCCAGCCCGATTTCAACCTCTTCTTCCGGCAGGTCTAAAAGCCTTGCCGCCGTTGGAAGCAAAAGACGGCGCGGGAGGGCCGTGTGTCCGTTCGACGTGTTGTGCGACAGCACATACCGCAGCCCTGCCGAGACGCGCTCCGGGGCATCCTTTGGAAGGGAGAGCGTCTGCGCGATGGCGTCCGATGTAGAAAACGGCACGCCGATATCAGAGAGCGACAGGATATACGGGTTTTCCCGTATCCGCTCCATGGCCGAAGCCCCCCATTTTTTATAGACAGCGACGCTTTTTACCGGGTCAATCCCATGCTGGGACAAAAACAGCATCAGCGAGCGCACGCCGAAGAGCTGCCGGAACGCTTCCGCCATCTTTTCCGCCTTTGCCCGGCTGATGCCCTGCACTTCGGCAAGACGCATCGGATCCTCTTCGATGACCCGAAGGGTATCGTCGCCAAACTTGTCCACAATGCGCCGCGCGGTCGCCGGGCCGATGCCCTTGACCACGCCGCCTGCCAGATACCGGCGGATAGCCCCGGCGGTTGCCGGCAGCCTGCGCTCGCACATCTGTGCACGGAACTGCACGCCGTGTACGCTGTGCGTCTCATAATAGCCGGTAAGCTCCAGCTCTTCCCCTGCTTCGACCGCGCCCATTGCGCCGACCGCACAGACAAGCTCGCCGCCGATATCCAAATCCAGCACGCAAAATCCCGTCTCTTCGTTTTTAAAGATCACGTCTTCCACACTGCCGCTTATTTTTATGTACTCGCGCTGCTGCGCCATTCTTCCTGTCCCCCCGCCGGATAAGCGTCCGGCGCGCTTTGTACAGCTATATACGGATGCCGCTTTAAAAAGCGCGCAACAACCGCCGCAGTCTGTTCGTCCATTCCCGCGTCCAGTATCAGGACATCCCGGATCCCAAACAGCACGTATTTGCGCAGCAGGAATTCCATCTCCTCCACATGGCCGCGCACCGTTAAGACCACCCGCTCCCCCGCGGCACCGCTTTCCCGCAGAAAGGCCGTGCACAGCCGGGACAAAAGCGTAATCATCCCCAAAAGGCTGGTTGCGATGAAAAAAAACAGACCAAGATATTCGCCCATATTCAGTCACCTCAATGACAGTATATGGGCGAAAAATAGATGTGTTACCGCCGGACGCGCTTACAGCTCGCCGCGGCTCTTCGCCTTCAGGTAGGCGTTGATAAAGCCGTCGATATCCCCGTCCATGACCGCTTGGATATTGCCGTTTTCAAAACCGGTCCGATGGTCTTTGGCAAGCGTATACGGCATAAAGACATAGGAGCGGATCTGGCTGCCCCATGCAATTTCCTTTTGCACGCCCTTGATATCTTCAATTTTGTCAAGGTGTTCGCGCTCTTTGATCTGGATCAGCTTGGAACGAAGCATTTTCATCGCGTTTGCTTTGTTTTGCAGCTGGCTGCGCTCCGTCTGGCACGCGCAGACGATGCCGGTCGGGATATGTGTGATCCGCACCGCAGAGGAGACCTTATTGACGTTCTGGCCGCCTGCGCCGCCGGAACGGTACGTGTCCACCTGCAAGTCCTCCGGGCGGATATCGATTTCGATACTGTCGTCGATTTCGGGCATTACCTCCAAAGAGGCAAAGGACGTATGCCGCCGGCCGGAGGCATCAAACGGGGACACCCGTACCAGCCGGTGTACGCCGTTTTCGCTCTTTAAAAAGCCGTAGGCGTTTTCCCCCTCCACAATGGCGCTTACACTTTTAATACCCGCTTCTTCGCCGGCCAGGTAATCGAGCGTTTTCATAGAAAAGCCGTGCCGCTCCGCCCAGCGGGTGTACATGCGAAACAGCATGCTGACCCAGTCCTGCGCCTCGGTCCCGCCTGCGCCCGCATGGAAGGTCAGGATGGCGTTGTTCGCATCATATTCCTCCGTCAGCAGCGTTTTCAGCTTCATAGATTCAAGCTTTTCCTTAAAGTCGTCAAGCTCGCCCTGCACCTCTTCCGCCGCGCTTTCGTCCCCTTCCTCAGTCGCCATTTCCACAAGCGTCGCCAGATCCTCATGCTGGCTGCACAGCCTTTCATAGGACTCCACCGCGTCTTTGAGCTGGCTGGTACGGCGCAGCACCTTCTGGGATTCCTCCATATCGTCCCAAAATTCCGGCTGGGCGGCGCGTCCCTCCAGCTCGCTGATTTCCATTTTCTTTCTATCTATACCAAGCGCACTTTTTAAATCATCCAGCTGCGGCTTTAAGTTCGCAAGCTCAACTTTTACTTCATCGTAAAATAACAAAAAAACCACCCTTTTTGTAAAGCAGACCGTTTTGCGGTTTGCTGTTAAATTGATCGGCACATACGTCTTCTTTTTATATTATACGGAAAACCCGCCCGCTTGTAAAGCCTTCCGGCCGCTTGACAAAGCGCTTTTTCCTGTTTAAAATGATTAAAACAAGATAAACAGCCGTTTTGCGGCGTTTTTCCGCCCGGCGCGGCAGACGGCCATAAAGCGCAGGGCATGCCGTAAAAATTGAAAAGCCGCCTTATAAAAGGGGCTTTCCTTTTTTACGGCGGCTTTTGCGTGACGACAGGAGTTTTTATGATGACAAAAGATCTGCAGGAGCAAATCCTCAAGCTGAAAAAGGAAAAGGACGCGTGCATTTTCGCACACAGCTACCAATCCCCTGATATTTTGGAAATCGCCGATTTGACGGGCGATTCTTTTGCGCTGAGCGTGAAGGCGAAGGCGTACGCATGTAAGACTGTCATCCTCTGCGGCGTCCGCTTTATGGCGGAGACGCTTAAAATGCTGTGCCCCGAAAAGACGGTTGTGCTCCCGGTGGCGGATGCGACCTGCCCCATGGCCGAGCAGATTGCGCCTGAACGCGTGCTGGCATTTAAAAAGGAACACCCGGAGTTTGCCGTGGTGGCCTATATCAACACCTCGACGGAGTTAAAGGCCGTCTGCGACGTCTGTGTCACCTCTTCAAGCGCCCTTCAGATTGTGGAGAAGCTTCCGCAAAAAGACATCCTGTTTATTCCGGACAAAAATCTCGGCAGCTTTGTCAAAGCAAAGCTGCCGCAGAAAAATATTGTCCTTTGGGAGGGCTTCTGCCCGGTGCACAACGCCGTCACATTGGAAGAGGTTTTGGCGGCAAAGGCGGCGCATCCTTCCGCAAAAGTGCTTATGCATCCGGAACTCAGCGCAGACGCCGTCCGTTTCGCAGACGTGGTCGGCAGCACGGCGGACATCCTCCGCTACGCCATGACGCACGAGGAGGACTGCATTATCGGGACGGAAAAAAGCATCGCGGATTACCTCTCCCTTGTCCGGCCGAAGCACCGCTATTATCCGCTTTCCAAAAAGCTGATGTGCCCGGATATGCGCATCACCAACCTCTCCGACGTATACCACGCGCTCAACGGCTCGGGCGGCCTTGAAATTGAGCTGGACGAGGCGCTGTGCAGACAGGCAAAGCGCTCCATCGACGAAATGATCCGCTTGGGAAGCTGACCGGGCAGGCAAAAAGAAAGGGGTTACACCGCATGATTAAATGCGAGCAGGACAGCCGCACCCGCCGCACAAAGGCCGCGCTCCGCGCGGGGCTCGCTGCCCTGATCCGGGAAAAGGGCGTTGCAGGCGTTACCGTCCGCGAGCTGGCCGAACGCGCCGGGATCAACCGCGCGACATTTTATATCCATTACCACGATATCGACGATATGCTCGGCCATATATACCGCGAAATCCTTTCGGACCTTGCCGCTGTGCTGGAAATGCATCAGAAGGAGGAAAGCGCAGAACGCCCCTTTTCTATCCTCTGTGATATATTCCGTTTCCTGCAAAAGCACAGCGCCATGTGCGCCGCCCTTTTAAGCGAGCGCGGCGACCCTGCGTTTATTGAGCAGATCAAAGCCCCCATCCGGGACAAGTGCGTCCGGGACTGGAAGCGGCTCCGTCCGGACGAGCCAAACGAGCACAGGGCGGCTTATTTCGCTTCCTACATCGTCTCCGGCTGTGTAGGGCTTTTTGAACAATGGCTGAAGGGCGGCATGCAGGAGACGCCTGAGGAAATGGCGCAGCTTGCCGACCGGATGATCCGGACCGGCGTCAAAACCATGCTTACGCCATAACCGGGGGGTTGTGCTGATAGTCAAAGCCGCAGGCCTCCAAAAAGGCGCGCGCCATCAGCGTAGCGCCGACCTGATTCGGATGGACGCGGTCCCATGCAATATATGAGGAATGCCGGATCTTGCAGTAGTCCTCGTACACCTTTTGGAAGTCGACCAGCGTCAGACGGTGCTTTAAAGCGATCTTTTTGCAGATTGCCCCGTATTCATCCATACGCGCACGCATTTTGTCCGCACGGTTCGGTTCTATATAGTAAGGCGTCAAAAGGAAGACGCCTTTTACTTTTTGCGGGATCATCGCAACCATCTTTTCTATGTTTTCCTCATACTCCTCCGGCATGACCTGGCAGTCCAGCATAGCGGGCGTGTCGAACTGCCGCCACACGTCGTTGATGCCGATACAGATGGAAACCCAATCCGGGTCGAGCGCCACAACATCCCGCTCAAACCTGGCCAGCAGGTCCCGGCTTGTATTGCCGCTTACGCCGGCGTTCGTCACGCGGACGCGCACCTCCGGATAATATGCGGAAAGCATATTTTCCACAATGCGGACGTAGCTTCTCCCGACATTGTCAAAAAGCCCTTCGCCGACCGGCTGGGCGCTGTCCATGTCCGTCACGGAATCCCCTGCGAACACGATCCTGTCATAATCTTCAAACAACATACCAATTCCTCCCGCCGCTGCACGCGGCTTTTTTTAAAGCGGGTTCTCCCGCTTTTTTTCAACATGCAAAAGCGCACCGCGCCGCGTTACCGCAGGAAAACCGCCAGCCTTGCCTTGAACCACGATATGGCCGGCCCTAAGAAAAAGGCGATCAGGATGGTGACAATCCCCACTGTCCCGCCGATAGCAAAGCCCAGCACCAAAAAGGCCGTATCCCATGCGATGCGGATCACCTTAAAGGGGACGCGGGGAAGACGGGCGGAGATGATAAACGGCAGTACGTCGTAAGGCGAGCCGCCCAAATCCGCACACAGATAGGCGGAGGCGCCGGAGATGAAGACGGCCAGCACCGGAAGAAGCAGGAGCCAGCAGACCAGCGGGCTGTCAAAAAAGCCCGCAGGGAATACCTTAGACCAAATAAAGCCGAAAAAATCCGCGATATATCCCACGCACACCATATTGCCAATGGTGCCAAAGCCGATTTTCCCCAGATCGAATATCACGACAAAGACAAACAGCACGGCCGCACAAATAAGCTGCCACGTCCCGTAGGTAAGCGGAAGGCGGTTTGATATCCCCATGACAAAGCATGTCCACGGGTCGGTCCCCAAATCGATCTGGATCAGCAGGGAAAGCCCAAACCCTTGGACTAAAACCCCGATCAGCATCATAACCATACGCGTCCAGAACTTGGGCGGACGGGCAAAACAAGCAATCTTCATAAGCTGTCTTTTCCCCATTTCAGTTGTTTACCTTTTCCGCTGTTTATTATACGGCCCGCCGTGCCAAAAGGCAAGCAGGAGTTTTCCGCTTGGCCGGGATCAAGCTCCCGCCCCATAAAACGGGCGCTGGAAGATACCGCAGCAGTGCTGCTTTGCCTTGGAAGAGCGGCCATACCGGCCAAATTGCGGCTTGCAGGAAGTTTTGGCCTATGTGCGTTCCCCGTATCAAATTTTATCTTGTGGGAAACGGCCGGTCCGCCTTATTGCAGGCCCGCGCGGTTTTCTTTACCTATTTTTTTATCATGCGGAATTTATACCTAAAAGCGGCAGGAAAGAGCGCCGGGGCGTTTGCCCGGGCGCTCTTTCCTTTTTCTGCCTGCCGTCAAACGGCCGGCTATTTTATTTTCCCATCGCCGCCCATCAGGGCGGTCAGTTCTTCAATGCGCTCCAGCGGGAAGGGCGGCGACGTCAGGGGCTTTAGCGCAATGGACATCAGCTTCATCGGATTGTCGTCCGCCGCTGTGCGGTTCGAGCTGAGCTTGCCGCACCGCTTGCAGCGGTGGATGACGGCCCATTCGCCGTTTTTGCGCACCCAAACGCCGACCGGCTCCATAATGCCGCCGCACGCAGAGGCACGATCCCCCGGCTCATCGTCTACATGCAGGCTTGTAAGGCAGTTCGGACAGTGGTTGCGGTGGCCGCTCCCCGCCCCCTGCGGGAACACGGGGCGTCCGCACAGCTTGCAGGTAAACGTGTCGTTGCACGCATGTGTTTTATAGTATCCTTTTTCGTATTGTATCCTTTTGTTTTCCCGATTCATGGGGATAATCCTCCTAAAAGCCATATTGCTGTCCTTTTGGGAGGCTCTGCGGTGTGTGTTTACGCAAACCTCCCGGTTGGCACAATGGCACACATCCCCATATGCAGACGATACATCATATTGCTTCTTCCTTTCCGCGGCCGTCTTGCCTATTCGGCCGGACGGCCGTCAATCGAGATATTTGTCAACTGCTTCAAACAGCGTATGGTTCCCATACGCCCAATACATCAGGCCGGCCAGCCCCTTTTCGCGGATAAAATCGCACTTTGCCTGAATGGATTCCGGCGTCTCGTACGAGATAAAGTCCGCGCCGTCATAGAGGTATGCGGCCTTGGCGTTGTCGTCCCACAGCTTGGTGAAGCGGTTTGCCTCCACGGCCTTGTCGTCCTGCAAGTCAAACTCTGTGCGGATATTGCCGACGGTAGAGGCTTTCTGGCCAAGGCCGTGCGTCCCGCCGTCGACTACGCCCGCCCAGCGGCGGCCGTAAAACGCTGCGCCGAACACCATTTTCCCGTAGGGAACGCCTGCCTCGTGATAAAGGCGGACGGTCTTTTCCCCGCACGGGCCGTCGGGATCGCCGGTCTGCGGATAGAGGTTGGTGTGGTGGCCCGCATGATCCTCAAAGCCGCCGCGCAGGTCATATGTCATCAGGTTGACGTAATCGACGATCTTTGCCACCTTGTCCATCTCCGTATTTTCAATAAACGACTCGCCGCCGCCCACCGCACAGGTGAGGAGATATGCCTTCCCCGTCTCCTTCTGGAGCGCAGAAAGGCCGTCGCGCAGATCCTGCATCAGATATGTGAAATTCTGTTTGTCCTTTGGATCGCACGCAATTTCCGCCGTATCGATGCAGGGATATTCCCAATCGATGTCAGCGCCGTCAAAGTCGTATTTTTTGATGATCTCCAGCGCAGAGGAGACAAACGTGCTGCGGCCCTCTTTGGTCATGGCCGCCTGTGAAAAGCCGTCTGCGCCCCATCCGCCGATGGACAGGATCACCTTTAGCTGCGGGTTTATCCGCTTGTAAACCGCAATCCGGTCCAAATACTGCAAATGATCGACCGTTACAACATTGTCGCGGATCAGGCCGAAGGCGATGTTGAGATGCGTAATCCGCATAATGTCGTATACCCGTAGATCGTTTACGGTATTCTCCATGATATAAGGAGCAAAAATGTGTTTTTTCATAAAGATTCCCTCTCTCTTTTTTAAATTACAAGCCCGCATCCCGGCAATCTATGCCGTCCGGCCTGTTTTTCACAATTCATAGGACACGCAGGCAGCCGGCCTGCCGGATGCCCAGTATATGGCAGCAGCCGGGAAACAGCGTATGCTCCATAAACGAGACAAACGCCGAAAGCTTGGCCGCCGGGACGTATGCTTGGATCGTTCCGGCGAAGCCGCCGCCGTGCACACGTACGGTGCCTTCCCCGTTTAAGGCGCAGGCGGCCGACGCAAGCGCCACGGCGACAGCCTGATGCTGGGGAAAGCGGCTGCTGTATATATTCTGCAAAAGCTCCCAAGACGAATGTCCGGACGCAGCCGCCTGCCGCAAAAAGCCGGCCATATCATCCTGCTTTAACGCTTTTGCCATATCCAGCACGCGTTCGTTTTCTTTAACAAAATGCAGCGCACGCAAAAAGCCCCGGTCGCCCGCAGTGCGGCGCACCTCGTCCGCCTGTGCAAAAAGCGAATCCGCGCCGATCCCCCTTAAAACCGTTTGGCCGAACACGGAAGCCGCAAGCGCCATCTCCTGTGGGATTGCGGCATACTCCTCAGTCAAATCAGCATGATCCGCGCCGCTGTCCACAATCACCAGCGCATAGCCGTGCCGCTCAGGGGAAAAGGCCATCGGCTCGACCTGCGGGGCGGCAGGGTTTTCAAAATCGATTGCAACGCACCCGCCGACAGCGCACGCCATCTGATCCATCAGCCCGCTCGGCTTTCCAAAATAGACATTCTCCGCATACTGCCCGATCCGGGCGATCTCCTGCGGAGAGCACGCCCCTTCAAAAAACAGTTCGTTGAATATACAGCCGGTCAGCACCTCAAAGCAGGCGGAAGAAGACAGCCCGGAGCCCGCCAGCACGTCCGACGTCAAGCAGATGTCTGCGCCGCGCAGCTTGGCGCCCCGCTTTTGAAAGGCGGCCGCAATGCCGCGCAGCAGGGCGGCCGTCGTATTTTTTTCCTCCGGATGGACCGACAGGTCGCAAATGGGGATCCGAACCGGCGCATACCCCTGGGAGCAAAGCGTTATAACAGGCGCTGCGGAAAAGGACGCGGCCGCAACGGCGTCCAGTGTGACGGCCCCGGCTAATACCCGGCCGTTCTGATGATCCGTGTGGTTGCCGGCAAGCTCTGTCCGGCCGGGGGCCGAAAACAGCATCGGCGCTGTCTCTCCGCTAAACTGCGCGGCAAACGTCCCGACAAGCCCGGCATAGCGCTGCCGCTGTTTTGAAAGCCGGTCTTCCCCATATAAAGCGCAAAGCTTTGCGTCCCATGCGCCGTCCATTATTTCCTTTTGAAGCATCTGTGCGGTAATAGGAATCCCTCCTGCAAACTGTTGATTTCAGTTTACTATAAATAACAGGTAAAAGTCAACAGAACCAAACGAAAAAATATCCAAAATCTTTGTTTGGCTGTACAAAAATAGGAGGGCGCACCTTGGGGAGAAACGCGCCTTTGCACGTGCAAAGCGGACAGCGCAAAAACGCGGATGAAAGGCCTTTTCCTTTCATCCGCGTTTCGTTTTGCCGGCGATCAGCCGCGCGAAAGCCCTTTTGTGCTTTCAGCAAGCGGCCGCTCTGCCTGCACTGCTTTTGTTACTCAGCGTGCGCTTTTCTTCCTTTTGAAGAATACAACCGCGCAAGCGCCTGCTGCAAGTACCAGTACCAGCGGTACTGCCACTGCCGTATTGTCGCCCGTATCCGGGGACGGTTTTTCAGGATCGGTCGTCTCAGGCGGCGTCACCTGTACTTTTTCCAGACCGTCAATTGCCGCGCGCAGCGCCTCTGCCGCCGCATCGACCTCTGCCTGTGTCGCGCCTTTATCGGCCGCTGTTGCTTTTGCCGCGTCGAGCGCTTCTTCCAGCTTCGACCAGCTGTCGGCGGTATACGAATCCTGCTGCATGTTCTCCGCCTCGCTGATCAGCTCTTCCAGTGCGCTCTTGTCGCTGTTGGCCGTCAGTGCATCCATAGCCGCACGCAGCGCATCCGCCGCGTCGTCGATCTCTCCTTGGAGTGCGTCCGCATCAGCCGCTACTTCCTGCGCCGCATTCAGCGCTTCTTCAAACGCCGCCCAAGTATCGGCGGTATAGTCGGCCTCTTTCAAAGCCTCCGCCTCGTCGATCAAAGCCTCAAGCGCCGTCTTGTCGCCGCGCTCTACCAAAGCTTCCATTGCGCTTTCCAGAGCTGCCGCCGCATCGTTTACCGCCTGCTGCGTTGCATCGTCGTCAGCCAAAACAGCTTTGGCGTCTGCAAGCTCCTCGGCAAAGGCGCTCCAACTATCCGAAGTATAGTCGTCCTGTACGAGCGCTTCCGCCTCTGCAATGGCTGCCGCCAGGGCAGACTTGTCAACTGGGATTTCAGACGCCGACGCCGTCAGGATAATATCGCCGGTTACATTGGCCACAGAGAACGCGCCGGTCTCTTGGCTGTATTCGGCCGTAACGGTTTCGCCGCCCATTGTCACGGTGATGCTCTCCGGAAGATGCTTATCGTCCTGTGCTGTAAGCGTCCCGCTGAGCGTCTCCCCTGCGTATACCTTATCCGCGCCGTTTGTCTCCAAACCGGTCAGGACATAGGTTACATTGAAGTACTGTCTTACTGTCACTCTGCCTGTCGGCGTCACAACAGCCTCATATTTCAGTGTTCCATCCTCTGTTGTTACCTGGATGTCGTGGGTGCCTGCTGCAAGCCACAGGTGGAGGTTGTCGTCGTCCGGATGGTTTTCCGAAACCTTCCAGTCCACGCCGTCGATCGTCACATTCTTGACGTTCGGTGCGTAAACCAGCGTCTCAAACACCCTGTCACTGTTGTTGTTGTCAACAGACTGATCGGAAATGGCCGTACCGGTGTTGGAGGCCGTAGCTTTTACGGAGCCCGCGCTGATACGGAGCGTGCCGACAGAGCCGGTATCCGAAGAGCCGCCGTCGCCGATCGCTGCGCCCGCGCCGGTAGCGGAAGCCGTCACCGTGCCGCCGTTTACAAAGACGATCGAACCGCCGATGCCGTAGCCGCCGCCGATGGCCGCGCCGTTTCCGGATGCGGATGCGATTACTTCGCCGCCGTTTACCGTAACCCTTGCCGGGGCAAAATCATTGTAAACCTGGCGGGAACCTGTGCCGATCGCCGCACCGTCACCGGTCGCTGCAACGTCGATCTTGCCGCCGTTGATCGTGATGTTCGGGCGGACGCTGCTTCCATAGCCGGTTCCGATGACCGATGCGCCAATATCCGTCCGGCCGGTGATGGTGCCGCCGTTGATTGTAACGGAGACCTGAGCGTTAGAGGAGGAAGCGAAAGAGCCGCCGCCGATGCCCGCGCCGCATGAAGTACTGTTGTTCTGATATCCTCCGCTAAGCAACGGCAGATCCAGATCCAATGTGCCGCCGTTGACTACAACGGTTGCGCCGCCCTTTGAAGAGCCGGCGCCGCCGATGAGCGCGCCTGCGCCGTAGGAGGTGCCGTTGATCACGCCGCCGTCAATCGTAATGGTTCCGGCCGGCGCACTGGTGCTGCCGCCGATGCCCGCGCCATATGTTCCATACTGGAGCACGAGGTCCAACGTCCCAGTACCTTTGACTGTGAGATCGCCGTCTTCCGGCACAGCAATCAAAGCTTTCGAATTATAATTGCTGCTCGTCAGCGTGTTCTCCCCTTTCAGCACCAGCGTATTGCCGGTCCCTTTGAAGGAGACAACCGACTTGGAACTATTAGCGTCTACATTCAAGTTCTCAATCGTCAGGTTCAGATCCGTATTTTCACTGACGAAGGACAGGCCTTCATACGGATTTTCTTTCGTATTCGCCGTATTGCCGACCAATGTTACATTGTGCGCATTGTCGGTGATCGTCACTTCGCGGTTGAGATCCGCCGGGATGACGTAACGGCCGTCCTCGCGGATGACAAAGTCCTCTGGGAATGTGGTGGTGGGCGCAACGACCGTAACAGTGGTCGTGCCCTGCACGCCGTTGTATGCCGTCGCACGGATCGTCGTCGTGCCGGCGCCGACCGTCGTCATTACGCCCGTTTCGGAAACGGCCGCAACGCTCGGATCATCGGAGGACCATGTAATCGTCTTATTCTCTGCCTCTTCCGGATAGACCACAGCTGTCAGCTGGAACGGTGCTGTGCCCAGAGAGAAGTGGAGATCCTGCTGGCTGATCTGAACCTCCATCGGGTCGATGTTCTGGCTGATCAGGCTGTAAACCGGGCTTTCGGTCATGTTTTGTGCATAGTCCAAAATCAAAACCTTGCCAAGGTTTACCCCTGATGCCCTTGCTGCTGTCAAATCGAAGGTATACGTTACCGCACCGCCGGCCTCTTGGCTCTCTGTCGCGATGATGTCGGACAGCGGCTCGTCATTCGTATCCACAAGCTGCGCCGCCATGATGTAGTGGTTATCCTGAACCGTCACTTCAAGATACGGCGTGCCGTTTTCTTCATAGTACCGGTGTGAGGTAACCTCCGGCGCGGTGTTGTCGATCTCGATCGGGAAGGAAATAGACTGGGTCCCTTCCTCGCCGTCGACGCGGCCGGTCACCGTGTAGGTGTAGTCGCCGTCCGGCAGGTAATAATAGTACCCGTCGCCGCCGTCGTAGATCGGCTGCCACCATAAGTCTGTTGAAGGCAGGTGATAGGTAAAGAAGTCACCGCTTGCATAATAGTAGGATTTCGGCGCATTGTAGCCCGTACCGGTAAATACAACCTCGCCGTCCTGGTCGGTGACGGTATACGTCATCTCTTTGGAATTGCGGAGCATGCCGAGTACCGGCGTTACCATATAATAGCCGAGTGAACGGCTGGCGACCGCAATCTTATCCGCACTCGCACTCTCCATATCGGCTGTGATCATGTTGATGCCGAGCGGATAGCCGGTGTAGTCGGCATAGTTGATCAAGTAGAGGCCGCTCATATCATAACTGGAAGCTTCGCCGTCGTCATACAGCGTCTCGTCGAAGATCGGCGCGTCCGCCCAGTCGCCGTAGAAGCCAAGATATGGAAGAGACAGATCGATGCCGTCTTCATTGTTGGAATCCAGCATGACAAAGCCGTCGAGGAAGGTGCCGTTTGTGAATTCAGCAAGCTGCTGCTTGCCTTCCTCCGTCAGCTGCATATTTACCGTAACGGTAGCGGTGCCGTTGGCCGGAACATTTACCGTATCGCCGCTGAAGCTTACAGTAAATTCGCTCTCCGGCAAAACGCGGGAGGATTCGGAAACACAACGATAGCCGTAAAGCGTTTCCGCCTTTGCCGTCAGCGGGACAGCCGAGAGATTATAGGAAAGCGCCTGATCGGTCATATTGTGAACAGTAAAGGTAAAGGAGAACGTGCCGTTCTCATTGTCTTTCAACTCCGCCTTCGGACGGTCGCAGCCCTCTACCGTGAGGTATGCGCCGGTGTGGATGGCGTTGTAAATCTGGGCAAGGCCTGCGCCCTGTTTACGGGGCGTATAGTACACGCCGTCTTCGTCCTGTACCGGCACGGCCGTGCTCATCATCAGCTGATTGATAAGCTGCTGCTTCTCGGTAGCGGAAAGCTCCGGGAACGTCTCGTTGACATACTGCTTCATCACTGCCGCAGCGCCCGCCATATGCGGGGAAGCCATCGAGGTGCCGCTCATATTGCCAAACGTATCGCCCGGCAGCGTCGAGTAGACATTGCCGCCCGGGGCTGTGATCTCCGGCTTCAAGGAGAGATCCGGGGGAAACGCCGAGGCTTGAGAAGTCGGACATAAGCCCGCCCTGTGCATCCGGCATATCCTCTGCAAAATCCTCAGAAACCGTGATGGTCTTATCCTCAAGGCCGCGCAGGAACTGGCCGTCGGCTTTCGTGACGATAATCATCGGCAGCAGGCCGTTGACCTGCATGTTCGGAAGCTCGCCCTCTTCGTTGTCGTAAACGATAACGCCGGCCGCGCCTGCGTCGTAAGCGTTCTGCTCTTTCTCAGTAAAGGCGATGGAGCCGCGCTCAACCAGCGCGATCTTGCCCCTTACATCTACTTCATCAAAGTCATATTCGTCGCCGAAGTTTGGAACTTGTACATATTCGAGCGTCTGCCCGTCCAAAGCTTTTTCAAACTTCAGATCGTCGCTTGCCGCCGAATCGTTGAATTTGATTTTATTGCCGCCTGCCATAAAGTAGACGGAGTACACGCTCTCTTCGTTGATGCTTGCAACAGAGAGCGCCGCATTATAAGTAGACGGAGAGCCTACCACGCCGTTGTCCGGGTTGGTGATGAGGTTCATATCCGTCCCAAGCAGGTTCGAATAGGCGGAGCTTGTGTCGTTGCCCGCCGCGCAGAGCAGGTTGATGCCCTCTGCCTCTACGCGCTCATAGACCTGATTGGTCAGCTCGTCGCTTTCGGTAAAGCCTGCGGCTGAGCCAAGGCTCATGTTGATCGCGTCAACGCCCAAAAGGACACAGTCCTCAAGAGCCGCTAAAATCCAAGTGTCGCTCGCGCCCGACTGCACGTCGGAGAACACTTTCATCATCATCAGCTGCGTGTCCGGCGCAACGCCTGTAAGCGCAGCGGAATCCGCGCCGACCGAACCGGTGACGTGCGTCCCGTGGCCTTCGCTGTCCGCAACATCGTTGTCCTTATCCGCATAGTCATAGGCAAACGGGATTTTCTCGCTCTTATACAGCGCGGAGACGTCGCCCGTTGCATTCAGCTCGCCCTCTGCAACGATCTGTGCCACGTCGTCCTGCGTATAGCGCGGATCCTCCGGCGCATTGGCAAACGCCGAATGGTTGACGTCCAAACCAGTGTCAAGGATGGCCGTTACGGTCCCTTTTCCGGTATAGCCCTCCGCATTTGCACGGTCGCTGTCCATCAAAGCGCCGCTGGTATGCGTAGCCTGCGTATAGCCGTCAACCGGCTCAACATACTCGTGCATTGCCGCAACATAGACGTTTTTGACGCCCGGGATGCTTTCAAGGCGCTCTTTTTCAGAGTATTTCGCCCTGACGGCAAAGCCGTTGAGCACTGTTTTATATGTAAACTCAATCTCAAGGCCGCTGGAACGGGTTATCATCATCTTCTGCTCCACAGAAGCCTGTTCCTTTTCAATCGAATTTACCGCTGCTTCGCCCTTCGCCGTATTTAAAAACGACTGAAGCGTCACATTCTGCGATTTGGTTTCCAGAAGGGATTTTCCTTCCAGCTCCACGATAAACTCCACTTCGTCGTCCGCAGCATAGCTTTCAAACGACTGCAAATGGCTGTTTACCGCATCCTGCAGCGTCAGACTGCCGTTGCTGTCCGACGCGCCGGCCGCATACACGGCTTCAAGCGGCAGGCTTGCAAACGCCAGGGCGGCTGCTACAAGCACCGACAAAAGCCGTGAGAGATGTTTTTTCACCATCTTTTTTCCTCCTTACTTGATTGACATCAACGCCGAAACATACTTGACAATATTCGAGCAAGATAT
>ERZ1090880.617-NODE-617-length-19079-cov-5.886827_pt1 | contig 19079 bp, 18 predicted proteins | sample MGYA00478471_ERZ1090880 | MGnify/ENA primary metagenome ERZ1090880 (study PRJEB33644, sample SAMEA5815734) | chicken gut metagenome | biome: Chicken; feature: Gastrointestinal Tract; material: Caecum | place: Ireland | collected 2019-01-01 | study: A study of the... | reverse complement strand
ACATAGATAATAGTAATTTTAAGTAACATTATTTAAAAACTATTTCGAACAGTACGAAAAGTCGGGTCAATCGTCGGTACGGTTGCCGTACTCGTCGGTAATGCCGAGCAAAAAATCGCTGCTTACGTCGAAAAACCTGGCGACTTTGATTATCGCAGAGGCAGTAGGCTCTGTTTTGGAAAGCTCCCATTTGGCGATCGCAGATTGACTTTGACCGAGTTTTGCGGCAAGCTGCTGCTGGCTCAAGCCTCTCTCTATGCGAAGTTCTTTCAGCGTTTTATCAAAACTCATATGAACAATATTATCAAAGTTAAGTCGGATAATACTTGACAAGTCTTATAAGACTTGATATAATTCGATTAAAACTAGGAGGAGATCGGAATGAAAGGTAAAGTTATCAAGATCACGGCGGCGTTTGCGTTGTTGGCGGCGTTTGCAGGGGCATTGACCGCATGCGGCGGCGTAGAGTTGAGTCTGTCGTTTTATGTGGACGGGGAGAGGTATGCTGTCGTTTCGACCAACGGAGGCGGAGCCGTATCGATGCCTGCCGATCCGAAGAAAGACGGATATACTTTCGAGGGATGGTTTTGGGACGAAGGAGAGTGGTCTCTGCCGCTGACGACCATGTCGTTGATGAACGTTCCGCTGTCGTCCGATATGAGAGTGTACGCAAAGTGGAGTCCGAACTCAAATGAGGAAAAAGACGGTGAACAAAACGATATGCAGAACGCCGATAACGGCGGCTTAACGGATTTCGAAGCCGAAGAACTGACTTCCGCAGAGCTTTTCGGTATTGTTCCTGACGAGCATTATTCCGCTAAGTATATGGGAGGTACGCTTTATCATTGGATATGGAACGGGGCTGACGTTACGGCGGCAGTGATCGACGGGCTGTCGTCCAAGGGGGCTGTCGCAACGGGAAAGTGGACGAGTTCAATCGCAATGAAGTGGTGTGGCACAAGGGTTGAGATGAACACGGTCGACATGGGAGCGTATCACGTGGAATATTTCGACGGCAAAGGAAACGTGACGGTTTATTATATGAATATAGAAATAAGCGACGCTCCCGACGCGTCCGAGGACGGCGGGGAAAGCGTAGATATCGGTTTGACGCACGAGCAGATGATAGCCGTATTGGACGAAGCCGTTGCGAGAGGAAATGTGGTTGCGACCGGACGGCGCGGGGATTACGTGGTGGAGGTCCCGTCTACGGACGAACTTATAGCGATATCCGGGCTTAAAAAGAGCGCGTTGTTCTTATCCGTAGCTCCGTTCGATTATATTCGCGACGGATACGTCTATATAAACGTGGTCGACGAGTACGGCGGCGAGTACAGAATACTCGGATACGGAATAAACGAGTATGACGGCGGATGGTATGCCGTCTGCATACGCCGTTGACGATCGGCGGCAAAAATACGGGAGATAACGAGATGGAAGAACAGGATCGTAAAGAGGAAAGGGGCGGGGATATTGAAATGCAAAACGGATCGGATCGGGTCGGCGGTCCGACAGGCTCGGACGGATCGCAAACGGGCAAGGCATCGGGTGTTGTGTCGAACCGTGCGGCAGCGAGCGGCGTTTCACAAGCGGCGAGTTTTTATCAAAGGCACAAAGTTTGGATATGGATAGCTGCGGCAGCAGTCGTAGCGGTGGTGTTGATCCTGATCATCGGGTCGTCCGGTACGCAGAAATACGTCGGTACCGATACTAAGTTCGACGTATCCGTGGAGTTGGAGTCAAACGGCGAGTTTACTCTGACCGAAACGACGCTTGCCACCGGAGAGATATATACCGTAAAAGGAACGTACGAATATCTCGGTAGTAACGATACGGTCATCCGATTCAATATCCAGAGCGTAAACGGCGAAACGTTTCAACACTCGTTCACATGTCAGATAATGACCAATATATACGGTACGCCGTTTATCAGTTTTACATCTTCGCCGTTCGATTATCCGCCCTGCTATAAACAGTAAAGCGGCGAAAATGCTATGCGGGCGTCGGATATGACGGCGGGACAGACGATCGCGGATCGGGAATCTGTTCGAACGTGCGAAAAGCGAGGCGTAAGACTTGCGTCGGGAACGGAGCATATAATATAATCAATATATTATGAAGATACTTTTCGTGTGCTCTTCCAATATCTGCCGTTCGCCGTTTTGCGAATACGTGTTCCGCGATATGGTAGAAAAGGACCCCGAACTGAAAAAGCGTGTGGACGGAGTCGCTTCCGCGGCGGTGTTCAACCGCATGAAGCGTATCCACCCCATGGCAAAGACGGCGTTGCTGCGCGAGGGATTCGACGAGGCGTATATAGATTCGCACCGTCCTTCGTTCAAGTGGGGCGATCGCAAATTGTTCGACGACGCCGATCTCATAGTGGGGATGTCGAGGGCGAACAAGATCGTTCTGCCGCTGCGCTATCACCGCAAGTTCGTCACGCTGTCGGAATACGGAGAGGGCAGATACGAAAAGATCCCCGATCCGTTTTTGATGAAGAACGTAGACGACTATCTCGCGGTCATGGATTTTCTGAAAGCAAAGATAGTATCGTTCGCCGAAAAGATCAAGAGCCTGCCTTGCGACTGAGGCGAGATAACGGACCGCGCGCTTTCGGCGCGCGGTTTTTGCGTAAAGTACGGGCGAGCGATCCTGCGGACGGACAGGCGCGTTGGCGGCAACGGTACTGTCGGGATATGTCGGTATCTCTCGGCGCGCGAAGAGGCCGGCGGACACGGAAACGCAAAGCCTGTTCACGGCTGAAAAACGCGCATTATCGGTGATTAAAAAGTAACCGAAAAAAACGGATTTTTCCGATACCGAAAACTGATTTTTTGTCAAGTGTTTTTGCCTCAAAAATTATTTATTTTATTTTCGATCAAGCGTTGACAGTGTATATGTACTGTGTTATCATAATTAGGCAAACAACAAAATACAGGATGACTTTCACCGTCTGGCCACAATATATTGTGGCTTGCGGCGAAAGGGAGGAGGAGAGTATGTTCGAGACGATTATCAAGAGAGACGGGCGCAGAGTCCCTTACGACATCACCAAGATCCAGACCGCTATCGGCAAGGCCATGGCGTCCGCGGGGCGCAAGGACGAGCTGGAATGCGCCAGACTGGCAAGGCTTGTCGAAGAAAGACTTCTCGACAAATACGAGGGCACGAACAACAGCCCGACGATCGAGGATATCCAGGATATGGTCGAAAAGGTCCTGATGGAGAACGGATACGCCTATATCGCCAAGAAGTACATCCTCTACCGTGCAGAGCGCACCAAGTCGCGTGAGATGAACACCGCGCTGATGCGTATTTACAACGAACTCACTTTTACCGACGCGGGCGACAGCGACATGAAGCGCGACAACGCCAATATCGACGGCGACACCGCGATGGGCACGATGCTCAAATACGGCAGCGAAGGCGCGAAGGATTATTATGCGAAGTATATCCTGCCGCCCGAACAGAGCAAGGCTCACAGAGAAGGCGATATACATATCCACGATTTCGACTTCTACACGCTCACCACTACGTGCTGTCAGATCGATCTGCTCAAACTGTTCAAGGGCGGATTTTCGACGGGTCACGGCTTTTTGAGAGAGCCCAACGATATCCAGAGCTACGCGGCGCTCGCCTGTATTGCCATTCAGTCCAACCAGAACGATCAGCACGGCGGACAGAGTATCCCCAACTTTGACTACGGTCTTGCGCCGGGCGTCGTCAAGACGTACAAGAAGCTGTACGCGTCCAACCTTGCCAAGGCTCTGGAACTGATCGACGACAGTCCGCTTTCCGTGGACGACGTCAAGAAGATCGTCAAAAAGATAGAGAACGAAAAGGGCGTTTATCCCTGCCTGGCGGGCGATCCCGAATACGATAAAGCGGAGAGGGAAGCGTTCAAGGATATCCCCGACGCCGATTTCGCCAAGGCGAAGAAGTTTGCGAAGGAAAACGCCGACAGAGAGACGGACAGGGCGACGTACCAGGCTATGGAAGCGCTTATCCACAACCTCAACACGATGCATTCCCGCGCTGGAGCGCAGACTCCGTTCAGCTCCATCAACTACGGCACCGACACTTCGCCCGAAGGCAGGATGGTCATCAGGAACATACTGCTCGCTGAAGAGGCGGGACTCGGTTTCGGCGAAACGCCGATCTTCCCGATCCACATATTCAAGGTCAAGGAAGGCGTCAACTACAACAAGAAGGATCCCAATTACGATCTGTTCAAGCTCGCCTGCAAGGTCAGCGCGAAGAGGTTGTTCCCCAACTTCTCGTTCATAGACGCGCCGTTCAACCTGCAGTATTATAAGCCGGGACATCCCGAGACCGAGATCGCGTACATGGGCTGCCGCACCCGCGTCATGGGCAACGTATACGATCCGTCGCGTGAGATCACTTACGGAAGAGGCAATCTCTCGTTCACCTCCATCAATCTGCCTCGTATAGCGATCAAGAGCAAGGGCAACGTGGATTGGTTCTTCGAAGAATTGGAACGCAAGATGGATCTCGTCGTGCAGCAGTTGCTCGACAGATTCAAGATCCAGTCCAAAAAGAGAGTAAAGAACTTCCCGTTCCTCATGGGACAGGGCGTGTGGATCGATTCCGAGAAGCTCGGTCCCAACGACGAAGTCGGCGAGGTACTCAAACACGGCACGTTGTCGGTCGGATTCATCGGACTTGCCGAAACGCTCGTATCTCTGACGGGCAAACACCACGGCGAGAGCAAAGAGTCTCTCAACCTCGGTATGGATATCGTGAGGTTCATGAGAGAATATCTCGACAGAATGTCGCAGAAGACGGGGCTCAACTTCGGGCTTATCGCGACCCCCGCCGAAGGACTTTCGGGCAGGTTCGTGCGCATAGACAAGAAGAAGTACGGCATAATACCGGGCGTGACCGACAGGGATTATTACACCAACTCCTTCCACGTGCCCGTGTACTACAACATCAGCGCGTACGACAAGATACAGATAGAGGCGCCGTTCCACGCGCTCACCAATGCGGGACATATCAGTTATGTAGAGCTTGACGGCGACACAGCGAACAATCTCGAAGCGTTCGAAAAGATAGTGAGATGCATGAAAGAGGCGGGCGTCGGATACGGTTCGATCAACCATCCGGTCGACAGAGATCCGGTCTGCGGTTACAGCGGTATCATCGGCGAGTGCTGCCCCAAGTGCGGAAGAAAAGAGCATGACGGAGAATTCGGCTTCGAACGCATCCGCCGTATCACGGGTTATCTGGTCGGAACGCTCGAAAGATTCAACAACGCCAAGCGCGCCGAGGAAAAAGACAGGGTCAAGCACGGGCTCGAAGGTCTCGCGGAATGACGAAGATAAGGCTTGCGGGCACGGTGAACGATTCCATCACCGACGGTCCGGGACTGCGTTTTACGATATTCGTCCAGGGCTGTCCGCACAACTGTCCGGGCTGTCACAACCCGCAGACGCACGATTTCGCGGGAGGAAAGGACGCCGATACGGACGACCTGCTCGAACAGGGACTGCGCAATCCTCTGTTGTGCGGAGTTACGTTCAGCGGCGGAGAGCCTATGTGTCAGGCAAGGGCGCTTGCGGAACTTGCGCGGAAATTCCGCGAAAGAGGAGTGGACGACATAGCCTGCTATACGGGATACCTTATAGAGGATCTTCTCGCGGGTAAGGTCGACGGAGCGGAAGAGCTGTTGAAGGAACTCGATACGTTGGTGGACGGTCCGTTCATACAGGCGCGCCGCACCTACGAGGCAAAGTTCAAAGGCTCGGACAACCAGCGCGTGATCGACGTGCAGGCGACGTTGGAGCAAGGAAAAGTCGTTCTTGATACTTCGGAGAGATGGAACTGACTTCGGGCAAATCCGACAACCGGGATATGACCGCTAAAAGCGGAAGAAAACGCGCTCAGGCGCGTTTTTTCATGCCCGTGTATGACAAACGCCGATATCGGGAATCTTCGAAAAGCGGAAACGATCATTCTACCGATAGTAGAGCCGCGTCGTATTGCACGACATAGGAAGCCGTGATATAATCGTATCGAAAATGTCGGACAAGATCGATACGATGACTGTTCGGCACAGGAGGAGCGACATGAGCGAAAACGAAAAGCTGTCGTATGCGATAGGAAGAAAGATCGCCGAGCTGCGCAAGCGTAACGGATTGACCCAACGTCGGCTTGCCGATAAAATTTTTACGTCAGACAAAAATCTTTCCAAATGGGAAACCGGCAAGGCGTTGCCCGATCTCGAATATCTGCTTGCAATATGCGATGCACTCGGGGTGGATATAACATATTTTACCAATGACGAAAGCGTAAGCGCCGAGATGTCGGCCGCGCGTAAAATTGCCGAGTATAGGACAAGTATGCGCAAGTGGTTAAGTCTGGCAATGGCGTTTGCCGCCTTGCCTATTTTTATATTTGCCGCCGCAAGGGCATATCTCCCGACCACGCTTCCCGTGCACTTTGACGGAGAACTCAACGCAGACCGCTCGGGATGGGTAGGAGAATTGTCGATAGGGGCGTTCGCTATGTTCGGCGTGACGCTCGCGCTTGTCGCATGTATCGGGTTCGTAAGTCGAAAATATCTCAACGGTCGTTCCGTTTTAGATAGGCGTACGCCCGTGGCGTTCGGTTTGTCGCTGCTGTTTGCGGACGCGGTCTCGCTTGCGTTGACGGTGTCGGCTATCATCGTATCTCATAACGCCGCAGTCCGACAAGGACTTGCCGCTCCTAATGTTGAGCCTTTCCCTTGCGTTTTTGCCGCTTTGACGGGGGCGATAGTCTGGCTTGCAGGATGTTCGATGTTTGCCGTCGATCGCAATTCGTTCTTCGGATTTCGGATACCCGCGTCCTTGGAATCGGACAGAGCGTGGCGCGTATATAACGCGACGGCAGGAGCGTATTTTTGTTTATACGCTTTTGTGTTCGGTTCGGTCATGGCTCTGCTGCCGCAGCCGATCGGAGAGGCTGCCGCATTGTGCGGAGCGCTCTTGCCGTTGCTGCCGGTAGTTGCGTTGGCATATTTCACATCAAGATTCGTTTTGAAACAAGGACGATGACGTATTTTGCGTAAAACATTGATTTGAATACGCTTTACTGGTACAATGTTATTCGGAGGTATATCATGGACGTCAAAGGCAGACCCCTTATTCCGATAAACTGTCTGTTTCAAGGCTGTTACAATCCCGCATACGAGGCGGAGATAGAGAAGTGCAAGGATAAGTGCTGGAAATACAATATGCTCAGTCCCAACGACCGCGAGGGCAGACAGGCTATACTGCGCGATCTGCTCGGTCATATGGGGGAGGGGGCGGAATTCGTGCCGCCTTTCTGGTGCGATTACGGATACAGGATATCGGTGGGGAACAATTTTTACGCCAATCACAACACCGTGATGCAGGACGGCGCGGGCATAACTTTCGGCGACAATGTTTTCATAGCCCCCAACTGCACGTTTTCCACTGCGGAGCATCCCACCGATCCGGAACAGCGCAAAAAGGGGTTGGAGATCGCCAAACCGATAAAGATAGGCAACAACGTATGGATAGGAAGCAACGCGACCGTACTTGCGGGTGTGACGATCGGCGACGATACGGTGATAGGAGCGGGCAGCGTGGTCACGCGTGACGTTCCGTCGGGAGTCGTCGCGGTCGGCGTTCCGTGCCGCGTGGTCCGTGAGATCACCGAAGCCGACAAGTACCGTTATCCGATGTTCGATCCCGATATCTACGGAAAACAATGAGCGGAGGGCTTATACTTCTTTTCGACGTGGACGATACTCTGCTCGACTTCGCGAAGTCGGAGCGGCGTTCGATAATCCTCACGTTGCGGAGGTTCGGTCTGCCCGAGACCGAGGAGATCGTTGCGGCGTATTCCGAGATAAATCTGGCTTGTTGGAAACTGCTCGAAGACAACAAGATAACCCGCAAACAACTGGACAGACTGCGTTTCGATATCCTGTTCGAAAGGTTCGGCATAACGGGCGCGGACAGCGTGGCGGCGGGCGCGTGCTACCGCAAGGAACTGTCTTCGTCCGCGTACGTAATACGGGGATGCAGAGCGATGCTTGCGCGGCTTGCGGCGACGGACAGACTTTTCATCGTCACCAACGGGGCGGAAGCGACTCAGCTCAAACGCCTTAAAAAAGCCGGACTCGACGGGTTTTTCGAAAAGATATTCTATTCCGAGACCGTAGGGTACGCAAAGCCTTACAGGCAGTTTTTCGACTTTGTCGCGGCTGAAATAGACGGTTGGGACAGATCGCGCGCGGTGCTGATAGGGGATTCGCTTACGTCCGATATCGCCGGCGCTGCGGGATCAGGGATAACGTCGGTATGGTTCAACCGCTTCGGAGCCGACAGGGGCAGCGCGCGTCCCGATTTCGAAGCGCGCGGTTACGCGGAACTGGAAGAGATACTGTCAAAGTTGAGGCGTAAGACAGGATAGGACAATGGACGGAACTGCAAAGAAAACCATACTCGTAGTAGACGACGATCCCGCCATATCCGCAATGCTTGCGGAGCAGCTTACTTCCGCGGGATACGACGCGGTATGCGCGTATTCGGGCAGCGAAGCGCTGCTCGCGGCGCGCAACTATTCGCCCGATCTCGTACTGCTCGATCTGTCGCTCCCCGGAAAGAGCGGAGAAGATGTGCTGCGCGAACTGGGGACGATACCGGTCATAATAGTCAGCGCGCGATCGGATATCGACGGCAAGGTAAGGACATTGCTTGCGGGGGCGGCGGACTACGTCACCAAGCCGTTCGAGTTTGCCGAGCTGGAAGCGCGGATAAGAGTGGCTCTGCGCAAAAATTCGGGGACGGGCGAGGAACTGCGCTGCGGTCCCGTAACGATCGACGCCGCAAAGAGAAAGTGCCTGTGCTCGGGCGTCGAGGTTAGGCTTACGCGTACGGAATACGCGATACTGAAAGCTCTCGTCGTCGCGGGCGGCAACGTATTGACGAAAAATCAGTTGATGACCGCGATCGAGGAGGACACCCCCGATTGCGAAGAGAGCTCGCTAAAGACCCACGTCGCCAATCTGCGGGCAAAACTGAAAACGGCGGGAGGATACGATCTCATCCGATCGGTATGGGGTATAGGATATACTCTTTGCGACAAATAATCTTGACCGAAACTTTACCTTTTATTGCGGGAATCTTGACTCCGAACGGGTATCATATAGTCAAACGATATAAGGAGGCTTTATGGAATATTGTTTGACTACTTACAATCTTGCCAAATCGTACGGAAGAAAGCCCGTGCTCCGCAACGTCAACATGCACGTCGAAAGGGGCGCGATATACGGGTTTGTCGGCAAGAACGGTTCGGGCAAAACCACGCTGATACGCTGCGTCACCGGACTGCAAAGACCAACGAGCGGGAGTTACGAATTGTTCGGCGTGTCCGATTCGGACGGAGCGTCCGCACGCGTCAGAAAAAGGATCGCGGCGATAGTCGAAACGCCTTCGGTCTATCCGTCCCTGTCCGCGAAAGACAATATGCTCATGCAGTGCGAGATACTCGGCATAGCCGATACGCGCAGGGTGGCGGACATTCTTGATTATGTGGGGTTAAGCTACACGGACACGAAAAAAGTCGCAAAATATTCTCTCGGTATGCGACAGCGCCTCGGCATAGCTCTGGCGCTGGTCGGAGGTCCCGATCTCATCATTCTGGACGAGCCCGTCAACGGTCTGGACCCGCAGGGTATAGTCGAGATAAGGGAACTGATCCTGCGGCTCAACCGCGAGAAGAACATGACGGTCGTCATATCCAGTCATATACTCGGAGAACTTTCCAAACTTGCCACGCATTACGGTTTTATCGACGCGGGCAGTATCGTCAAAGAGATAAGCGCGAAAGAACTTGCGGACAAATGCCGCAAGAGCATATATGTCGAAGTCGACGATATAAAGGCGTTCTCGTGCGCGATGCAGTCGCGCGGGATCGAGCATAGGATCGCGTCCGACCGCTCCGCCGAAATATACGGGGAGATCACCGTCACCGAGTTGGTCGCGCTGCTGTCTGGGTACGGATGTTCTCTGCGTACCGTCAGGGAACAGGACGAAGACCTCGAACGCTACTTCCTCGATCTGATAGGAGGCGAGCGGTCATGATCAATCTTCTCAGAGCCGATTTCAAACGGCTGTTCAAGAGCAGGGTAACCATATCTCTCGCCGTGCTGTACGCACTGTACGCCTTAGTAATGATAGTATTCATAGTCGCTGTCGATCAGAGCAGAGGAGGAGGGTACGGCAAAGAACTCATGGCGTCGGTGTTCGTGCAGACTTACAGCATTTTCGGCACGTTCCCCGTCGCAGGCTGCGGGGTCATGATATTGGCGGCGGTGCTGGTCGGAGCCGATTTCAGAAACGGTACGATCCGTAACAAACTCATATCCGGTCACGGCAGAACGGAAACGTATCTCTCGTCGTTCATAGCCGTAGCGGTCACGGCGCTCGCGTTTACCGCCGAGTATTATCTCATAATGTGCGCGGTAGGTCTGCCGATATACGGAGGGATGGCGTTGAGTGCGGAAAATGCCGCATGGTTCGTGTTCGACGGCTCTCTTACCATGGTATCCTATGCGGCGGTCGCTACTTTCCTGACCTATACCGTACGCAGATACGAGGCATCTCTGACGATAGGCATTCTGGCGGCGTTCGCCATGTGTATCGTGACGGGACTTCTGATCTCCGCGGCGACGCAGCCCGAATTTATCGACGAGGGGGTCGGGTGGGAGGCGGACGGATCGCCGATATTCGAAACCGTTCCTAATCCCGACAAGCTCAGCCCCGCTGTGGAGAAGTTTTTACTTCAGCTCTCGTACGTATTCCCGAGTTCGCAATGTCACTGGTATTACCGCGGCGGAGCGCCGACGTGGGAATTCGCCGCTTACTCGGGCGCATTGACCGTATTGTTCTCCGCAGCGGGAGCAGGCGTATTCGCAAAGAGAAATCTGAACTGAGTCCCGATTTTCGCGGGGCGTCGGAGGAATAATGGAAACTGTTCTCGCGATCGCAATATGCGTCGCGGCGGTATGCGCCGCCGCGGCGCTTGCGCTGTCTGTCAAAACGATAGCCTTGCGCCGCACTTTGGCGGACATAACGGATACTTTGAAGGAAGCCGAGGATTCGAACGTCGTAGTGCGCGTGCGATCGAGGGGCAAGGAGGTCCGAGCGGCGGCAGAGGCGTTGAACGACGAATTGACAAAACTGCGGAAAGCGCGTTCCGAATACTTGCGGGGAAGCAGAGATCTCGATACCGCGATAGTGAACATGGCGCACGATCTCCGCACTCCGCTGACAGCCGCGCTCGGGTGGCTCGAACTGTGCGATAAGACGGACGATCCCGTCAAACTGCACGGATACGCTCAGGCTGCCCGCGACGCGGCGACAAGGCTCAAAGAACTGACCGAAGAGCTGTTCGGGTATGCGCTCGCTCACGAAAAGGAGAAGCCCGAATTCGACAAGGCGGATCTGACCGAAGCGCTCAGGCGCGCGGTGCTTGCTTCATACGCCGCGTTCGGGCACAGGGGCGTCGAGCCGAAGATCTATCTGCCCGACGCCCCCGTATGGGCGATCTCGGACTGCCGAATGTTGGAGAGGATCTTCGACAACATAATTTCCAATGCGCTCAAATACGGCAAAGACGGCTTTTTCGTTTCGCTCGACGAGAAGGGAGTGGTCAAAATTGGCAATAACTGCGAAGGGTTGGACAGCGTGGACGTAGCGAGAATGTTCGACAGGTTTTTTACGGTGAAAAACGCACGGTCTTCTTCGGGACTCGGGTTGTCGATAGCAAAGACGCTCACCGCAAGGCTGGGAGGGAAGATATACGCCGATCTGGACAAAGACGTGCTGACGGTCACCGTCGATTTTTCGCAAACGCTTTGCGAAATCGCGCGCGAAAAATGATTTTTCTCCGAAAATGTTTGACATCGCGGCGATTTGGTGCTATAACGGTGTCGATAAAGAAATTTATCTCGGAGGTTATGACTATGGACAAGTTCGAAAGACAGCAGCAGCTCGACGTAGAGAAATGGGTAGACAGCGAAAACAAGGGATACGATACCTGCGGTTCCTATTCTTACTGCGCGGCATGCGATAAGAGCGCGGAGAATCCCTGCGCCACCGCGGAAGAGAAGGCAAGCGCGAAGAAGCCCGCCAAGAAAGCCGCGAAGAAGCCGGCTGCCAAAAAGAGCAAGAAGACCGCTTGACGAGGTCGAAAAAATACGCGGCGTCCGCCGCGTATTTTTTTGCTTCGTATCAGTTGATTTACCGTTTGCCCGCTCCGGCTCCCGCCGCGACGGCGCACATCTCCGCGTTGAGCGCCGCGAGCATATCGGGATCGGCTTTCAATTCTTTACGGTCGTAGGTGACCAGTCCGTTCTGTTCGTTTTCCACGTCGGAAAGCTGGGTATAGATGGCTGCGCACAGACCTTCGCGCACCGCGGGAACGATCTGTTCTTCCAGCAGTTTTCCGAGAGCGGCGTTGAGTTTGTCTTTATTTCGGAATACCAGATATCCGAACGTCTTCTTTTCATTGTATACGTGCCCCGATATCTTCATGCTGTATCCGCCGTATTCGCTCAGTACGACGTGGCGGCTCTCCTTCTTCGGCATACGGAACGGCAGTATATAGCGGTGGATGCTTCTTATCGGCGCGCCTTGATCGTACCATCCGCTCGTGGAGTCGATCAGCCTGGTGCCGTCCAGCTCGCGCAGTTTCGCGGTAAGACGTTCGCTGTCGAATTGTCCCCACGCCTCGTTGAATAAAGTCCACAGCGCTATGCAAGGACAGTTGTACAGCTGTTCCACCGTTTCGGTCATCTCTTGTTCGAAGAGTTTGCGTCCCTGCGCGTCCGTGCGGGCGAGCCTGCCGTAAGAGTTCTCTCCGTCGCCGATATTTATTCCGATCGTGGGGGCGACCATTATCCAGAAATTGTCGTACTTGCCTCCGCCGTTGACGATATCCTGCCACACTATCATTCCCAGTCGGTCGCAGTGGTAGTAAAAGCGCATACTTTCGACTTTGGCGTGTTTGCGCAGGGTGTTGAAGCCGCATTTTTTCGCCAGTTTGATATCGTATATGAGAGCTTCGTCCGACGGCGGAGTATAGATGCCGTCGGGCCAGTATCCCTGGTCGAGCAGACCGGTCATGAAATACGGTTCGCCGTTAAGGGTGAAGCACGGCTTGCCGTCGGCGCGTTTGCCGATGCCGAACTCGCGCAGAGCGAAATACGACCGCACTCTGTCGCCTTCCAACATTATGTCAAAGTGATACAGTTTGGGCGTTTCGGGCGACCAAAGGACGGGGGAGAGGACCTTGTAATCGATCTCTCCGCTGTGGGATTCGAAAGGTCTTCCGTCCTCGTCTATCATTATGAAATTTTTCGAGCCCGTGTTCGTGAACACCTTGATATTGACCGAGCCGCGCGAAATGTCGGGCGTGATCTTCAGCTTCGTGACGTAAGTGTCGGGCACGTATTCCAACCATACGCTCTGCCATATGCCCGACTGCGGGGTGTACCATATCCCGCCGTTTTTGCGGCGCTGTTTTCCGCGCGCCCCCACGCCTTGATCGGACGGGTCGCGGACGACGCATATCAATTCGTTTTTCTCTTCGGCGACCGCTTCGGCCGAAAAAGAGGTGTATCCTCCCGTATGGCGCGTCAGCTCTTTTCCGTTCAAGTATACTATACAGAAGAAATCCGCCGCTCCGATATGCAGCACGAATTTGTCGTCGGCCCTGCCGTCGAATACTGTTCGCAGGACGAGAGATTCGTCCGCGCCGAGAGTTCTGCCCACTCCGGACAGCGGAGATTCCAACGCGAACGGTACGCGGATCTTGCCGTCGTATTCCGTTCCGTCCTTGGGGAAATATTCGCCTTTTACTATCTTGTAATCCCACAGCCCGTCGAGATTGACGTAACTGCCGCGTATCATCTGCGGTCGGGGATATGCGGTCGTGTCCGCCGCCGCGCTCCATACGGTATCCAATGCCATAATTTACCTCCGACACCATTATAAAGCATATCGCGTTCGGTTTCAATACATTTTTCGGAACAGCCTTATCGACGGTCCGCTAGTCGGACAGCGTGGGGGGGGACGGGCGGCGCGCGTCGGGAGAGCCGTCGGAAAAGTGCGGAAAATTCCGGCGGCATATTGCAAGCGCGCGCGGTTTGGTGTATCATATGTATAACGGAAATAAACAGGAGAAGATATGAATATCTGCGAGAATGCCACGGAACTCATAGGCAATACTCCGCTGCTCAGACTCGGCGGACTGAAAAAGAGGCTCGGATTCAAGGCGAACGTGTTGGCGAAGCTGGAATCGTTCAATCCTTACAGCGTGAAGGACAGAGTCGCTCTGCGCATCATCGACGACGCGGAGAGATCGGGAAGATTGAAAAAGGGCGGCTCCATAGTTGAGCCGACGTCGGGGAATACGGGCATAGGTCTGGCGTTCGTCGGCGCGGTGAGAGGGTACAAAGTCACGTTGGTCATGCCGTCGAGCATGAGCGTGGAGAGGCGAAAGATACTTGCAATGCTCGGCGCCGAGCTCGTGCTGACAGACGCGGCTCTCGGTATGAAAGGCGCTCTCGACGAGGCGGACAGGATAGCGCGCGAAACGGGAGCTTTTCTGGCGGATCAATTCGCCAATCCGTCCAACGTAAAGGCGCACGAAACGACGACCGCTCGCGAGATATACGACGCCACGGAAGGCAAGGTCGACGCGTTCGTCGCGGCGATCGGCACGGGCGGTACTCTGACGGGTACGGCGAAGGCGCTCAAAGCGAAGATCCCCGGACTGAAAGCGTACGGGGTGGAGCCGGCTTCGTCGCCTCTGCTCACGAAAGGCTGGGCGGGGCCGCACGGCATACAGGGCGCGGGAGCTAATTTCGTGCCCGAGATACTCGATCTGTCGGTAGCGGACGGCATCGTTGACGTTACCGAAAGGCAGGCGTACGACACGGCGCGGCTGCTTGCAAAATGTGACGGGATACTTGCGGGCATATCGTCGGGAGCGGCGCTGTATGCCGCGGTCGAGCTGGCGCAAAAGGAAGAATACGCCGATAAAAACATAGTCGTCGTTCTGCCCGATACGGGAGAGCGGTATATGTCTACGGAGCTATTTGAAAACGGGGACAGAAGCTAAACGCGGCTACGGCGTGTTCGGGACGCGACGCGGCGACAGGGCGAAGATATTTTTCCGCAAGGCGCGGAGTCTGCTGTATGTGGACAGGTGCGTCTGCGTCGGCTGCGGGGCGGAACTTCCGCAGTCCGTACGGGGCGGTCTGTGTTCGGAGTGCCTTTCGCGCAGCGTTGCGCTCGGCTCGGATATATGCGCAAAGTGCGGCAGGATAGTCGCCAACGAAGCGGATTACTGCGACACTTGCATAAACCGCGACCGACATTTCGAAAAAGCGCGTTCGTGCTTCGTCTACGACGGCGTGCCGAAGAAGCTTATCTACGGATTGAAATTCGGCGGTAAGAGGTATCTGGCGCCCTTTCTCGCCGAATCGATGACCGACAGATATCTGGACGAGAATTACGACTGCGACTGCGTTATCGCGGTGCCTCTGTCGGAGAAGAGAAAGAAAAAGAGAGGCTACAATCAGTCCGAGCTGCTGGCCGAAGAGATATCGGGACAGCTGAAACTCCCTCTGCTGACGGGCGCATTGGAGAAGATACGCGACAACAAGGCTCAGGCGAAACTGCGCGTGAACGAGAGGGAAGAAAACGTGCGCGGAGCGTACGTAGTGAAAGACAAAGCCGCCGTAAAGGGGAAGAGGATACTCGTCGTGGACGACGTTATCACGACGGGAGCGACCGCGAGCGAAGTCGCGCATATGCTTTACAAAGCGAAAGCGAGGAGCGTAAAAGTGCTGACGTATGCGTCAACGCGCTATACCGCTCCTTCCGAAAACATATTCGACGAGGAGGATGTTTATGAAGACGAGATGGTATAAGGACGCGTTCTTTTATCAGATCTATCCGCGCAGCTTCTGCGACGGCAACGGAGACGGTATCGGCGATCTGCGCGGTATAATATCCAAACTGGATTACATAAAGGATCTCGGCGTCAATGCGGTATGGCTCTCGCCGTGCTACAAGTCGCCCAACGACGACAACGGATACGATATCAGCGACTACCGCGACATCATGGACGAATTCGGTACGATGGCGGATTTCGAGGAATTGATAAACGGTCTGCACGAGCGCGGCATAAAGCTCATCATGGATCTTGTCGTCAATCACACGTCCGACGAACACTGGTGGTTCAAAGAGAGCCGTTCGTCCAAGGCAAATCCTTACCGCGACTACTATTACTGGAAAAAGGGCAGGGGCAAGAACGGCAAACGCCCTCCCAACAACTGGATGTCAAATTTTCTCGGACCGGCATGGAAGTACGAGGAGAATACCGACGAGTGGTATCTGCACATCTTTTCCTACAAACAGCCCGATCTCAACTGGAACAACCCCAAGGTGCGGCAGGAAGTCGCCGACATATGCAATTTCTGGTTCGAAAAGGGCGTGGACGGATTCCGCTGCGACGTGATAACCTATATATCCAAAAAGGACGGACTGCCCAACGGCAAGATCAAACTGCCGCTGATCGGATTCGAGCAATATTGCCTTACGGAGAATTACCACAAATTCATCAAAGAAGTCGCCGACAAGTCGTGGAACCGCTACGATACGACGATAGTGGGCGAAGCGATGGGCATCACTTCGTCCAATGCCGCCCAATATATCGACGAGAGCGTGGGCGAACTGGACTGCGTGTTCGCGTTCGAGCATACCAACTGCGACCGCTATACCCAGATCCTGCCGCACAAACTCAGCGTGAAGAAGCTGAAGAGCATTTTCGCCAGGTGGCAGGCTCTGCCCGAAACGTGCACGCCGACTTTGTTTTTAGAGAATCACGACCAGCCGCGCAGCGTGCCGCGCTTCGTCGGTTACGACTGCGGCGAGCACAGGGACAAGGCGGCGAAAATGCTTCCCGTCGCGCTTTATATGCAAAGGGGAGTGCCGTTCGTGTTCCAAGGGCAGGAGCTGGGCATGAGCGATATCCCGATCGGCAGGGAGGGCGAAGTGTGGCGCGACGGCAAGCCCGTCAAGGCGGTGCTCAAAGAGGAAGAAGTGTACAAGGATATCCTGTCCGTCAACGCCATGAAGATGTTCCGCAAACGCGCTCCGTTCCTCATGCCGATAGTCAAAAAGGTGCTCAAAAAGGTCGCCCGCGACCATGCGCGTACCCCGATGCAGTGGAGCGACGCCGCCAACGCGGGGTTCTGCCCCGAGGGCGTGGAGCCTTGGATGACGGTCAATCCCGACTATAAGAGAGTCAACGTCGCCGCCGAACAGGCGGACGGGGACAGCGTTCTGAACTATTACAAGAAGCTTATCGCGTTCCGCAGATCAAGCGATTGCGTAAAGCGGGGCAAGTTCAAAGAATATTACGCAAAGAGCGGTAAGCTGTACGTCTACGAACGCCGTACCGAACAGAGCACCGTCGCCGTCGTCTGCAATTTTACCAAGACGGAGCAGCCGTTCGCTCTGCCCGAAGAATGGAAAGGCAAAGAGAGCGAATGCAGACTGTGCAATTACGACGAGATAAGACCTCTTGCGGACAGAACGCTGCGTCCGTTCGAGGCTGCCGTGTACGAGTTCTGATACCGGATCTCTGATGCGGGATTGCGGCGCGCGACTGCGCGCCGTTTTCGCATGGATCGCGGCGTCCGCCCACGGCGATCAGTGAGCGTCCGACGCCGCGCGGCAAGCGTTTTGCATCCGATGAGCGTTCCTGCTGCGATATGGCGAAAAATGCATAAAAAAACGTATACGTGTAGGTTTTTTTAGTTGAAAACACGCGTCATACGTGTTATAATTAAAGCATATCTATCCTGAGAGGAGGAAATTATGGCTAAAAAGAAACCGGATAGCGAAGTCACGGAAGAGACTTCTGCGGTAGATCTCGGTGACGAGCAGGCGATCGTCGAAGAACCCGAGAAAAAGAAAGGAACTCTGTTGCAGTTGGTGCTTTTCATCGCGTTGAGCATCATAGCCTGCGTGGTCCAGATGTTGATAATCAACTATCTGCCCATGGCTATCAAAAACGACACTATGGTCGACGCGTGGATATTCTCCCAACCGCTCAACTCTCTTATAGGTTTTTTGGTAGGTAATGTCGTAGCGAAGCTGCTTTCTTACTTCCTTAACAGAAAAGCTACTTTCGGTGCCCGTAAGCATTTCGCGTTCAGCATGACCGTATACGTCATAATGTGCGTCGTGCTCATTATAGTAGAAACTTTGATCGGAGAACCGCTTAAACAGCAGTATATAGCGCTTCTCGGAGATTCTATGGCGAAAGTATCGTTCTTTGCGAGCGATATCGAGGGTTGGTGTAATATCCTTTCAATCATCACATATTCCTGCGCCGATCTTATTATCGTGTTCATCATGAACAAATTAGTGATCATGAACGATCACATATTCGACAGATTCGAGAAGAAAAAGGCTGTCGCGGCTGAAGGCGAGGAAAATGCTGCAGAGCAGCAGACCGACAGCGACGTCGTTGACAACGACGAAGCGGTAGCCGAGATCGTTGCCGATTCCGTAACCGAACAGTCAGAAGTTTCGGAGGAATCGTCCGCGGCCGATAGCGGCGTAGAAGCGGAAGTTTCCGCAGAGGAAGCCGTCGCGTACGAGGAACCTGCCGAGGAGACGGCGGAAGAGCCCGCCGAGGCAGTCGAAGAGACCGTTTCCGAAGAGACGGTCGCAGAGCAGCCCGCAGAAGAGCAGCCCGAGGAAGAAGCCGTGGTCGAAGAAACGGAAGAAACCGCAGCGGATGAGCCCGCCACGGAGGAAGACGTCCCCGCGGAAGAGGCTGAGAATAAGGAAGAGGTCGCGGAGGCGGAAGTCCCCGCAGAGGAAGCCGCAGCGTACGAGGAACCTGCCGAGGAGGCGCAGGAAGCTCCCGTCGAGATAGAGGAAGCTCCCGTCGAAGAAACCGTCGTCGAAGAGCCGACCGCCGCTGTCGAAGAGCCCGCTCCCGTAGAAGAGAGC
>ERZ1090880.616-NODE-616-length-19085-cov-8.310825_pt1 | contig 19085 bp, 18 predicted proteins | sample MGYA00478471_ERZ1090880 | MGnify/ENA primary metagenome ERZ1090880 (study PRJEB33644, sample SAMEA5815734) | chicken gut metagenome | biome: Chicken; feature: Gastrointestinal Tract; material: Caecum | place: Ireland | collected 2019-01-01 | study: A study of the... | reverse complement strand
CCTCCACTCTGTCGGCCATCTTGTTCAGCTTTTTCCGGCGCTTGCGGCGGGCGCCGCGCATCAGGTCGCGAATCAATCCCAAATAACTTGCTCCGTAGTCAGTCCCCGCGCATACGCGCGGGCGCGACATATAATTTTCTAACCCGTTTATTTTACAATATTTTTCCAAAATCTCAAAGCGATTTTTACCGTTTTTCAAGATTTTCCGAGCCTGCGGCACGATTTCTCACAAACCCGGCACATTTCGACCTCTTTCGCGGCAACCAAAACGCCCGCCGCGGACAAAACGCGGCGGGCGTTTTTGAGGCAGAAGATCGGAGACGGGACTACGGCAGCGCCGGTTCGGGGAACAGGCGCTTTTTCATGAGCCCGGCGAGCTGTTCGGGATACGGCGTACATACGCGCACCGCCCCGAGGCGCAGACAGTCTTCAAGCGAACGCGCGTCCCCCGCGCAGAGCGCGTCGATGCGGAGCCTCCCCGCACCGCCCTCCACGGCGGGAAGCGCATCCTCCGCCCGTACGCACACGCCGTCGGCGCCGCCCTCCGCGGCGGCGCGCACCCCGAGCGCAACCTGCGCGGGAGGCAGCCCGCCGAGCACGAGCAGAACGGACGCCTTTTTTGCAGCGCGGCGGATCGTCTTTACCTCGCGTTTCAGATATGCCGCGCGCCCTTCCGCGAGCGCGCTGCGGCAGGGAAAGAGATAGATCTCCCGCGCGCCCATGCGGACGGCACGCCGCACCTCCGCCCGTTTGACGGCGGGCAGGCTTTCTCCGGTACCGCCGGCAAGACAGATGACGCGCACCCCGCTCGCACCGAGCAGCTTTTTGGCGAGCGGCACGCGCACGGGCGATACGAGCACGCCGAAAAACGCGCTTCCTTTCGCCTGCCCGCAAAGTGCCTTCAGCGCCGCGTCCGTCATCTGAGGCGCCGAAGCGTCCGCGACGATCCTTCCGAGGGCGAGCGCGAGCGACGCCCCGTTCCTCATGTATCCATCCGCCCCCGCCGCGGCGGGGCTCCCGATATGTTCCATCGATACCGAGTTTTTCCCGAAATGCGCTAAAATATTCCTTCAACGGGCATTTTACGACGTCGGCGCCATGATAAAATACAGCCATGAATATCCTTTCCGTGCAAGGTCAGGGCGCGCTGTATACCGTGCTCGTCCTGATCATCGTCATCATCGTCGTACACGGGATAAAACTTGCGCGCATCGGCTACCGCTCGCTCGGGAAAAAACTCCCGCCCGAGCCGCCGCCCAAGGAAAAAAACGAACCCGAACCCGTCTATTTCCTCGTCGAGCGCAAAAAAAAGCGCGTGAGATCGGAGTATTCCGAACCCAAGCGCATCAACTTCAAATAAACTCCGGAACGCCCTCTTCCAGCCGCCGCGCCATGCGCAGCGCCGCGCGGAAGTACGGGGCATAGTACGGACAGTCCGCCTTCCCGCTGCGGTTCCCGACGAACACCCACTCGCACAGCTCCGCAAAGAGGAATCCCGCGATCGCCTCGTTGAAAGCTCCCCGCGTGACCGCGTGGCAGGCGGCGCAGGCGTCGTAGTAGCGTGCGAGCGCGTACTCTCTCTGCGCGGGCGTCATGCGGAAGAACGCGCCGTGCGACCTCCCGTGCGCAACGAGCCGCGCGAGCGACGCGGGATAGGGCAGCATACCGCCGTCCTCCCAGTCGATGAACACGGCGCGCCCGCCCGAAACGATGAGGTTGAAGGGAAGCAGATCGTCGTGGCAGAGCGTGCGCGGCAGACGCTCGTACAGCGCGAGATATTCATCGTAATGCTTTTCCAGAAGCGCGGAACCGAGAAAGTCCCTGCGCTTTTTCCGCTGCGCGAAACTCTCCGCAAAGGACAGCCCGATCCCCGCGCGGGATGCGTCCTGCCAGAAGTCGTTCTGCATCTGCGCGAGGGAACCGATCGCCGCGTCCAGCTTGCGGCGCGTGCAGCGCTGCAGGTTCTCCCCCTCGATATATTCCAGAAGCAGGTATTCTCCGTCCGCCCGCGCGGCGCTGCCGAAGAGTTTCGGTGCATACCGCCGCGGCGGCGCGAAAAACCCGCGGTACACTTCCGCCTCGTGCGGTTTGGCGCGTTTGAGAATAAAGCGGGCGCCGCCCGCCGATACGTCCCACACGCCCTCGTAAACGCTGCCGTCCTCCTCGCGCAGGCGGGGAGAAAAAACGGGCTCGCCCGCAACGGGCGCGACCCCGCTCCAGATATCCGCAAGCATTCCGTCCATCGGACGCCCCTCCGCGATACTTTCAGTCCTCGTAGCGCTCGATGTTGCGCCCGGAATCCCAGAGGCGTTCAAGATAGTAATAGAGCCTGGACTCCTCGTTGAAGACGTGTACGACGACGTCGCCGTAATCGATGACGCCCCAGCGCCCCTCGCGCAGTCCCTCTTTGCGGACGGGAGAGATCCCCGCCTCTTTTTCGATCTTTTCCTCGACGGCGTCGCCGAGCGCACGCACCTGCGTGGTGCTCCTGCCGCTTGCGATGACGAAGTAACTGCACACGACGGTCTGCTCGTGTACGTCGAGGATCACGATATCCTGCGCCTTCTTCTCCGAGAGCGCTTTTGCGCAGGCTCTTGCAAGTTCATATCCTTCCATCGTAAAAACTCCCTTATTTTTGGTCTTTTTTGGAGTAGTATGTGTGACATACTACTGTGCAACTTCTGAAATTCAGCCCTTTTGGTGCGCTTTTTCGTATTCGTACGCCTCTTCCGTGAGCGGATAGACGGGCTTCCCCGTTTCGTGCAGATACTCCACCTGCTCTTTGAGCGCCTCGTAAAAGCACCGGTCGAGATCCTCCCGGAACAGCGCGCGCAGACGATCCACCCCATCGAACGAGCGCCCCGCCTCCAACATATCGGCAAGAAAGACGAGCTTGCCAAGCGCCGTCATCCCCGCCCTTCCGCTCGTGTGATAGCGGATGGCGTCGAGCACTTCCTCGTCCCCGATCCCGAAGGAGTGGCGCGCCAGATAGGCGCCCGTGAACTGGTGCATGACGGGCGGAGGAACATTTTCGGGCGGCGTGAAATCTTCGAGCAGCGGCGAAGAAAGCGGCACATACTTCGCGCAGTCGTGCAGCGCCGAGGCGATGAGCGCCCTCCCCTCCGCCACACCGACGGAACGGGCGCGCGCGACCGCCATGAGCGCGACGCGGTAACTGTGTTCCCTGCGCTGCGGCTTTTCGAGCGCGAGCGCGGGCGCAATGGCGGGATGCTCGTACAATCTGTTCTCCTCGATGTAGCGGCGCACCGCCCTGTCGAGATCGGGCGTCGGCTTGCGGAAGGCAAGGTCGACGCGCAGCTTATGCGACGCGGCAGCCTCCCCGGCAAAGGGTACGGAAATAAAGTCTTTCCCGAACCGCGCAAAGAACTTCCCGCGGAATTCGGCGGGGCGTTCCCCCTCTCTCCCGCATGCGACGAGAGTGGCGTTCGAGAGGATATCCTCCGGATTCTTCCAGGTAAAGAAGTCCTCGAGCATATCCGCCCCCACGAGAAAGTACAGCTCGTCGTTCGGGAAAAGCTGCCTGAAATGGCGGCAGGTGAGGTAGGAATAGCTCGTACCCGCGGCGCGGAGCTCATAGTCGCTCACTTCCGCATAGGGAAAATTGCGGAAGGCAAGATTGCACATGGCGAGCCGATCCTCGCCGGACGCGACCGCGCCGAACGCCTTGTGCGGCGCGATGTGCGAAGGAATGATCAGCACCCTGTCCAGCCCCAGTGCCGCCTTCGCCGCCTGCACATAACGTACGTGTTCATTGTGTACGGGGTCGAACGACCCCCCGAAAAGCGCGATCTTCATAGGGGTATTATACAATATTTTATACCCCTTTGCAAGTTTAATTTGCACGATTGCGGTCAAAAATTACGGCATGAAAAAATTCTCGTTTGCAATTGCGGCAGATGTGCTCTTTTATTCCGCCGCGGCGTGGATCATATCCGTCGGCATCCTGCGCTATTACCGCGCCGACACCTGGGTATGCATGGCGGCGGCGACGCTCATCGCCCTCGCCGTCGGCTGCGCCCTCTTTCTCCTCCTCTCGACGCGGCGGAACAGGCGGCTGCTCGGAAAGAAGGAACGCGAACGGCGTGACGCGCTCCTTCTGCACCTTGCCCTCGAGAAGGACGAGCGGGTGCGCGCCCTTCTGCTGGAAGCGCTCCTGAAGGACGGACGACAGGCGCACTGCGAACAGGACGCGATCGACGCGGACGGCGTGACGCTCGTACCGCTCTACACGATGGAACCCGTATCCGCAGACGCTGTCGCGCAGCTGCTCAAAAAGTACGGCGAACGGCCCTTCACGCTCGCCTGCAATACGCTCACGCCCGAGGCGGAAAAGCTCCTCGCCTCCTTTGCGCGGAAAGCGATGAAGGGCGACGAGACGTATGATCTTTTCGAGAGGACGGCGTGCATCCCCGACAAAATGATCTGCGGAAACATCCCCCGCCGCACCGCCGGAACGCGCCTTCGGGCGGCGTTCTCCAAACACAACGCACACCCTTTTTTTGTGAGCGGCGCGCTGCTCCTGATCATGAGTCTCTTCGTCATCTACCCCGTTTATTACCTCGTTACGGGGAGCTTTCTCATGATCACCGCCGTCATCGTACGCGCGGTCGGCTATGCGTAAAAATGCGCCGCTTTTTCCATTTTTTGCCCGAAAAACGCCGAAAACCAGCGTATTATGCCAGGCATAGTACTCTGTAACATACAAAAAATCCCCCGTTGCGGGGGTTTTTGCATAGACGCGCCGTCAGAGCGACTGCTGCGCCTTGGCAATGCAGGCGATGATATCGGTGGGATCGGGGGCGTATTCCCCCATCTCCCGCGCAGCGATCTCGCCCGCCCTGCCCAGAAGATAACTCGCTACACACGCCGCTTCGAAGGGCGCGACGCCGCGCGCACAGGTCCCTACAAGGATCCCGGAGAGAACGTCTCCGCTCCCCCCTTTCGCAAGCGACGGGGAGCCCGTCGGATTGATCGCAACGCGGGCGCCGTCGGTAATGACGGAGCGGTTATTTTTGAGGAGCACCGTCACGCGATAGCGCGCCGCGAACTCCTTCGCCATGCCGACGGGGTCGGCGAGGACTTCTTTGACGGGACGCTCCACAAGGCGGGAGAACTCCTTCGGATGCGGCGTGAGCACGACGCGGCAGGCGTGTTTGGAGAGCAGCTCCGTGCCGTACGCGGAGAGCGTGTTCAGCGCGTCGGCATCGAGGATGAGCGTACCCGTATAGTTGGCGAGAAGTTCGGCGATGTACACATAGAGCTGCTCGCTCACGCCCGACCCCATGCCGACGGCGATCGCGTCCGAAGCGAAAATGTCTCCGTCGAGCGCCTTGTATTCGCGCAGGATCGCGGCGGGAAGTTTTCCGATGGCATGCGGGTACAATTCACCCGTCACACACAGCTTGGTATAGCCCGCGCCCGATTTCAGGCACGCGCCCGCAGCCAGAAACGCCGCGCCGCTGTACGCCCCTCCCGCAAGGATGCACGCCGCGCCGTAGCTGCCCTTGTGCGAATTGGAGCGGCGCGCGGGGAAGTATGTTTTTACATCGGCATCCTCCCACACTTCGGCGCCCTCCTCGCGCGCGGGGATCCCGATGTCCGCAACGGTGATCTTGCCCGCAAGATCGGCGCCGTCCGAAAGGAGCAGCGCGGACTTCATCTGCCCCATCGTCACCGTCTCGTCCGCGCGCACGCAGGCCTCGCCCGCGATCCCACCCTCCGTGAGCCCGCTCGGCAGGTCGCAGGCGATCACGTAGGCGCCGCTGCTGTTGATGAACGAAACGAGCGCCGCGCTCTCCCCTTCGATGGGACGCGCAAGCCCCGTTCCGAACAGACAGTCCACGACGACGGCGTACCGACGGCGCGGAATGCGCGCGAAGAACTCCCCGCGGTATTTTTCTCTGACCGCCGCGCAGTCCGTTGAAAACTTTTCGGCAAGACAGAGCACGGCGACGTCCTCGCCCGCCTCATGCAGGATGCGCGCGGCGACAAATCCGTCGCCGCCGTTGTTGCCGCCGCCGCACACGAAGAGCGCGTCGCCGACGCCGAGCCTTGCCATCGCCTCGGAGACGGCGCGCGCAAGCGCCGCGCCTGCCCGCTCCATAAGCACGGCAGAGGGCGTACCCGCACCGATCGCCGCCTCATCGAACCGGCGCATCTGCCGGTTGGAAAACGAATATTTCATAAGATGCTCCTTATTGCACACGGCGGCGCGCCGACGCGCGCCGCCGTTGTTTCAGTCCTCTTCCGCAAAGAACGCCTTCAGCGCGTCCTTCGCGGTCTCATAGTCAAACCCTTTGGAAATGAGATGCGCGTACGCCTTCTGCATCGTCTTTCTGTCAGACGGCTTGCCGCGCATATATTTTTCAAGAGCCGCCTGCGCCGCGCCGCCCTCCTCGAGCGAGCCGAGCGCACCGTCGATGGCGTCGTCCGCGACGCCCTTTCTTTTCAGCTCCATGCGGATGAGCCTGCCGCCCTTGCGTTTTCCCGCGCTCTCCGCATACGCCCTGGCGTATGCCGCGTCGTCGAGGAACCCGTAGCCCTTCATCTTTTCCACGACATAGTCGCTCACGTCCTGCAAATAGCCCTTGCGGCGGAGAAAATCGCGGATCTCACGCTCCGTCTTCATCGAGGCGGAAATATGCGTGAGCGCCTTGTCGAGCGCGGTCTGCTTTTCACCCTCGAGCTGGAGCAGCGAAAGCTCCTCTTCGGAGACGACCGTTCCCGCCTTAAGGCGGTGCTCCAGTACGGTGATGAGCTGCATTCCGCAGAAGAATCTGCCGTCTACCTCGATGTTGCAGCGCCTGGGGTCGCGTTTCTGCGGCGTAATGGCTGTGATCTCCATTTTACGCCCCGTTCCACGTACGGTTCTCTTTGAACCACTCGGTATCCTTGAGGATCGTGCTGTTGTTGGAACACCAGAGCTTGAGCGTCTTTTCCGATTCTTCCTCGCTCTTGCCGTAATAGAACACGATATCGCCGTTCATGGGCTTATAGCCGTTTGTCTCCTCGTCCCACATGATCGTGACGTACACCTTATCGGTATAGGGCGCGACGCGATCAATAAACGCCTGCGTAGGAAAGACATTTTCTTCCGCAGCATTGTACTGATTATAACCCGCGCAACAGCAGACCGCAATATATTTGGGGCGGATCGCATCCATCAGCTCACGCGTAGAAGATGTTTTGCTGCCATGATGCCCGGCTTTGAAAAGCTCGACCTGCGGAAGATCGTTGTACTCCACAAGATACTCCTCGCCTTCGCCTTCCAGATCGCCGGTGAAGAGATAGTGATTGGTCTTTTCATCATCGATCTTTTGAGAAAGCAGCATGCAGACGGAGTAATTATTGTTGTTATCCCCCGCAGAGTGGTCGTAAAAATAGTTATATAAAATATTCATGGAGATCGTCTGCGCTTCATCGAGATAGTATGTACGCTGCGCGCCGTCTTCATTGTTATAACACTGCAGCCCCGTATAGACCTGCGCGCCCTTCTCTTGGATATATTCCACGGCATCGCAGTATTCTCCGTACAAGCTCGTCTCTGTAACCACGCGGTCAAACTGTATGAGCGTACCGATCGTGTACTCCGTACTATAAAAAATGCCGTTTCTCACGCCACCCGATTTCGAACCGACAAAACCCGCAATGTGATCTTCGTCGGAATGCGTTGCGATCACATACTCAATGACGCCGTCTGTACAATAATCTCCCAGATAATCTATGATCTCAGACGTATTCGCCTTTGAAGGTCCCGCGTCTATCAGGACTTCGGTATCGCCGACTTTGATCAGCGTACAATCGCCGCTCGCCTTGACCGCCGGCGCGACAAAATGAATGGACAGATCCGCCGAGGTGATCTCGGCAACGTCGCCGCCGACGACCGTTACACCGTCGCCGTCGCCGGGCGCGTCCGGATGCTTCGGTCTGTACACGAAGAAATAGTAACATGCCGCAGCGACAAGGACGATGACGAGCAGAACAACGACCGCCGCAAAGAGTTTGGGATGCTTTTTCGCCGCTTTTTCTGCGGCGCGCGCAGCCCGTTTCCCGGATCTTTTTGCCATAAATCACCTCAGTAGCGGAGTTTGAGGAAACTCCAGCTCATGGCAGGCACCGTGAGCGAAATGCGCGAACCGTCCTTCACCTTGGGAAGTTCCTTTTCGTGCGGGACGACCGTTTCGGGCGCATCGTAGGAATTGACGGCGAAGAGATCGGGCGACGTCATTTCGATATACTCGCTTGCGCTCAGTTCGCCGAAGGAGCGGAGCTCCAGCTCGACTGCGCGGGTCTCCTGCGCGTAGTTGCACAGCGAAACGCATACTTCGCGCTTTGTCTTATCGTGCGTGACCGCCTCGTTGATACAGCGCGCGCTGCCGTACATGTTCTCGAACGTATCCGAATCGGAGATGGCGCGCACCGTGCAGCCGCTTGCGTTGTTTGCAATGGCGCGGAAGGGATAGAAGGAGGTCTGGCGGAAAGTTCTGCCGCCCTTCTCCGTCATGATGGGCGCGATTACGTTGACGAGCTGCGCGAGGCATGCCGCCCTTACCGCGTCGCAGTTGTTGAGGAGCGTATTCATGAGCCCCGCGAACACAAGGCTGTCCTGGAAGGTGTACACATCCTCGAGAAGGTGCGGCGCGCGTTTCCAGAGCGGTTCACGGCGGGGCGCGTTGACCGTCCAGATATTCCATTCGTCAAAGGAGATCCCCATGCGTTTCTGCGAGCGCTCCTTTGCGCGCACGTACTCGATGGTCGCTTTGAGCGTGCCGATGTATTCCGCCATATCGTCCGCGCTGCCCAGGAAGTCCTCCAACGGGCGCTTGCGCGACGCACTGTACATGTAGTAGCGGTGCATGGAGAGCAGATCCGCCTCTTTATACGTATGCTCGAGGACGACCCTGTCCCATTCGGGGAATGTAGGCATTTCGTGATTGGAGGAGCCGGAAACGATGAGCTTCAGCTTGCCGTTGGGACCCGCGTTTCCGTCCATTTCGCCGTTCGCCCAGCGCATGACCTTTGCCGTCTCCAGCGCCTTTTTTCCGTACTCGTCGGCTGAAAGATGCCCGATCTGCCAGGGGCCGTCCATTTCGTTGCCGATACACCAGTATTTCACGTTGTACGGCTCGCTCGCGCCGTTTGCGCGGCGCATCTCGGAGATCGTCGTCCCGCCGGGATGGTTGCAGTATTCGACGAGGCGCGCGGCGTCCAGAATGGTACCCGTCCCCATATTGACCGCCATCATGGGCTCGATGCCCGCAACGCGGCACCACTTCATGAATTCATCCGTTCCGAATTCGTTCGTCTCGGTCGTGAACCACGCGAGATCGAGACGGACGGGGCGCTCCTCTTTGGGGCCGACCCCGTCGCGCCAGTCGTAGCCGGAGAGGAAGTTCCCGCCCGGATAGCGGACAATGGGCACGTTCAGCTCTCTGATGAGCCCGATGACGTCGCCGCGGAAACCGTTCTCGTCCGCCGATGGATGCCCGGGTTCGTAGATCCCTTCGTAGACGGCTCTGCCGAGATGTTCGATAAACGAGCCGAAAATGTTTCTGTCGATCGTTCCGACCGCCAGATTCGCGTCTGCAAAAATTTTTGTCTTTTTCATAAATTATCTCCCAAAACGCATACCTGTATGCGTTTATTGCAGCCAGCAAGGCACGGGCGCACAGGTTTGCGCCCCTTAATCAGACAAGCCCGACCGCCGCAGCGATGTTGACGACCGCCTCGTCGATGTTATGCAGAAGTTTGTTCAGTCCCTTCTGCGTTGCCGCATCGATCTCGCCGTCCGTCGTGCGCAGCAGTTTTACGATCATATCGAAATTCCCGTAAATGACGGCGCACTCAGGGTCGACCGCCTCCAGAACGGCGTCCTTGCTGCCGTGCTGGACGGCATGCATCTTCTTGATCGCGTCGTTCATCTCGGGAAAGAGTTCGATGTTCCCCGAAGAGAACAGTTCCTTCATCGTGCCGTTGAGCCGCACGAGCTGTACGAGAAATTCTTCCGTTTCCTTGGAAAGTTCGTTATCCATTAAAGTTCCACTCCGTTTTTCTGCAAAAGCGCGCGGGCTGTATCCACGCTGTCGGTACCCGTTTTGTTCTTGATGGGCGCAAACTCGCGCTCCCGCACGACTTCGAACGGCAGACAGGTGCCGGCATATCTGATCATATCGAGGATGAGCGTTTCGAATTTGTATCCGTTTTCCGCCTCCGGCTTTACAAAAGTGCCGTCGGGTGCGAGATACGGGATCTTTTTCTTTGCCGCATGAAGCGGAAGGCGCTTATCGGCGATCGCTTTGAGCGTATCCGCGCGGAAGAGATAGTTGAGGATGACGCCGAACGAATACACGAGATTTCCGTCGGCGCCGCGCAGATTCGCCATCTCTTCGCTCAGTTCGTAGTACTCCACAACGCTGGGAAGCCCGTCCTCCAGACAGAGCACCCCCACGCGCTCGTGCGGCTCGGCTTTGCGCACCACCTTGGCGCCGCTCGCCTTGCCGCTTGCGATGGTCGCGCCGAGGAATACGGGATCGCAGATGCGCTGCAATACATTGTCCACCGCAAAAACGTTGTACCACTCCACGCCGCGCGCAGCCATCGCCTCGGCGAGCCCCGCCTTTACGAGCGAGGAATACCACCCGCCGTTGCCGTTCGGCGAGAGCGCAATGCGCCCCTTATCCTCCAGCAAAATCTTGCCTTCCAGATCCATGCAAGGCGCCATTGCCTGGCGGAAAAAGAAGATATCCTCGCGCGGGTAGCCGAAACAGTCGTGTTTCTCAAAAAATTCACGCGTCTCGCAGTCATTTTTTTCGCTCGTCATGATGAGCAGCGGAATACTCGCGCCGCATGCCGAAGTTACTTCCTGTAAATTCCGGACAAGCTGTTCGAAGATGTAGAGCGGACGGGTGAGCCCGATATCGTATGTGCCCTTGGGCGCATCCGACCCGAGCCGCGTACCCTGCCCGCCGGCAAGGAGCACCGCGGCAGCCTTGCCTGCACGGACGGCGTCCCGCCCGATCGCAAAATACTCCTCTTTCCGCGCCGCGATCTCCGCGACGGAGAGCCCCTCGATGGGCGCGATCGCGCCGCGCCTGCCGTCTTCCGCACTGAGCGAAAGTTTATCCCACTCGATCTGCCCGACCTGCCGCGCAAGTTCTGCGCGCGCATCGGAGCCGAGCTCCTCCCACCAACGGAGCACCTGTTCCTGCCCGTGGCGACGGAGCGTCTCTTTCAGTTCGCTCTCGTTCATGATATTCCTCCTAAGTTTGCGTTTCCCGCTGACAGGGCGCGACCTGCGGCGCCGACTGCGCCGCGCTTTTTTCAGACGGCACGCCCCTTCCCATGTACTATATTATAGAGAAAACGGACGGGAATGTCAATCCCCGTCCGCATTTTTATGTTTCCTTTTCCAACAGGAAGGCTCCCGCACGGAAAACAAGTTCCCCATGCTCCCCGGGGAGCACCCCGCCGGGAAACGGCGTCCCGGCGGGCGGTTCCTGCGCCGCCGCAAGCCGCAGCACGCCGTCCTCCGCGGCGTATGCTATGTCGGTATAGGCGCGCACCAATCTGTACCCGGCGATCGGCACCTCTACGGCGTCGGGTTTCTGCAGGGCGTGCACGACGACGAGCTTTCTGTTCCCGAGCTGCTTTTCGTAGATCTGCCGCCCGTACGGCGCGCGGTAATAGGTCACGTCGCAGTCGATCCCGACGATATCGCCGTCGCGGACGATATCCTTCACGCTCCGGTAGAAATCCAGCCCCTCACGGATGAGCGACACCTTTTCGGGCGACATGTTCAGAACGTCGCCCGAGAGGCAGATGCGCCCGAGCATGGCGGCACAGAGCGAATAGACGGTGCGCGATGGCGCATCCTTATCGCGCAGGACAGCCCAGATCTGCGACTGCCGCGCGGGAATGACGCGCGAGACGTTTGCAGCAACGAATGGGATCTCCGCGCACTCGTGCGCGTCGGAAAACGAACACATGGAGACCATGCCCATACGCTTCGGTTCGATACGGCTGCCGCCCGAGGAGCAGTTTTCGATGACCATATCGGGTACGGCGGCTTTTATGCGGCCGAGCCAGCGAAGGCTCTCCTCGGCGACCTGCCTGCCCCCTTCGCCGAGGCTCTCTGCGCCGTCGACGCCGATCCCGTACGTATCGTTATAATCGATCTTGATATACTTGAACCCGTTTTTTACCAAAAAGTCGGTCATACGGGCAGTTATATATCCGTTGACGGCGGGCAGCCTCAGATCGAAGAACCTGCGGTTCTTGGATGTGACGACCTTGCCGTCGCGCTTTAACAACATATCTTCGCGCGAGAACGCCTCGCTGTCCCGCCCGGCAACTTCGAACTCGAACCAGATGCCGGGAAGCAGCCCTTCGGCGCGGATCGCCTCCGATACCGCCCCCGATCCCGTGCGGGAAGAGAGAACGGCTCTCCTTCCAGTCGCCCGTGGCGTTGCACCAGCCCTTGTCGTCGGGCTTGTACCAGCCGCAGTCGATGACGAAATAGTCCAGTCCGAGCGGACGGACGGCGGCGAGGATCTTTGTGATATTCTCCTCCGAAGGACAGCCCCACGTAGTGCAGTACTCGTTGAAGAGCACGGGCATCTCCTCCTCGCATGCGGGCGCCGTGAGGAGGCGCTCCTGTTCGTGTACGATGGCGTTGCATACCCCGAGCACGTCCTTTTTGACGCAGAGATATGCCTTACATGTTTCAAAACCCGCACCTGCGGGGATATTCTTGCGCCAATGCCCGTATTCGTAGTCGGCAAGTCCCGCGGAGAGAGAACAGGTCTCCTTCTCCTGGCAGACCTCCATCTGCCAGGAATAGGGCGCCTCGAGCTGTATGCCCCAGCACACGCCTGCGGACGCGTCCTCTATGGCGGCAAAGGGATACCAGCCACGGTTCGGCATGCTGCCGAGCTGCCCCCACTTTTCGCACTTGACGCCGTAGCGCGCCCAGCTCATATCCAACCCGAGCTGCGCGAACGTATCCGTCTTCATGCGGCACTCGCGCGACCAGGCGCTCGTCATGCGGTGGAGCCTGAGCCCGCACGTCGCCCTTGCACCCAGCGAGGGCGCGGCGATGCCGCTCAGAGAGAGGCTTTCCAGAAGTTCAAGCGTGCGCGCCTCCCCCGTGCGGTTCTCATAGCGCACCCATACCGTAAAAACGCCCGTTTTTGCGCTGTATAAGAGCGTGTGCGTATAAAAATTGCCCTTGCCGTCCGTGAGGATCGTAACGACGCCCTCCTCGTCCGCGCGCTGGCTCTCCACCTTCAGGAGGGTTGCCGCACGGTTGCGCATGGTCACGCCGAACGTGTAATCGATGAGCCCCTCGTCTCCCGTAAATGCGACCTGCACGAGACTGTCGCAGCAGAGCGCCTCCGCCTGCGGAACGGGATATGCGGCGGGATACATCGCCAACCCCACCGTCGTTTTGCCCTCGTGCCCCTCAACGGGCGTTTCGACGTAATATACGGCGGTATCGCCGAAAATGTATTTTCTCTGAAACATAGCGATTTACAAAATACGGGGCGGTACGCCGTACCGCCCCGCCCGTTTTCCCTTTCTTATTTGCGCTTCCAGATGACGTCGGACCACATGAGCTGCTTCTTGAACTCATCGATCTTGGTGTTCTCGTCGATGACGACGACTTCGATCCCCCACATATTGCCGAGGTCGACCATCTGCTGCACGGAGATCTTGGAGGAGACGACCGTATGATGTGCGCCGCCCGCATAGATCCACGCCGCAACGCCGTCCTTGAAGTTGGGCTGATACTTCCACATCAGTCCGCCGACGGGCAGATTAGGCATCTTATGAGGATACTTGACGAGCTCGATCTTCTGCACGATGAGGCGCAGTCTGTCGCCCATGTCGATCATGGAGACGGCGACGGCTTCGGGCGCGGAGATCCCTTCGAACACGAGGCGCGCAGGATCGGACTTGCCGCCGATCCCCAGCGGATGCACCTGGATCTGAGGCTTGGTCGCCGCGAACTGAGGCGATACTTCGAGCATGTGCGCGCCGAGGCAGAGCCCGTCGGCAAGATCGTAGGTATAGTCCTCCATAAGTCCCGTGCCGGTCTGCCCCGCCATATACTGCATGACTGCGCCGAGCGCGGCGATCTTCCAGTCGCCCTCTGCGCCGAATCCGTAGCCCTTGCCCTGAAGGTCCTGAATGGCAAGCCCGGGAAGCTGATTGAGCCCGTGCAACGCGCCGAAGTGATCGACGATGCCGATGTAGTTGCCCTTCTCCTTGCAGAACTTCTCGATGGCGATCTCGTACTTCGCCTGCTCGCGCACCACGTCGATGCGCTTGGTGCCCATCGTATACTTCTTATCGTACTCCGCCATGAGCGCGTCGATCTCTTTTTCGGTGACCTTTTCGACATACTCTACCAGATCGCCGACGGGATAGTAGTCGACCTGCCAGCCCAGATCGATGTGCGCCTCGACCTTGTCGCCCTCGGTAACGGCGACGTCGCGCATGTTATCGGAGAAGCGGCAGACCTTGACCGTTTTGGAGAACGCATAGCCGGCAGCCACCGTGCACCATGCGGCGAGCTCTTCGAGCGCCTTTTCGTCCTTGTAATAACCGACGATGACCTTGTTGTCCATTCTCAGGCGGGTGACGATATAGCCGAACTCTCTGTCGCCGTGCGCCGCCTGGTTCTCGTTCATGAAGTCCATATCGATGGTGTCGTAAGGGAGCTTCTCGTTATACTGCGTTGCAAAGTGGCACATGGGCTTCTGGAGCATTTTGAGACCCTTGATCCACATTTTTGCGGGCGAGAAGGTGTGGCACCAGGTGATGATACCGATGCAGTTATCGTCCGCATTTACCTGCTTGACGGCTGCGATGACCTCGTCAGAGCTCTTGCACGTGGTGAGATATTTGACGGTGACGGGCATTTTGGAGTTGACATAATTCGCCATCTCTTCGGAGTGCTTTGCAACGTGCTCGAGCACGTCGTCGCCGTACAGCGTCTGGGAGCCGGTGAGCCAGTAAACAACTTTTTCTTTCATAATGTTACCTCATTCCTTTTCCAAAGATAATTTTTATTTTTTCTCCGGTACCGCCGGAGTACGGAACACAAGGATCGCCCCGCAATTGGGCGTAGAGAGAACAGAGACGAGCGTATCGCCCCTGTTTTCCCGTTCGTTGGCGAGCGCCGCAATGCGCGCCGCACGCTTTTTCGGATCGGGCATATACCCGATGATCTCCGTTTCGATCATATTACTTCTTTTTCGTCTGCCCGTAGTAGGCGTTTTTGCCGTGCTTGCGCATGTAGTGTTTGTCCATCATGAACTGATCTGCGCGGGTCACGTCGGGATTGATGTGCTCGGTGAGGAACGCCATCTTTGCGACTTCCTCAATGACCGTTGCGTTATACACGGAATTGCCGCCGTCCTTGCCGAACGCGAATACGCCGTGGCTCTTGATGAGCACGCCGGGGACTTCGAGCGGCTTGATGTTATCGCCCTTGAACTTTTCGATGATGGCAAGCCCCGTATTCTTTTCGTACTCGCCCTCGATCTCCTCTTTGGTGAGCGAACGCGCGCAGGGAATATCGCCGTAGAAATAGTCGGCATGCGTCGTGCCGTAGAAGGGAATGGAGCGCCCCGCCTGCGCCCACGCCGTTGCGAACGTGGAGTGCGTGTGCGTGACGCCGCCGACATCGGGGAACGCCTTATAGAACTCGATGTGCGTGGGCGTATCCGACGAAGGGCGCAGATCGCCCTCGACGACCTTGCCGTTCAGATCGACGACGACCATATCCTCCGCCTTCATCTCGTCGTACTCAACGCCCGAAGGCTTGATGACGATGAGCCCGCTCTCGCGATCGATCTCGGAGACGTTGCCCCAGGTAAAGAGCACGAGCTTGTTTTTGACAAGGTCGAGATTCGCCTTCAGAACCTTCTCTTTCAATGCTTCCAACATAGTTTTATTCCTCCAAACAGTCTGCCTGATTAATATTTGAGAGACTTCGTCGCCTCGCGCACGATGGGAAGCCCCGTGACGTAGCGTCTGCCGAATTCCTCGAACCCTGCGACGTTTGCGGGATCGGGGGCAAGCGTAACGCCCTCCTGGCCGGCAAACACGCGCTCATCGAGGTACTCGTCGAGCGGTTCGCCCTTCTTTTTGGTGATGAGGTAGTTCGCAAGGATCGCCATACCCCACGCGCCGCCCTCGCCTGCGGTCTTCATGACGGTGACGGGCGCATTGATCGCCGCGGCAAGATAGCTCTGCCCGACGCGCTCCGTTTTGAAGAGCCCGCCGTGACCCGTGATGCGGTCGAGCTTAACGCCCTCCTCTTTGAGCATGATGTCGCACCCGACCTTGAGCGCGCCGAACGCGGAATAGAGGTGCGTGCGCATGAAGTTTGCAAGGTTGAACTTGCCCTCCGCCGTACGGACAAAGAGCGGACGCCCTTTTTCGACCTTGGTGACGTGCTCGTTGGAGACATAATTGTAGGCGAGCAGTCCGCCGCAGTCCTTATCGCCCTTCTCCGATTCGAAGTAGAGCATATCGTAAAGTTTCCACTTGGGGATATCCACGCCGGCAAGCGCGGCAAATTCGCCGAACAGGTTCACCCAGCCGTTGATATCGGACGTGCAGTTGTTGCAGTGCACCATGCCGACGAGGTCGCCGACGGGCGTTGTGACGAGGTCGATCTCGGGATAAGGCTTGGAAAGCTCTTTTTCGAGCACGATCATGGCAAAGACGGACGTGCCCGCCGAAACGTTGCCCGTGCGCGGGCGGATGCTGTTGGTTGCGACCATGCCCGTGCCTGCGTCGCCCTCGGGCGGGCAGAGCGGAATCCCGGGTTTCAGATTGCCGGAAGGATCGAGGAATTTTGCCCCCTCTTCGGTGAGCGTGCCGGCATCCTCGCCTGCGAGCAGGATCTTAGGAAGGATATCCTCCACTTTGAAGGGAACCCTGCCCTTGACGAGATCGTTGAACTTTTTGAGCATGACCTTATCGTACTGCTTCGTTTTGGGATCGACGGGGAACATGCCCGACGCCTCGCCGATGCCGAGTACCTTTTTGCCCGTGAGCTTCCAGTGCACATAGCCTTCGAGCGTCGTCTGGAATACGATGTCTTTTACGTGGCTTTCGCCGTTGATGATCGCCTGATACAGGTGCGCGATCGACCAGCGCGCGGGGATATGATAGTTGAAAAGCTCGGTGAGCTTTTCGCCTGCCTCCGCCGCCGTATTGTTGCGCCAGGTGCGGAACGGAACGAGGATATTATCGTTCTTATCGAACACCATATAGCCGTGCATCATTGCAGAAAAACCCATCGCGCCGATCGTCGTGAGCGTGACGCCGTACTTTTCCATGACGTCCGCCGCCATCTTCGCATAGCAATCCTGAAGGCCTTCGCGGATCGCGTCCAGCGAATACGTCCAGATGCCGCCGTCGTGACGGTTTTCCCACTCATGACTGCCCGATGCGATGGGCGTGTTGTTCTCGTCCACGAGGATCGCCTTGATGCGCGTGGATCCGAACTCGATCCCGAGCGCGGTGCGTCCGCTCTCGATATACTCTTTTGCGTTTGCCATAATAACCCCCAAAAAAGTCTCTTCGTACCTCTGTACGGAACCATTATAAAATAAATCGCATAAAAATTCAATAGGGAAACGAAAAATTCTTTTTGTTTTTTGCGGTTTTTTTCGGAAAAAACAAAAACCTCACCCTTACCGGGTGAGGTCGATTTGTCATTTCCTGGTTCTATAAATTTTGCCGCCGAGGAGCGCGATCATCTTGACCGCGTCGAGCGAGAAATCGTCCGCCTCCACCTCGAGCGTCTTGGTGAGCACGCCGCGCGCGAGCACCTTTACGTAGGTCGCCTTTTTGTTGAAGAACGGGATGCGTTCCTTCATTTCTTCGATCCCGACCCGCTCGCCGTCCGAGAAATATTCGCTGAGCGTATCGATATTGACGATGGTCTGGCGGCGCTTGTCGCTCACGCGCTCCGCCTCGGAAACGAGCCCCTCGGCCTCCTCATCCGCCATGAGCGTATCTGCCGCGGAGACGCTGACGCGATGCTCCTCCTGTACGTCCTGAACGGTGAGCGCGGTGACGGGACGGGGCGCAAGCGCCACGGGCTCTGCGGGCTCCTCCTCTTCGGGAGCGAGGGGCTCCTCGTCCTCTTCATCCTCCTCGTATTCCTCGTCGGCAGGCGGTATGATCCCGCCGGCGCCGTCTTTGCGGCGGCGCACCTCGATGATCCGCACAAGCCCCTGCGCGATGAGATCGTCCGTGCTCTCGTAGGGAACGGAGGCATAGTCCTCGTTCTGATCGTCCCCGCGCAGCGCTTCGGCGGACGCCATCGCTGCGGCAATGAGATCTTTCGCGTAACGGCAGCGGCGGTCGTTCTTGATGCGGTAGAGAAGCGGCGTTTTGGCGAACTTGGCGTGTTCGGACGCGTCTTCCACAAGGTATTTGCTCTCTTCATAGAGCATGGGTTCGAGCGCGAGATAGAGGCGCAGCGTCTTGCCGCGGATGACCAGTTTTGCGACCGTCGTTCTGCCGCGGCGGAACGCCTCGTGCTGCCAGCTCTTGCGCGCCGTCACCTTTTTATAGGAGAGCAGCTCGTTTTTGAGCTCGGAATAGTAATTTTTCAGCTTTTCGTCGCCCTGAATGAGTTTTGCCTCGAAACTCTTATCGTAGCGGACGTTGACGTACCAGCCGTCGTCGTTGGTATAGATGACGCGCGTCGTGCCGTCTGCGGGCGCCTGCGCCTCTTCGGGCGTCTCGACAACGGGAACCTCCTCCGCCTTCACCTCTTCGGGAGCGGGCAGTTCTTCTTCGGGCTCCTCGACAACGGGAACTTCCTCCGCCTTCACTTCTTCGGGTGCAGGCAGTTCCTCTTCGGGCTCCTCAACGACGGGAACTTCCTCCGCCTTCACTTCTTCGGGTGCAGGCAGTTCCTCTTCGGGCTCCTCGACAACGGGAACTTCCTCCGCCTTCACCTCTTCGGGTGCGGGCAGTACCTCTTCGGGCTCCTCGACAACGGGAACTTCCTCCGCCTTCACTTCTTCGGGTGC
>ERZ1090880.614-NODE-614-length-19109-cov-9.927889_pt1 | contig 19109 bp, 12 predicted proteins | sample MGYA00478471_ERZ1090880 | MGnify/ENA primary metagenome ERZ1090880 (study PRJEB33644, sample SAMEA5815734) | chicken gut metagenome | biome: Chicken; feature: Gastrointestinal Tract; material: Caecum | place: Ireland | collected 2019-01-01 | study: A study of the... | reverse complement strand
GCGAAGGCACGGGACTCGTCAATGAGCTGCGGGCTGGGTACCCATGCTCCCAGGGACACCGGCGGCGGTGCGATCAGTAGGATCTTGTTTTGGTCTAATGGAATAGCCGCAAGGAATCGCTCCAGCCTCTCAGCGGCCTGCTCCGGACTTTGGCCCTGGAGCAAATTATTGATCCCCAGCATGACAATCAGCAGATCTGTGCCAGCAGGAAAGGTGGGGGCCGCAGCCGGAATCTCCCGGCCATTCTGCCCCATGTTGCAGACGGTCCAGCCAGTTTCCTCAGCCAGGATATCTACCCATCGGCTGCCTGCGTCATAGCGCCCACCGAAATAACCTCGGGGGTCATATCCGTAGGTGTTTGAGTCACCGAAGCAGACGACGTTCATTCCGCTCTTTTCCTTTCTCTGGCTGTCTTAGTAATAATTGAGGAGTTCTCCGTTTATTTTATAGTTTTCAGCCTCGTTAGGATTTCCTCATCTGCTGGGCAAAAATCATATTGATCGATTTCATCCACAGTAATCCATTGGATATCATTGTGCTCCAGTTTTTGAGGAATGCCTGATTGAATCAACGCATTGAACAGAGTCAGATGGACGGTCAGGTCTGAATATTCGTGGATGACATCCATAAAGATATCCCCAACATTCAATGTGACCGCCAGTTCTTCCATGCACTCTCGTATGAGTGCCTGTTCTTTTGTTTCACCAGGTTCTACTTTGCCGCCAACGAACTCCCATAGGAGGCCTCTTGCCTTATGTGCCGGGCGCTGGCAAATCATAAACTTATCCTGATCCCAGATCAAAGCTGCAACTACCTCAGTCATTTATCATACCACCAATTTATTTGTTTTCATCAAAAACTTCGCCGGAATCGGTCGATCCAGCTGCCGGGTAATATTCATGGGCCTACTCCCGTCATGCTTCACATAGTTGGCTGTGCCCAGAAAGGTATAGGCACCTGCACCAACTGTGATCCGATCGGCTTTGAGCTCACGGATATGCAGCGGAACCTTGATCCCACGTTTCCGATGGTGAATATACTTCATGTTGCCTATCTTCTCTTTGGGGACGTATATTGTACTTAGTATAACTGGAATTCCAAAATCCGACAAGGACTTATTGGCAAACATCGGCAAAGCTGTCCGGCTTTGATTTATTCCATTTCCCATCATTAAAAAATCAGCTTAGCATTATATTTGTCTAATAAACAGAGATGTTTTTCATGTTTGACAATTATTAAAAAATATCGTTGATGCGCTGCCGAAGATGAAATCTTCATTCAATAGGGGGTTGGCTACGCCTCAACAAGCAAAAACGGGAGGGACCTGCGTAAGCGGGTTTCTTCGGCTTTGGATGCTTTGTTTGTATAAAGACACTGTAGCTAAACTTTCTTAAACACTCTTGTAGAAATGACAAAGCACAAGGTGCTAAGTTTTTTGAGCAATTGCTGTCGATTTTACTTGATTTGTGACTATCTTGGTAGTAGAATGGATATGACGCATTGTGTTCTTGCGTGACATGAGGATAATGACTTTATATGGGGCTTTACACAGGTGTAAACACACGGAATGTGTTTCCTCTGCTGTATTGCCCTATTGTTACAATACAAGGGATCGAGGTGTACGGTGATGACTGACAGCAGCGCCTCCTATGAAAATATTTTCTCAGAGTGGCTTGCAAAGCAAGTCCCTCCCGCTCAATTTTCTACTATCCATTCGGTTTTCACAAACATCAATAGTTTTTGCTTGAGCCGAAAGATTCTTAAAAAGCCCTTATTTGAAACAGATGATTTGGTGACGCTCTCTAAGGTTCGTGAGACCGTTGAAAGCAACAAGATTTTTGCGTTTATTTATAGAAAGCAGAAAAGTACTATGACAGCGGCAATGCAACATTATTATCGCTTTATCAAGGAAACAAAAGATAAAAGCAGTTTGATTGAACCTATACGGATGGATAAGTCCAAAAACTCGGAACAGGAGATATCCGCAAGCAATTCGCTTCTTGATTTTCTGGTGGCAAACAATATCTCCTTTATAGACAATCGCCAAAAGAATGGCTGTCTTTGGATGATTGGCGGCGAAGAACTAAAAGAATTTGCCGACAAATGCTCCGCTTATGGAGTGACATTCCATTTCAAAGCGGATGGTGCAAAAACAACAAAACATTCTCCTGCGTGGTGGACAACCGATGACTTCAATAACTCTACGAAAAGAGAACCCACTGTTTCGGTTGCAGATGCAGATAATGTTTCCGAAGACAAGTCGTCCCCAACAGCCTCATTTGATAAAAATAATCGACTGAAGTTTATTGAGTGGCTCGACAAGCGTGGCGTTTCATCCAGTGACATATTCGTTGTTCTGTCTTCTCTAAAACGCTGCGCAGAACGAGTGAAAGCAGAACAGATTATTGACGATGACATCTACCATGTCATATCAGCAGAAACGATGGAGGCTATTTGCTCTTTTTTGCTTGCAGACAAGGACTTTATCAATGCTGAGCGCTGCAGAGGGGATCAGTTTACCAATGCGCTAAATCTTTATTTGGAGTTTTTTGATGAGCAACTAACCCCTCCGATAGCTGAAGTCATCGCCGAACCGGAGACAGGAGTGGAACCTTCCATCGGAACGACTATACCGACTGTATCTGAAATAGAGATGTTACTGAGCGAAGAAGTTTTCTCACCGCTCAAGATTGCTCTGGCAAAAGAGAATATCCGCACGATAGAAGAACTCAAAGCCTTAAAGCTTTGGGCGTTTATGAATCAGAAGAATCTCTATTCTATTTCAATGCGCCAGACTGTTCTTACTAAAGTGCGTCAGCTTTTAGAACCAGAAATAGCAGAAAACCCGGAGCTTCTTTATGAGCTTCATTGTGGAGCAGTTGTTTACTCTGGGGATACGCTTGCAAAAACATTTATGCATTTTTGCGAGGACACCGCTAAAAAATACCCTCTGCTGTTCAGATCGCTTTTGGACAAAGCAATCGGTGGTACTTCCGATATTAAGATATGTCGTTCTCCGGAAAACGGGAATTTCATCAGAATGGAAAATCCCACTTGCTATATCAGCACAGATTTAACAAAGGATTCTGTCGTTGCCGCTGTCGAATGGATTATGCAGCGATGTGTGTGTTTAAAGATGCCCGTCTCAATCAAAGAGCCGAAAACTCTTTTGGAACAATCTTCCCATGCAGAAACGCCGCAAACGGAATACAGCAACATCCAAGTGACCTCTGTACGCTCAGTTTCTTCACAGGAAAGCGAAAGCGCGGATCCTGAGCAAATTGCAATGGTTGAAAAAATCGTACTCGATGCCGATATGGATGGTGTTACTTACGACAGCTTATATAATACTCTGAGACTGACTATGGTAGCGACAAAAGCTCTCGTCCAGAAATGCAAGCGCATTGTGGAAATCAAGGGTAAGCTTTACCACGAGGATGCCTTTGTTGATTGGGACGACGGTGCCAAGCAGATGTGCCTCATCATGGAAAAGCTGATGCAAAAGAACAACGGCTATATTTCCGCCGTGCAGTTGTATGACTACGCACGAGTAGAGATGAATATGTTTCTCAATGATAACGACGTGAATGATGAACGCTCCGTTTATGAGATTGCCCAGCACCTGTTTGAAAAGAACTGCTTTGAAGGTAATCACTATTCATTTACCGGCAAGGCTCATATTTCAAAGTCCGAGGATGTGATAAGCAGCAATTTCGATGTTATCAGCAAGTTTGCAGAGGATCAAGGCGGCGTATTCCGAGAAGATGACCTGAAGGAGTATCTGTCCGGTATCGGAATAAAGACCGGAAATCTCAGAAATCAAATGCACATTGGTAAGGAAGCGGAGTTCTTCTTCTATGAGCCGGGTACGATCATCTCCGCTAAAAGCATGCGAATCGACGACTTCTGGAAAGAAAGCGTTGGGCGAGCATTGAATAATCTCCTGAACGATGCGGATGACCATATCGTTCTTCGGCAGATTCAGCCGGTTTGGTACGAATCGCTTCCTGGTCTGCCTGGGCACAGACGCTGGACGCCGTTGCTGCTCCAATTTATTCTGCACTTCTATGGCAAAGAGTTCGGTGCAAAGACAATCATGGCCATGCACTCTCAGAGCATGGATACCCTCCATGCCATGCTGGTGAAAGCTGACAGCCCGATACAGAACTTTGGCGATGCCGTGATTTCTTATCTACTTGAAAGCGAGACAGATCAGCGTTCCTTTCAGGCTGAGGAGCTGCGACAGCTTCTTGTAAAAACAGGTATGATTCAAGGCAATGAGCTGATCTGGAATATGCCGAAAGCCTTGGCAAAGGACGAGCGTTTTGCGTGGGATGCGAAGGGTGAGAATGTTATTGTAAGGGTGTGATGAGATGGCAAGTGCAAGCTTTACGCGGGATGAAGTAATACTGGCTCTGGATGTGTTCTATTCCTCCCCAAAAGGCAGAGTAACAGCGGACTCCGATGAGATCAAGGAACTCAGCCTGCTGCTGAACCGCTTGCCGATTCATCCGGTAGAAAATAGACGGGCTGACTTTAGGAGTCCAGCCGGCATTACTACTCAACTAATAAGATTTCGTTCAAGCTGTATATCTGGTAAAAAAGGCCAAAATGGTGGCGAATTGTTCTTTCATGTTGCTTTTGAATACGAAGATAGAGTAAATGAACTTCACTCTATTGCAAGAGCAATACGAAAGAATAAGGAGGCATTTGTTTCTCTGTTCGGCTCTCCCCTTGAGGACAATGGCTTCCCAGAAGGAATTCTTTTGGGACACCTTCACAACATTATCGAACAGCGTGACGGTGCAAAGTTGGCAATGAAAGATCACTGCGAGATATGCAACAGCAGTCCTGCTCTCTGCTATCGTAATGTTGGTCAATTACTCCAGACCCATTTGGTAGTCGCTCCGACACTTATGGATTACTCGGAAAAATATACAGCCGATAGTTTTTTGACCGTATGCCCAACCTGCCACGCAGCGCTGCATCGCTACAGGCCTTGGCTGACGAAAGAAAACTGTGGAGACGTACTCCGCTGACAGGAGATTAGATTAGATGTATGGATATGAGTGGACAGACGAATATGGCATATTTCGTCTGACGATTGATGCGAAAATACAAAAGGAAATCCGCCCGGTCTTCCATGAAGAACTTGACTTCTTTGGGATGGACAAGTATTGGGATTACCCGAAGGACACAGATGCTCCACTTCTGTGGGCAGAAGGAATCCGCAGATATGTAATGAATGGTGTGTGTGTAGCCGAAGCGGAAGGTGGAGGTTTTTTCACCGTTCCTAAAATTAAGTTGAATACCGCAGAACGGATAAAGTTGGAAGAAATTAATATCAAACGCTTAATTGAAGTCAACCACGCCCTTTTGGTCAACATGAAGCAGAAAGCGGTTGGGCTTATCCAAAAACAATATGAGAAATATTCCAAACTGGGATATTCCTTTATTTGTGCATTTTCTGGCGGAAAAGATTCGCTGGTTTTATTAGATTTGGTTTCTAAAGCCCTGGCACCAAGTGAGTTCTTGGTGGTATTTAGTAATACAGGAATGGAATTGTCAGCCACTTTGAAAGCCGTTGAGCGAGCAAAGCTGCATTGGCCTCATCTGCGTTTCGTTGAAGCAAAGTGCCACATGGAGCCTACTGAAAGTTGGGATGAGTTCGGCCCTCCAGGTAGAAGAATGCGCTGGTGTTGTGCCGTGCATAAGTCTGTGCCAACAATTTTAAAGTTGCGTGAAATCACAGGAAACTATAATGCGAAAGCAGTTGTTTTTGATGGTGTAAGAGCCGAGGAAAGTGCTCGCAGAGCAAAATATGACGAAGTGAGCGAGGGAGCAAAAAATATTAGTCAAGTCAATGTCAGCCCAATCCACAAGTGGAATACTGCTGAACTCTATTGCTACCTTTTACATGAGAAAATCCTACTCAATGACGCATACAAGCTTGGATTATTTAGAGTTGGATGTATGGTGTGTCCTCTTTCGTCGGACTGGTGGGATGGCATAGCAAACCATTACTATGCTGATGAAATGAGGCCTCTGCTCAATAGAGTAGAACAGTACGCGAAGCGCACAAAGGTTGAGACTGAAGTCGTAAAGTACATAGAAGGCGGCGGTTGGAAAGCAAGAATGGGTGGCCGCGGTCTTCCAAATGGTGGGAATCGGGTCGAGGAAAAAATACAAGAGAATACCATTCATTTTTCGATTAAGCAACCAACGCAAGAGTGGTTAAGCTGTGCTCCAGTATTGGGGGCCGTAACCGAGTTTGATGGTAAGCGAGGCACTCAAAAAATATCTGGCATTAATTTTAAATTTACCATTCAAAAAGATGATGACAAGATATTTGTGTCCTATTCTCCATTCTCCCAAATGGATCGTTTCACGATCAGCCATTTAAGAGGTGTTGCAAACAAAACCGCTTTTTGCAAAGGATGCAAAGCGTGTATGGTACAATGCCCGACTGGAGCCTTTACCATTCAACCTGATGGAAAGATTCTTATTAGAGAAGCGCTTTGCTGTCATTGTTCAAATTGCTTGTCATTTGTTGAGAAAAGCTGTCTATTGGCAAAATCTCTAAGCATAACAGGAGGAACCTCTATGGAAATGAAGGGAATGAATCCATATCAGCATTTTGGCCTGAGGCAAGCGTGGCTTGAGCACTATATGGCAGAAGGAACAAATTGCTTCTCACAAGGTGTTTTGGGCACTCGCCAATACGATGGTTTAAAAGCCTGGCTCAAAGAAAGCAACCTCTTAGTTGCAAACAAGGACAAAACACTATCCACGACAGTGCTATTTGATAAACTTAAATCTTTCGGACCTTATAACCCTTTTACATGGGCTATCATTTGGGCAAACCTGGCCTATAATTCGGTAATCACGCGGTGGTATTGCCTCAACGCTGAGCCGGGGGCAACCTATGAAAAAGCTGACCTTGTAGTAATGATTGGCGAAAACTACTCAAAGTCAAATCGTGAAAATGCAATTACGGCACTTACTGAGACGCTGAGACAGTCACCCATCGGCTCCGCTCTAAAGCAAGGCTTACCTATTGAACTTACCAAAAACACCTTCGCTTACTTCCGTGAAGGCTGGGATTATCCTGACGCGGTTGCACTCCTCTATGCACTTTACCTTTATGCAGAGCACACCGGTCGAAAAACACTTACTTTCACAGAGCTTGCCAACGCTCATGCGAACCCTGAGGCACAGGGCATTTCTCCGCATGATATATACGGCATTGATGTCAAAGACTTCCGTGAAAAAGTTCAGGGTCTTGCAATGACCTATCCACAGTACATCCGCGTTTCCTTTGTCGCAAACCTGGATAACATTATTCTTGAAGACTATACAAGTATCGACATTCTCGATCTTGCTGAGAATGAATAAATGAGGAGGTAGCAGTCATGCCGAACAAGAAGTACTCGGATTTTATTGAAATCAGCCCAACATTCGAATCTGTCGTTGACATTGACGCTGATACTCGTAATAAAAACCTGTGGCGTGAGTACATTGTCGGTGAAGACATGGAAAAGATGATGGAGGTGCTGTGTCAGTCCCTCAACAAAGAGGAACCTGACAGCCGCCGCTCCTTCTGGATAGAAGGTACATACGGCACCGGCAAAAGCTATGCTGCTATCTTGATTAAACATTTGATGGAAGATCCGTCTGATGTTGTGGATTCCTACCTTGCAGGGAACAGTCGCCTGGTGCCTTATCGCAACCGCTTCATGAAATGCCGTGCGAAAGATAAGGGAGATTACCTCGTTATCTGGAAAACAGGCTGTACCGGCATCCGTGACGGAAATGCCATGCTTATGGAGGCTGAGAAAGCTGTCCGTGAAGCACTTGCCGCCAAGTTCGGTGATAAGGCAGACTACGGCGAGTCTTCGTTGCAAGATGCCGTCATGCAGCAGGTCAACAGCCCCGTACATAATTGGGAATACATACTGGAAAACTCCGTTCTGGGTGACGATTACAGCAGCGTCGAGGAGTTGCGAGAAAGCCTTGAAGCTGGTGATCTCCTTGCTCTTCAGAAGACAGCTGCCGTTATCCGTCAGTATAATTGGGGGCTGGTTGACAGCCTTGATACCTTCAAAAAATGGATCTCTGCCGTTATTGAGAACAACGGACTTTCAAAGTCCGGCATATTCTTCATCTGGGATGAGTTCACTGAGTATGTCGCAAACAGCGATGAGCAGACGATTCTCCAGCAGCTCTCCGAGTTCTGCAAGGTACAGCCGTTCTTCATGCTTTTTGTAGTTCATCGCACCACCGCAATGGTAGAGCGCATTACGCCGGAACGGTATCAGCTGATTACACACCGTTTCCATCACGTGGAGTTCCATATCAGCACAGATGCTGCTTTCGACCTGATTGCTGGCTCCATCAACATTCGCAACGGCATGAGTGAGCACTGGAAAGAGGAACGCAAGAGAGTTATCCAAAATATTCAGGCCTTCCTCCCCGATATGTCTGGTTTGGATGACAAAATCAGCGAGCAGATCGAGCACCTTTGCCCGATGCACCCCATGACGATCAAGCTCCTTTCTCGCGTAGCCGAGAACTATGCAGCTTCCCAGCGCACAATGTTCCGGTTTATGAAAGATCAATCCAACAGTGAGCATGGCTTCGTGGGCTATATCAACAAGGAAGGCCCGGATTCTCAGGCTTGTTGGCTGACACCCGAATGGCTCTGGGATTACTTCTTCACTCGCGAAAGTGATTTCTCCGATAAGGATACGAAGGCTGCGGAATACATTCGGCATTACGAAGAAAGTCGTCACTTGGTCGAAAACGATGAGAACGCCCATCGCGTATTCAAGACTGCTATGCTCCTGCTGGCTCTTATGTCTTCTACGAAGGGGATTTACAGTGGTCGAAGGGCAAAGGACGGCATTGCCGCCACAAAAGACTGCCTTGAAACTTGTTTGGCCGGTGTTATGGGCAAGACACAAATCGAAGATATGCTTCAGACAATGGTCGATGGCAAGATCCTTGTTCTGGATGAAGGTTCTAATAACATTGTCCGTATTCAGCTGCCTTTCCGCGGTGCCGGTGACACTGACTTCGCCGCACGGCTTGCGGCAAACGATAGGAGATACACCAGATATAAGATGTTCTCCAAAGAAGGCGCATTTGCTCAGGCATTTGAAAAGCAGGCTTGGGACGCAAATGATGCCACTCTGCGTCGTATGAAGATTGCTGTCTGCTGCGCTGAAACCAATTCTATCAATACCCGCTTAGGTGAGATCACAAAGGAACTTGAAAAGTACCCCTATAAGTTGGGCTTACTTATCGTGACAGTACAGAGCGACGCACAGGCCGTATCAATCCAGTCCACTTTGCAGGCGAAATCTGCTGAAGCTAACGAACCCCGCCTTACAATCGCTTTGGTAAAGACACCGCTCACCGATGAAAACCGCACCAAATGGCTGGCGGCTATAACAAAGCAGGAAATGGCCGCTGAATCTGGTCAGACCGGTTCTGTTCAGCAGTATCGCATTGAAGAATCTACCATCATCAGTTCCTGGGTTGGTGGGGCTGTCAGCGGTGGAAAGATCATTGCCTACAATGGGAATAGTGTCTTTAATAGCATATACGGAATGGCACATCTCCGGAAAATAATTCGTTCCAATGTTCAGGACGTGATTTTTAAGTATGCGCCGGAGAACATCGTTGTAACCAATACCGCCTATAAAGCTTGCAACGACGGAGCTCCTACTGCTGGTATCCAGCGTAAAAGCGGAAACAGCCAGCTCACCAATGTGTTAAACGCTCTGAAGTTTGCCGGTATTCTCGACCTCACTACGATCGGGGAGATTGTTGATGCAAAGAACAGCGGTAATAAACAGGCCGAGTGTGTTGCAGCACTGGCAGAACTCATAAAAAACGAAATGGAATCCGGGCACAAGGTCAACCTCGGTGACTTGTGGGCAACGCTCCAGAAGGAACCCTACGGCTACTACAACACGATTGCCTGCGGGGTTTTGCTCGGCTTTGTGTTCTCTTGCTATAAGAACAGCAAATACACCTGGACAGACTCGGTTCAGTCTCCCCATGTCCTCGCAGAAGCAACCATAGGGAAAATGGTGTCTTCCATGTGTGGAGGAAAAATGACCACCGATTATCTGTCTGCCGGCTCTCTTACATGGCAGAACTTCAGCGAGTACCTTTCCAAGATTTTTAACCTTTCTGTAGCCCAGCTCGCAGAACAGACCTCTGGTTATCATAATGTGCGTGAAGCGGTTGTGAAAAGTGGCTCGCCATTCTGGGTTTTAAAGTACCTTCCGGAAACTGAATGGAGTAGCGAGGATCTTAGAAATACGGCTGACAAAGTAATCGATCATATTCAGACCTTCATAGCTCAAGAGGGTGATATTGAGGGCGCAATGAGCGAAACATTGCAGCTTCTTACCGGTCGCGGAAAAATCCGTATTGTTCTGGCAAAAGCATTTCAGGATAAGAATGCAATGGCAGCTGCCTTCCGCTCTTTCCTCTTTGCAGCTTCCCCTGAACTGAAAGATGTGGCAACGAGACTTGCTATTCAGCCGGAGGAATTAAGCGATCGCCTGCACTCTGTTATGCAGGGAGCAATCTATACCTGGACAGAGGAACAAGTCAAGGATAAGCTTGCAGATGTCGCAGAGCAATATAAATACCTGGAAGCAATCGGCAAGGTTCAGGGAACGACCTATCATAGCATAGAGGCTGCCAGAAAAGACTTGGCAAATCTCTTTAACTTCCTGAGAATCCCGATGAGCGCAATCGCTGAACTTAACAAGCCGTGGTTCTCTGCGCTACAAGTCTTATACAATGTGGCTTATACTGATGTAGTCCATTTAAGTGCAGAAGATCGAAATGCCGCCATCCTCACTCTTGAGCAGCATGGTGTGCTGGCTAAAGACTGTTTGCAGAATGGAAAGCCTGTGCTTGAAGACATACTGAACAGTCGCAACATCGAATGCACACAAGATGAGCTCACGGCTGTATATGCTGGTATGAAAGATCTGAATTGTAACACGACTTTGACTCAGTTTAATAGAGAGCTGGACGCGCAGATCAATAAAATCAGCTTTGCACGAAATAAGTCTACGCTTTTGGAGACTTGGCGTTTAATAACCGGAGAAGATTCCATAAAGGAATGGTGCAACACGCACGATGTACCTTTAATGTGGATTGTCCCAAAAGAGCTGACCAAAGCATTTAGCACATTGCTGGATGTTCAAAACGGCAACTATACGGTTGACGCTGCCGTTACAAGTGCAATCCATTCTTTGCAGAAGATGGATACGAGCATTTTGACGGATAACAGCCGTATTGAAAAAGCTTTTATGGCTTTGATCGGTTCCGAGTATTCCCTTTTGTGGGATGTAAATCGCGTTGCCATTATTACTGAGGCAAAAATTAAAATTGGGAACGACATGAGCACATGGACAGCAGCCGATCTTACTACGCTGCAAGGTATTCTCAAGCGGATGCAGCAGGAAAAGGCTAAAAAAGAAAAACTGGTCGGAACAAAGAACAATGTCCGCACCATGCAGGAATCTGTTTTGAGGGACCGGGTTACAGCATTTCTTGATGCGCACCCTGAATTCTGCGACGAATTTTCTGAATAAGGGAAGGAGGCAAGCAGCATGACAATTAAAGAAGTTGTATCCATACTTCAGAAGGAAAAACTGAACAACCTACCTTCCCGCTTTCCTTGTCGTGCCATCATGGTCAACACCGTTGAGCAGTATTGCCAGCTGCTCTCAGAGTTAAAGAAGATCAGTGATATTCGGGTCGTTAAGACAAATGAGATTTTTTCAAGTGCCGATGTTATGCCCAAATACTCTAACCTTTCTGCCGCCGCATACCGTGACGAATGGGTTATTCTGACCGGTGTGAGCGAATATCTACGCCTTTTCTCCAAAAAGGAAGCTACTGACAGGAGATTTGCTGCTCTTTGGAGCAGTCAAGTCCCGGCAAGCAGCCTTGGACGGATCATTATTCCTCTATGGGGATGTGAAGCACAGTGGTTTGATTCTGCCATTAACTTGAACGGTGATTTACGGCAAGAGGATTTTTTCTTTGACTGTACCGATGACGAACAGCAAGATCAGGAAATGAATCTACTTGTATTGTCTGGCATGTTTGAGCAACACATATCGGAATTTAAGCAGGGCTCTGGCACCTTGTGTGTTGGCCTTCAGGAGTGGTTCGAGTATTGGGAAAATCCTTCTGTTTCGAACACAAAATTTGTGTTACTGACCAAACGGTTTAATAGTATTACCTCAATCAGTGGGAAAATTAATGTTCATGTAGTGAATGATACCTTGTCATTTATTCAAGAAAATATGCCCGGAGGTCAGTGCCTGACAAAAGAAAACTGTTCTGATGAAATGCGGTCGGTGCTCTTTGCATATGCTTTGCAAGGCGTATCATTAGATGACTCGCTTCTCAAAATACTGAATGTATCGTCGTTTTCCGGTGTTGATATTATGGGTAAATGGAATGCGTTGTCCATTAGCCACAAGAAATTCGTTAAACTCTGGTTTCAAATTCACCCGGACAACAGTTACCTGAGCTATTGTTTTACTGTTGCTCGTTCCATTACCGATATTCCTTCAGTCATCTCTCATGAGATATTTGAGAAGCGCATTGACAAGCCGGATTGGGTTGATGAGTTCAAGGCACTTGCTTCGGTTATGACAATAAAGCCCGATCCTGACTATTTTGAGGCTGTTGACGCAATACCTGAGTTTGAGAAACGGCTGGATTATATCACAAACGCCATACGCGAAGAAAGAATATACCTTCTCAAAATGGTCGGCCAGTGGATGCGTAAAGATGCAGAGCAGGTCAATGGAAGCGTCAAGTTGAAAGAAACATTTCCTGCGCTTTCCGCATATTTGTCGCACGATTTGGATGTATTTCAAAGCGACATCGGTGCGTATATGTCAAGATACAAAGCGCACAAGCTTGAAAACACCCTGCCAAGCGACGAAATGCTGTACTTTAGCGGGGCAAATACATCGTCCTTTGACTATCGTTATGCAGTTCTTTCAGAATATGAAGATGACGATACGATTATCCTTTGGGTGGACGCCCTTGGTATCGAATGGCTTCCACTCTTATATTGGGGGATTGCCAATAATTGCGACGGCACCATCACAAATGTTGCGTTAGCGCAAGCGACATTACCTACAGAGACAAGCTTTAACGAGCAATGGAATAGTATGTCGATGCCGTATAAGAAGCTGAATAAGCTTGACAAGTTGGCACATAAAGGCGTAATTGATGAGCCGGATTACTATACTTGCATCGAAGAACAGATGGATTTCGTGACAGGAATTAGCAACCAAGTCTCTTCGTTACTGGCAGAGTATCGTCGTGTGGTGATTACAGGAGATCACGGCACCAGTCGTCTCGCAGCTCGCTTTTTCCATTGCAGAGATGGTGTCGATGTTCCGCAAGATGCCATTGTGTATAGTCATGGAAGATACTGCAAATTGCCACAGAATTCAACGTTATCCCTTCCCAATGTGGAAATCGTCAAGGATGCCCGCGGGGACAGATATGCGGTGTTCAGCAATTATGACCACTTTAAGCAGTCTGGATTTGCCGCCGGTGCGGATGATGAAAATGCTATCTATGGTGAGGTTCATGGTGGCGCAACACCAGAAGAAATGCTGGTTCCTGTAATTGTAGTTGAAAGCAATAAAGAAGCTCAGATTGTGGGTTCATGGGAAAAGCAAACTGTTAAAATATCAATGAAAAAAGCAAAGCTGTCTATTTCTTTTAATAGGCAAATTGAGAACCTTTCAGTGAAAATGGCGGGCATCCAGGCAACCGTTTCGAAAATTGATGCAGGGAAAACTTGGGCTGTCGTATTCCCTGGTGCCAAAGCAGGCACATACCCTGTTGAAGTAAACGCAGACGGTCGAATTGTCAGCTTACCTGATATTACTCTACTTTCGGCTCTTGGTGGCGGGGATGGTGATTTGCCATGAGCAAAAAAGTGTGTTGCGATTGCGGAAAGTCACTAAAAAAAGATGAGATCGCTCTGTCTAAAAAGTTGATAGATGTTGATACAGAAGATTTTTATTGCCTGCCGTGTATGGCTGAATATTTCGGCTGTGATGAGGACGAGCTAAAAATCAAAATCAGAGAGTTCAAAGAACAAGGCTGTACATTATTCCTTTGAGGGGGTTGAATCATGCTGGAAGATAAGGTAAAAGAAATATTTGCTGATATGGTTGTACTAAAAGACCCTCAAAGGAGCGAATACTTTTCAAATCTCAGTATGCCTTCCTATATGCGCGATTGGCTGGTCATGAAGTTTTCGGATGACGATGGTATTGTCGATTATGATAGTATCAACAGATACATCAAGAGATTCATCCCTGGAAAGGACGATTTTGAGCAGTACAAGTTCCAGATGATCAACGGTGATACGGTTCAGTTCCTTGCGCGAGTCCGCGTTAATGTGGACATAAAAAGCGGTAAGACTAAATTTGAGTTGCCGGACTTTGGTGGGGCAAAAGGTGGCGCTTCCGGAACGGTTGCAAATGAAGTCGTTGAAGAATGGCAAGCTACACTGCTACATGAAAGCGAAAACTGGGGCATCATTACTCTGGTTTGGACGCTTGAGGGAACAGCATCTAAGCCAAAGGGTGTAATCTCCATGGTCGGATATAAACCATTTTGCCCGTATTCTATCGACCTTGATTTCTTTAGAGACGCTCGGAAAGAGTTTGATATTCATGAATGGATAGATATTGTCCTCATGGCGGTGGACTATAATCCTGCCGGATATGTGGATGAGAATGGTGTAGAGAGTGAGGCCAAAAAACTGTTCTTTTTACGCCGTTTACTACCGTTTGTGGAAAAAAGAGTGAACCTGATTGAACTTGCCCCCAAAGGGACCGGGAAAAGTTATGTCTTTGAAAAGATTAGCAAGAGGGGGTGGCTTATCAGCGGAGGTACTGTATCTCGCGCCTCACTTATTTATGACAATGCAAAAAAGACCGGCGGTCTGCTAACTCGATTTGACTATGTTGGCTTTGACGAGGTGCAATCTATTACCTTTGAGCAGCCCGGACAAATACAGCAAGCGTTAAAGCATTATATGGAGTTTGGCGAGATCAAAGGGTTTGATGCTGCACTTACAGCCGAAGCCGGGGTAATTGTTCTCGGAAACATCAATGCTGAACGTTTCGACATAAACAAAAATATGGTAGAACATATCAGCGAAGTTTTTGGCGAATCGGCTACTTTGGACAGATTCCACGGATTTATTCCTGGTTGGGAGATTCCGCGCATGACTACTGGTATGATTGCTCACGGTTGGGCACTCAACACAGAATATTTTGCAGAAGTGCTTCACGAACTCCGGAGTGATCTCTCGTATGCCTCTACTGTTGATTCCCTGATTTCCTACAAATCAAATGCGGATAAAAGAGACTTGACCGCAATAAAACGCCTTTGCACAGCGTTTTTGAAGCTGCTATTTCCTCATGTTCAATCACCGGATGATATTAGCAAAGAGGATTTTGAACACTATTGTCTTGAACCTGCACTTGAAATGCGAGGAGTTATTAAGAAGCAACTATGTATTATTGATCCCAAGGAGTTTAATGTTCCGGGCAAGAACACGATACCGGAAGTTACTTATAGTCGCTGAGGTGATGATATGAGCCATGTGATCTATGCAGATAATGCAGCTACAACAAAACTTGATATGGATGCCTTTGAAGCAATGCGCCCTTATTTGCTGGATCAATATGCCAATGCGTCACAGCCATATTCATTCGCGAGGCAGGCGAAAAAAGCCCTTCAAGAGTCCAGAGCCAAAATTGCAGCTTGTATCAACGCAGAGCCAGAGGAGATATATTTCACTTCCGGTGGCACTGAAAGCGATAACTGGGCTATTAAGGGCAGCGTTGAGTATGGAGACCATCGCGCAGTAATCACTTCAGAGTTCGAGCATCATGCTATTCTTCGCGCCTGCGCAAAGATTGAAACACTGGGCTATCCGGTGGTATATTTGCGTCCGAATAAAGAGGGTTTCATTACACCGGATAATCTTGAAACTACGATCTCTGGCCAAACAAAGCTTGTTTCCATTATGATGGTAAACAATGAAATCGGAACCATACAACCGATTAAAGAACTCTGCAATGTTGCCCATAATCATGGGGCTGTATTCCACACCGATGCGGTTCAAGCTCTTGGTCACATCCCTGTGGATGTAAAAGCTCTTGGTATCGATATGATGTCGTGTTCTGCGCATAAGTTCAATGGCCCTAAAGGAGTTGGATTCCTGTTTATCAAAAAGGGCACTAACCTTTCTGCATATGCCGACGGAGGTGCGCAGGAGTTTGGATTACGAGCAGGAACAGAGAATGTTGCTTCGATAGTTGGAATGTCCGTAGCTCTTCAGAAAAATGTTGCTCGTCTTAGTGATTTTCAAAGCAGACTTCTATCATTGGAGCAAGTACTTACTGATAAGCTCAATTCAGCAGCAATAAACTATCGTCGTAACGGCACAACGCCCCGTGTTCCGGGCAATCTCAGCCTTTCCTTTCCATATGCAGATGGTGAAGCCATTCTTCATCGTCTTGACCTAATGGGCATTATGGTTTCAACGGGATCTGCTTGTGATAGCAAGAACACACAAATTTCTCATGTTCTTCACGCTATCAATGCTGATGAACTGTATGCAAAGGGAACAGTTCGTATCTCCCTCGGAAAAGATAACACTGTGAATGAAGCAGAAAAGATAGCGGATGCAATCATAAAAATTGTATCTCAAAAACGGTAGAGTTGAAGTGAGAAAACGAAGGAGCGCGTACATGGAAAACAGGTCCAAACTCAGGATTCTTTACCTCTATCAATACTTAGTTCAGAATACGACATCTGAACAGCCTGCATCAACGGTTGAATTAACTAAGATGTTAAGAGATGAATATGGTATTGATGTTAGCCGCAACACAATTAGCGATGATTTAGCAATGCTATGTGCCGCACAATTTCAAATAAAAATGATTCGCTCGACCCAAAATAAGTATTATTATGATGGGCAAGCCTTCGACATTCCTGAAATGAAGCTGTTGATTGATGCGGTTTTGTCGTCCCGTTTTATTACCGAGCGCAAAAGTGAAGTATTAGTCAACAAGTTGCTTTCTTTAGTGCAGCAGGATGATGCCTTCAAACTCCGTAGACACATATATGCTTCAAATAGGGTTAGATCCGAAAACGAGTGTGGCTATTTGATAGTTGACGCAATAAATGATGCGATAGACACTCGCCATAAGATTGCGTTCTATTACACTGATTTGGATGTTGCCAAGAATCGGCATTTGACAAATGGTGGGCAAGAATATATTGTCAGTCCATATGCACTCATTTGGGACGGCAACTTCTATTATCTCCATGGTTTTTGCGACAACAGAAACGCATTGCGTTCATTTCGCGCAGATCGAATTGAGGGCGTTCCTACGATATTACGTGATTTGATTGTACCCAAACCAGACAACTACAGCATTACGGAATATAGTAAGTCCGTTTTCCGTGTGTATGACACTGATAAGCCGGTAATGGTTTCATTGAAATGCGATGCCACGGCAATGAGTGCTGTGGTAGATATGTTCGGCGTTGATGTTGATACAAAGCCAATAAATGAAAAGGCGTTTACCGCAAATGTTCGCGTTTGCCCAAGTTCCGCATTTTATAGCTGGGTATTCTGCTTTCACGGACTTATTAAGATTCAGAGCCCCGCATCAATAGTGCAGGAGTATAAATCCATATTGGAGAATGAACTTAAAGATTAAAAGTTTCGCTTGTAGCCAAGTAGTCGACAAACTAACCACTTATAAAAAATCCCTCGTTTATGAGGTCATGACCGGGAAGAAAGAGGTGTAAGTGATGCCCCGAAGCTCGTTCATGTATTTGTTTAAAAAGCAGCAACTCAATTTTATAACCGAACTTGATAAAATTAGAGGCATCTACTTTGATAGGTTGAAAAAAGCCATATCTGCTGATCCAGAGAAAGAAGCCAGAGAGTATGGAGAAGGTAAATGGACGCAGATAATGGAACAACCATGTGGTGAAGACTATCCTGATCCGAGCAATTTAGCGGAGCAAGTAGAATATGAATCCTATCTCTATTATGACCTACTGGAAAAGACTAATTATCGGCTTCTTGCCATGTGGGTTTGCTGCTTATATGAGACATGGGAACAGCAGGTGCTTTGTTTTATACGGCAGGAAATTAGTAATGGCGATTTGTACCAAGAAAGGCTGCCACAAAAATATGAAGGTATTGAGAAGTTATGGAAGAACTATGGAATGGATATCCGAGAATGGAATTGCTGGCCCAAACTAAATGAATGTAGACTTGTCACTAACACCATTAAGCATAGTGAAGGTCAATCAGAAGAAGCCCTTAGAGCAGTGCGAGCGGAGTTATTTAAGTTTCAAAATTCAATCCATAATAAGGAAATTGATAGATTAAGATTATATCATTCTACTCTTAGTGAGGTAACATTAAACATTACAGAGCAGGATTTGAACGACTATGCAGATGCGCTTATAGACTTTTGGCGGTCAATTCCTGTCGATCAATACATGACTATTATAAGCTGATAACATAGCACTTGAGAAATACGAGTGCCCTCTTAAACGAGTGTATGATATAGTGCAGACGGTTATGAGTCAATGTGAAATGTGGACAGATAATGTTATGAGCGCCAGAACAGGACAACCCGTGTCCCACCGCTTTTTAGGATAAGCATCTTGTGGCAAGCAATGCTCCGGGAGAACCATTCAGCGCTCGGCACTACTCATTGAGAGCCTCCCTCCTTCATCTTGAACACAGAATATTATTCTGTAACTACGCGTCTGTTGGATGCTTTTAGCCGGGGCGTATTCTTTGTATAGGCGTGTTAAAAATTGATACGCCTGACTTGAAAAACACCTTGCTTCTCTGCCCCGATAGAGGTACAATACCCCAAACCTGAATATGAAAAAGAGCCCTTCTGGACAGGCGGCGGAAGTGAATGCTGCACCTGGTCAAGAAGGGCTCTTTGACCACATGTTTGACCACAGACAGCGTCGGA
>ERZ1090880.612-NODE-612-length-19125-cov-11.765496_pt1 | contig 19125 bp, 2 predicted proteins | sample MGYA00478471_ERZ1090880 | MGnify/ENA primary metagenome ERZ1090880 (study PRJEB33644, sample SAMEA5815734) | chicken gut metagenome | biome: Chicken; feature: Gastrointestinal Tract; material: Caecum | place: Ireland | collected 2019-01-01 | study: A study of the... | reverse complement strand
TATTAAAATTGATAAATATTTATTTAAACCGTTGTTTATTTGCGCCAGCCTGAAAAACCTTAGCCCTGATAAACCCACCCAGTCTGAAAAAATAATGCACAAGAAAGATAGAAAAGCGATTGATAAAGTATAAAGGCCGTATTGTTCGGGCGGAAGAAGAGATGTATAAACAGGAACAATGATTGCATTTCCCAAAGTTCCGCAAATTTTGGATGGGGCGTATTTAAGCATATCGCCCCATATTTCTTTTATTTGTTTTTGTTCTTCCTCTATATTTTCTTTATATTCCATCAATTTTTAGCCGTTTATCTTGAAGAAGTTTGCAGGGTTTTATCATCCGCCATAAACATATTCATATAAAGAATTTTGTTTGCGGTTGATTTATCAAGGTTAATGAATTTCATGCCTGCATTGTTTCCTGAAACTCTCACAACTTCAACTTCAGGTGAAATATCCATGCCATGGCAAGAGAGAGAAACAACCATTTTTTCACCCACTTTTAAAGAACCGTCATGGGTAACGGCTATGCCGCCTCTTGAAATATCAACAATTGCGATAATTCTTGGAGTTTTTTGCTTTTTCTTTTTGTCTAAATGAACACCGGAATCTTCCAAAACATTAAACCTGATGTATTCTCTTTTTGTCGGTTTATATGTAGATTTGTCAATATCGGCAAATTCAGGCGTTGTGGTTGTTTTTTGAATTTTATCGTCTTTATAAGTTAACCTGTAGAAGCTGTTTTCTGTTCTTGGAAGGTTGACAACTTCATATGGGTTATAGTGAACAACGGGCGCCTTTGTTTCAAGAGCAATTAAATTGCCCATAGAAAGTGCAAATGAACCAGTTAGTTTTGTATATAGCTGTGATGTAACAGGAATGCCAAAATCGTTTGAAATGTTTCTGTGGTAATCGTTATCAACAATTGTAAGCCACCTGTAGCCATTTTCAGGGTCTATATAAAACCCGCCCGGTTCACCTTCACGATTGCCATTTCTGAATTCTGCATAGTTTGTAATAAAGGCATCTGACATATGCAAGTTCAAATCTTTTGTATCTACATAAGCATTATCTGTGTAGAATTTCAAAAGTTCCATACCACGGTTTTCTAAAGGCGCATTTTCTGAAGAATTTAGCGACAAAGTAACATCTTTTGCCTTATAAACGGTTTCTTTGAAGCCAACAGGGTTATTAAAAATTTCTATAGTTTGCACAACATCTTGCGCTTTATAGTTTCTTTGATTTTCATTTCCGCCTGCATCTTTAACGTTATCAGGTGAAACGCCTTGAATATCAAACACGAGCTTTTCGCCTTCGCCCACAGTATTAAAGCCTGATGCCGTTAAATCTTTTATTGCATTTGGGTCTGTAAAATCGTTTGCATAGGTTCTATTTTCTTTTGCATCAAAACCATTTGGCCTTAAAGCATTTGAAACGTTTGAACTTGCAGCGTCATAAGCATGGGCTATAACGTTATCTGCTCTTAAAATTACATCAGCCGTTCCGTTATTTTTGCCTTCAATATAAGCGTTATATATATTTAAGGTTGAATTTGCGTTGTTTGGATCAATTCTTGTTGCAGGGTTTATATCCAACACGTGGATTTCCGTTGCATCAGGAACAACTGATGACATAAGAATTTTATCGTGAGGGTATAAAATGTCATCATCTTCACTTAAAAGATTTGTTAATTTGCCCAAATCATAAATTGTTAGGTTTGCAGCCTTTGAAACAATTTTCAGGTTTCCGCCTGAGGTAATTTCTCTTATTATTGCATTACCTGTTAAATCCAGGCCCAAATTGCCCCTTTTTGCAATTAATTGCCAGATATTATCATTGTTTCCCATGCCTGTAATATAAAGGTCATTTTCAGCCATTGCACTTATTGTGCCGTTTTCTAATTGGTTATATGTAAATGAATTGCCGTTTTCACCAATATTGTTGCTTGAGATAAGTGAAATGTTTCTGCCTTCAACATTTGCAACATTTTTATTGTTTGCGGCATTTATTATTGAATAGCCCCTATAATATTCTTCATTATTCGGATTTGGGGTTTCTTCATCTTTTTGTTTCCAATCAATTGCAGTTAACATAATATTGCCGTCTGATTTTATGTTATCTACTTTTAAATCGGAATTTTTAGCTCTCAAATTAACAAGGGCATTACTGTTATTTTTAGCATCAACCTTAACTTTTCCTTTAACATTTACGTTAATTGATTCTGTATAATCTCTTGTTGAAGCATTGATACCAAAGCCTGATTCTTTATTTTCAAGGTTATGTGTGTCTTTTCCTATATTACCGCCATTTGTTGTAATGGTTAGGTTTTCACCTGCATTTATAAGTGTTTTATAAGCATGGTCAGGGTTTCCTAAATCATGGTTTTGGTTTTTATTGTTTGTATCAGGGTCAATAATGCCATTTAAAATGTTTCCGTTTGTTTGGTTAATTTCAATATTTCCTTTGTTTGCCAAAATGTAGTTATCGTTATCGGTTGCATATTCGCCGATTTCAATATTTGAATTTTGGTTATTTATAACAATATCTTGGTTTATTGCATTTATTAAACCGTCAACATCAAGCCCTGTTTCTTTTTGGCCATTATTTGTAATATTAATTTTGCCGTCTTCATTAATAATTCTTCCTATTGTAGAAATTAAAATTCCTGAAGTATTTGTTTCGTTCAAGTTTTTAACGGTTGTTTCTCCCAGTTTATTGTTAATTAAACCGTCAATTGTAATGCCTAAACCGCCATTGTTTTGAACAAACAACGTTCCGTTTGTATTTGTAATTGAACCTGTTTCATTAACTTTAATTTCTGAGGTTGCACTTTGGTTTATATTGGTTACTTTTGTATTACCTTTATTTTTATTAAATATTGTGCCAAAAATATCCAATACACCTGAACTATTATTTTGAACAAGCAAGTTATCGGCTGTTTCATTAGATTCATTTGAAACTTCGGCATTTTCATTAATTGTTAAATTGCCGTTTGTATTTGTAACAGAAACAATTGAATTATTTCCTTTGCCTTTAACAATGCCTTCAATTTCAACTCCTTTTGAACCTGAATTTTTTACTTCTAAATTATTTCCATAGTTTTCAACACTTCCATCTATGTATAATTTTTCATTTTGGTTATCAAGAGCTAATTCATTACCGGTATTTTTTACTATACCTGAAATTGTAGCTCCGCCATCACCTTTATTTGTAACGGTTAAATTTTTGTCTTCATTTTGAATTATGCCTGTTTTACTTACAAGCAAGTTACCATTTGTATTTTCAACCGTTGTATTGCCTTCTTTACCTTTAATTAAACCATTTATTGTGGCACCGTTTGCACCTGAATTTATTACATCCAAGTTTTCGCCCGTATTTTGAATTGTGCCATCTACAAGAAGGCCTGCTTTTTTGTTTTCAACTTTTAGGTTTTTGCCGTCATTTGAAACTAAGCCCAAAATTTTAGTGCCTAAGTTGCCTGAATTTGTTATGGTTAAATTGTTGCCTGTATTTTGAACAACACCATTGGTATCTACAAGAAGCAGGCCGTTTTCATTTGTTATTTCAATATCACCGTTAAGACCGTCAACTAAGCCTTTTATGGTTGTGCCCGTGCCTGTTGTATTATTTAATTTTATTATCCCATTTTCACTTTTTATTTTGCCGGTTTCATTAACAAGTAATTCACCGTTTTTATTTGTTACAGTTAAAGCGCCTGTTGTATTTTTTAATGTGCCATTTATAATTGTGCCGCCTAAACCTTCATTTGTGGTTGTTAAATTGCCGCCTGCATTTTGAACAATACCATCTATTACAATGGATGAACCTGTATTTGTAATTGAAGAATTGCCGTATGTATCAATTGTAGCAATAATTTCACCTGTTTCAGAAAGTTTTTCTTTAATATTTACACCGTTTTTGCCTGAAATGTTTAATTCTGAAACATTATCGCCATCAATAAAGCCTAAGCCTGATTTTACTTGGCCTAAAATATCAATGCTTCCCATTGATGAAATTATTGTTGTTGCTTTATTTGAGCCTTGGTTAATAACATTTGCAATTGTTCCTTTATTTGCAAAAGAACCATTTTGTCTGTTATTTTCTAAACCGTTTATAACAAGCTGTTTATCTGTTTGGTTATCAATGTTAACGGTTGCATAGCCATTTGTATAAGCAACTTTGCCGTTTCCTGTTACTTTGCCTGTTATATTAACATTTCCGCCTTCTGTTTTTGTATTAAATACAAGAAGTTTATTATCTTTATATAAAACTTTAATGTTGTTTGTTTCATTTAAATATGGCGATTTATCAATTCCTGCAAGGTTAACCATATTCTTATCGCCTGTATTTGGGTCAACAATTAAATTTTCTTCTTTTAGCATATCGCTTGTTATGGTTAAGTTTCTGTCGCCATAGCCTGCTTTAATTGTGCCGTTTATTTTTGCTTCTTGAACATCAATATTAACATTTTGACCTGCAATAATTCTGTCATTGGTATTTAAAGTAAATATGGTTGTCGGAACGTTATATTCAAAGTTGCCTTGCGTTGCAACAATATCTTTAGAACCTGATGTTAAAATATTATTAAAGATAACATCTCCGCTTTCGTTCCAAATTTTTAAAGGATTACCGCCAATTGCAACCGTGCCGTTAAATATAATGTCTGAAGCAACAGGGTTTGATAAAAGAGGATTTGAATGGTCGAAATAATTATTTATTACAATTCCTAAAATATCACCGTCTGTTTCTAAAAGAACATTATCTGCAACAGGAGTTCCCGTGTTTGCAAGGTGGTTATAATTTGTACCGTCTATAATTAAACCTGTTGGGCCATAACCATTTACAAGGTCTATATTTTTGAATATAAGGTCTCTGTTTGAATAGTTATCAATTCCAAGGCCTGCACTTGCAAGTATAAATTTGCCATCACCTTTGATATTAATTATTTTCTTGCCGTTTTCTTCTTTTGTAATACCGTTAATTTCAATTTTTGAGCTTGGAATGTTAAGGTTTGCAAATTCAACGGCTGCCTTTTCAATAACTGAATCCGGCAATGGGTTTTCTTTTAAATAAGCAATTTGGTTATTAACGGATGTCAAAGAATCATTCAGAGTTTCTAAATTATCTTTGTATCCTTTGTTCATATTTTCAAAATCTGCAATAATTCCATCAAGCGAATTTATACCTGCGGTTACATTGTTTATTGCATTTGTTTTAGCTTCATCATTATTTCCTAAAACAATTTTTCCGTTATATAAAGAATATTCATAATCACCGCTTGTTTTTGTTGAAAATTTGCCTTTTGCCGTATTATAAGCAGTTTCAATAGCGCTAACTTTTTTATCACTGTTTTCTTCACCATTTAAAACTTCTTTTGCAACTTCCGTTATGCTTGCCGTATTTTCGGCTCCTGCATCCTGGTTCGGGTTTGCTTTTTCCCAAATTTTATCAAAGAGTTCTTGAGATATTTTATTTTCACCATCACCAACAATGGCAGTTTGAACTTCTGATTTAAATTGGTTTTGAGCATCTGTTACAGAAATTGCATTGTTTATTTCAGATAACAAATTGGTAAGTTCATTAAGTGAAGCTTTATATTCTGCAATTAAAGCGTCATTTTTATCTGCTTGTTCTTGAAGCTCATTAATTTTTTCTTGCAGTTTGTCAACTTCACCTTCTAAACCTTTTATGGTGTCTTCGGTTAATTGTTCGCCCGAAACATTTGATGCATTAACAAGTTTATATTCATCTTGCATAAAGCCTTTTAATTTTTCCATATCGATATTTCCATCTTTATCGATATACATATATCTTTGGGCTGCAGTGCCTGCTTTTATAACACCATCCAGTTGAAGAGAATTGCTTACATTTTGAGAAATTCTTTTATATCTGTTTACCGTGTGAATAGGAATGCCGAATAAAATTCTACAGGTAAGGTCTTCTACCATATCAGATGTTATTTTGTTATTGCCTGATAAATAGTTCACAATAACATCTTTATTTGAAATAATATCTGCATTTTTAGCAACGTTCATTTTGTTATTCACGTTATATTGAACTGAACCGTCAACTGCAGATGTAGGAATAGCAGCATCTACCGTTACTTTAACATCTTGATCCAAAATGTTTGTAGATTTTTTCATAAAATCAAATTGGGCAAGGTCATCTGCTTTTATGTGGCCATTATTATCAATTAAATTGTTAATGTTTAATGTGATGTTTGATGTACCGTCAATATCTCTGAAACCAAAATGGCTTGCATCAAGGTTAACATTGTTTTTAAGGTTGTTTGATGAATCAAGTGAAACATTTAATACATCTGAGCTTACTGTTGCATTATTTAAAACATTAAATTTATTGTTGTTTGTAACGGTTAAATTAGAAAAACCATCCACATTTGCAACAAAACCTGAACCGCTTGCATCTAAACTTTGGCTGAAGGTTGAATTTGTATCTACATTAATATTCATATCTGAAGTTGCATTTACTGTTGAATTATCAACATTTACTTCAGATGTTTGAACAACGTTGTTGTTTATATTTGTTTCTTTCTCAACTATACCGCCTGCAGCTCTTATTGTATATGCAATATTGTCATCATTTTTTGTGCCTATTTTTGCGGTTGATGAAATATTGACATCTTTTGCATTAATATTTGAACCGTTTTGAATATTAACTTTTGAATTTGATGTAATGTCATTATACAAGCTGCCGCCGGAATTTACATAAACTCCGCTTTGTGTGGATTTACGTTTCATCAAAACTCTGTTTTCATTTGTTGCGGCAAGTTTAAATTCACCTTTTGAATTTATTTTTGCACCGTTTACATTTATATTATTTGCCGCATTTACGGTGTTACCTGAACTGCTTTTTGAAATTGCAGCCAAAGCAGCGTTGTTTTCACCTGTTATTGATTCTGCCGTATTAACTGCATTTGCACTTACCGTTAAACCGTTATCATAGTTTTCATTTGTTGCATTTGCAGCTATATTAACATTTGATTCGCCCGTTGTTGAAGTTTTTATTTCAAAAACACCAACTTTAACAATTGCGCCTGAATTTGATTCAATTGAATTATATGTATCTCTGTTAACGCTTGATTCAACGTTCATATCGCCCATTGCAAGAGTGCCGTTTATATTTATTGCAGTATCTGTATCAACTTTTGAAACAGATTTATTAACATCAGCCCCAACAAGGCTTAATTGCATATTTGTTATTTGAGCATTTGTGTCTGCATCATCGGTTAATTTAACAATCGCATTTTCTGTTATTGTATTGTTGCCTGAAATGTTAATTGTGTTAGAGCCCATAACATTTGCATTCATATTTAATGTTTGAACATCTATTGCACCTATATTAGTGTTATTTGAACCTATAACAGCATCTCTATCTGCCATAGATTTAATATTTAAGTTGTTTGTTGTGAAATCACCTGAATTTAATTTTGCTTCCGTTTTTGAATTAACGGTTGCATTAAGGTTAGTAACATTAACATCTGCAACAGCAACGCCTGTTCTTTGAGCTTTAATTTCAGCTTTTGTTGACGTTGCTTCATTATTATTTGATTTTTTAACACCTGATAAGATGTTTGTTGTTCCGTTGTTATTAATTTCTATATTTGAATTATCAATTCCTGCTAAAAATTCGGAATTAACGGAAGCGCCTTGATTTGCAACATCAACGGTAATTCCAGAATAGCTGCCCATTTTCATTGTTGTTGTTGCATTTATGCCATCTGATGATGCAATTATATTCATATTATTTGCACCAACTGTGCCTGTTGCATTAATTAATGCTTTTGTAATTGCATTTGATTGTGTTCTGTTAACAGGAACACCGACTGTTAAGCCGCCGCCTTGTTCTGTATCTAATTTAGAAGCTAAATTACTTGTATTTGAAGCATTGATATTAACGTCATTTGCATCTATATCAACATTTCCTGAAACAAGCGAATGAACATTATTGTTTGTATCTGCAATTGCAACAGAAACATTAGCACCTGCAGCAGCACCCAATACGCTTATAACATCTATATCAATGTTATCTTCTGAATTAGCGCTTATATTCAAATTGCCTGCATTAATTACAGTATCTGCCACTTTTGCAATTGTTTCGGATGAATTATTAAAGTAGCCGACACCGCCTTCAATGCCGGCACCTGCAACGGTTACTCTTGTAACATCAACATCTGCTTTAACTCTATTATTGGCTTCCACTTTAACATCGCCTGAATTTGCGTTTATTTCGCCGCCTTGAATTAGAGCATTTGCTTTATGTTTCATATTTGTAACTAAAACATTGCCGCCAACAGCAGCAAGCCCTGCGGAAACGCCTGTATTTGAAATTTTGAATGTGTCTGAATTATAGCCTTTTAAAGTATTTGTAGCTGCAACTTTTATAGATTCATTATTTGAATTTTTGCCTGTTGTTTTAATGTTGCCGTTAACATTTGCTTTTGTGCCTTCTTTAATTGTTCCAGAGGTTAGATTATATGAAGCTGTTTTTGTTTCGCCATTTTTGTTGTATTGAATGTTATTTGAATTTGAATCAATTTCGCCAATTGAACCATTTATATTTGAGGAACTTAATTCTGAAACATCTGAAAAATCTGCTTTTGAACCAATTGAATTTACAACAACATTTGCTGCAATGCCTGCAATACCGCCTGCAGCAGAAACTATTGAATTATCCATTCCGATTGTTGAATTTGCAAGAACTTCCAAATTGTTTGCATTAATTTGGCCGTTTTCATTTGTTAATAATTCTGCAATAACTGCATTATTTATAACATTTACATCAACCCCTGCGCCAATTGCGCCTGCCGCAAGAGAAATTAAGCCCAATTTATTATTTATTAAAATTTCATCATCCGATGAAACAAGAATTGAACCTGTTGAATTTATTGTTTTATCTTTTGAATTAATATAGGCTTTTGTTGTATTTTCAATAACATTTACTATTGCATTTGCACCAATTGAAGCACCAACCCCTGCAACTGTAACGCCCATATTCGTATTTGTAAGGTTTTCAACACTATCTGCAATAACGCTTATATTTGAAGCATTATCTGTTGATACATTGTCAATTCCTGAAGTTAGATTATTTTCAAAAACGTTTACTGCCGTATTTATAACTGTTGTTTCCCCTTTAACCGTTCCTGCAACAGCATAAGCGTTATTATTAATGTTTGAATCTTGCTTAGCAGATGTTGAAACGCTGCCACCATCAATTGAATCTTGTTTAGCAGATGTTGAAACGCTGCCACCATCAATTGAAGAATTTGAAATGTTTGCGCCAACGTTATTGTTAATTGTATTTACAAGAACATTAGCCAAGATATTTGCGCCAATTCCTGCAAGACCACCTGAAGCAAGGCCGTTTAAAATGTCTATATCAGATTCTGCCGTTAGAGTGGTTGATTTAGCACTTGTTAAAGTTGTATCATCTATTATTGCATCAATATCGTTATCAAAAATATTTGTAATTGTATATCCGCCAATATTAACACTTACAGCTGCAGCTGAAGCGCCTACAATACCTGCATTAACATTAGCTTTTGTTTTTGCTAAAAGGCTTGTTGCAGCATTATTAATGGAACTATCTTCAATTTTTGCTTCCGTTTTTCCTGTAAATTGGTTTACATTTGGAATTACATTAACCCCTGCGCCTGTATTTACAACTGATAAGGCGGCTAAGATATTATTTATATAAACCGAATTTTGAGCATTCAAATTAACATTTACTGCATTTACATTTTCTTCATTTAAAATTTTTGAATTTATAAGGTTTGCAATAACACTATTTTCAATTACATTAGCGTTTTCAATTGCACTAACTGCAGCCCCTGAGCCAATAGCAGCCGCTATACTGAATACAACGGAATTTAAGTTAAAAGTATCATCTGCGCTTATTTCAACATTGCCGTTTTCAACTGTTGAATTTTGAACAACTGCCTTTGTTTCGCCTGAATAAATATTGTTAATGCCTGTTACACCAACACCTGCAGCCGTTGCAAAAGTTGTGCTTATAATGGCATCATAAGTATTCATTGCTGAATTTGCACTAACATTAAGCCCATCTGTTGTTGAAACGGTTGAATTGTTAACATAAGCATTTACTGCAGTTGAAACAACATTTGCAATAACATTTGCACCGACAGAAGCCGTGCCGCTTCCTGAAGCATTTACAATACCCACTAAAGGCATTAAGGCAGCAACATCGCTTTGGTTAATTGTGTCTTTATTAAATAAAGAACCAATTCCGTTTGTTTCTTTATCTTTATTAAATGAATTATTTGCTTCAACATTAATTGAACCGTTTGTTGTTTTTAATGTTGTATCTTGAACACCTGCATTAACCTCAGATGCCATTGTATTTGAAACTGCAACACCGTCAACAGCAACTGTTCCCGAGCCTGCAACAAGTGCTATATTTGCTTTAAAGTTTTGGGTATCATCTGCATTAATATCAACATTTTTACCAACATTAATTTCACCTTGTTTTTCACCGTTTGTTGAATTTTTGCCTACAATTGCATTAACTTTATTTGCAAGAACATCAACAAAAACAACTCCGCCGACAGCAGCCGTTCCTGAGGCGCTAACGCCCAAATTAAGAGATTCAACATCCATTAAATCGTTTGCATTAACAACTAAAGTACCATCAGAATTAATGAAAGAATTATTTCCGATATAAGCGTTTGTTGAATTTGCAATTATATTTGAATTAATTGAACCGTTAACGGCAGCAGTTCCTGCAGCACCAATTATAAACATAATTGATTTATAAATTTGAGATGAAGCCGCATCAACTTTTATATTTCCGACATTTGAAACTGTGCCTATTTTTGCACCGTTTGCAATATAAGCATTAACATCTGACGTATTTACGTTTGAAAATACCGAACCGCCCACGGCAGCTGTTGTTGCGCCTGTTATATTTCCGACAATAACATCAGCCACGGTTAAATTTGAAGCTAAAACATCAATGCTGCCTGCATTTTGAATTTCAACATCAGGCCCTATATAAGAATTTATTTCATTTACAACCACTTTTGAAATTAAAGAACCTGACACACCCGCATTTTTAGCGCCTGCAACGTCATAGGTCATATCCCAGTTTTCAAAACCGTCTGAATTTGTTATATCTTCACCATTTTGAACTTTATTTGTAAGAGAGCCCAATGTAATTTCATTTGGGTTTTTTGTGCCGAAAATGTTTTCTGCTTTTGCTTCAACTTTTATGTTTCCGCCGTTTTTAATTGTTGAATTATCAATATGGGCATCAACATTTTTTGTATAAACATCAGCCAAAATTGAACCGCCAACAGCAGCAGTGCCGCCTGTTGCCGCAATTGTTCCGCCTCTTGATCTTGATTGAGTGATATCTGAAGCAACTACATCAATGCCGTTTGCAGAAATTGTTGATTTTTTACCGGAATCATTTTTATCAATTTTTGCGGTTGTAGCATTTTGAACAACATTTATTCCGACATTTGCAGCCGCAGCAGCTGTTCCCGAACCTGAAATTGCAGCAGCAACGGGAATTACATCAATTGTTTCATCTGTTGTTGATTGAACGGTTAATTTGTCTTCTGTTGTTACGTTTGAACCTTTTATTTGTGAAAGGTTATTGCTTGATAAAACGTTTGATAAAACATTTGCGCCAATTGTTGCAACGCCAGAATTAGAACCTGCACCGACAAAAGTTATTCCTTGAATTGAATTGTCGTAATCTGCAATAACATTTGTTAAACCTGAATTATTAACCGTTGAAGACTCTATTGATGAAATTATATTATTATTAACTACATTAACAATACCGTTTGCTGAAGCAGGAATGCCTGAACCTGTTTGTATTCCCATATTTGCGGCAAGGAATTTTAAATCTTCATTATTTGATGTTTCAACATTAACATTGCTTGCGTTTTTAATATCTGAATTATTTGAAATTGCCGCTTGAATATTATTATTTATAACATTTACAATAGCGCCTACACCAACGCCTACGCCTGTTGCAGCAGATGAAAAACCAAGAGCTCCTGCAATGTTGCCGTTATTAAAATTGTTATTTGCAACAACATCAAGGTCTCCTGTTGAATCTATGGTTAAATTATCAATAACATCAAGGTTTCCTGTTGAACCTATGGTTGAACTATCAACAATTGCACTTATTGTGTTGTTAACAACATCTGTTCCCATTGCGCCTTGGAAAGTATAGCCGCTTTGGGCACCTGCAATAACAGCACCGCCAACGCCAACGGAAATTAAATCTTCTGTTTTTTGGTTTTTGTCTTTATTTGCACTGACTGAAACATTATTTGCATTATTTATTGTTGAATTTTGAATTTTTGCCTCGGTTGTTTTTGTTATCAGGTTAATATTTCCGCCCATGCCGGCACCCACGGAAGTATTTCCCGATTGGCCAACACTAACAGCTAAACCACCTGCGCCTTTATATGAAGTGGAATGATTTTCAGCGTCAACATTAACATCAATATTATTTATGTCGTTTGATTGTTTAACTTTTATATTATTTGCTTCAGCAATAACTTTGTTGGTTAATATATCTGTGTTAAAAGAACCGCCTGCAGATACTTGTGTTGTAGTATCACTGGTGCTTGTTTTTGTAACGCCTGCACCTATTGCAACTTGAATGTTATCATTGTTTTCTTCTGCCAAAATATTTAAAAGGTTGTCGTTATCGCCTGTAAAAGTAACATCAGCACCATTTATTAAGGCTTGAGTTTGGTTATTATTTTCTATTAAATTAACCGCTGCACCTGCACCTACTGTTGAAGCATTTGCAACACCCCCACCAATATTCAATACATTTGTTTCTTGGTTTGCTTCAACATTAAGATTGTTTTTAACGGTGATTTTTGCATTGCCAACTTCTGCTTTAACATTAGAATTATTCAAATGAACATTAACAGAGCCTGCAGCAGCGGCTGACATATTATTAGATGCATTTTTAGTATTATCTAAATTAGATTTTTCATTGCCTAAAGAACCTTGATATTTAACGTTGTTACCGCTTGAATCTTTTAAAACGTTTCCTTTTCCATCATGGTATTGGCCGTTTACATCGGTTACATATTCTTTGCCATCAACTTTAATAATCGGTCTTCCGTGTTGATCTAATTTTTGAGAAGTTTTAGATGTACTATCTGCTTTTGCTAACAAATCATCTGCTTTTGTTGCAGAATTGCTTGTTTTATCCTGCCAAGAATTTAAAAGGTTTGTTTTATCGCTTACAGATTGAGTTGAAGCCGAAGAGCTGCTGCCTTTATCTTTTTTAAGTTTTACACCGCCTGCAAATGCACCTGCCAAAGCTAAATTTAATGTTTGATTTAAAGTGTCTGCTTTAACATTCAAATCATTATTAAGAGTAATTTCAGCATTATCTGCAATAAGAGCGTTAACTTCTTTTTTAATATCTGAAACTACAACTGATGCGCCAATTGCAACACCGCTTGAGCTTGTTTGTGAAGGGTCGCTTGTTGTGCCTTTTTGGTTTGAAAGTGCGCCTGTTATTGTAATATTTGAAATACCATCCGTAATTTCAACAGGGGAATCTACCGCAATTAAGCCTGTTTTTTCATCTAATTCCAAAAATCTTCTTATTTGAGGTGATGATAAGTCAACATCATCTGTAATGATTTGATCTTCTTCATTTTCAAAAGGATCTGTTATAAATTGGTCAAAAGACCTTTTTGCCGTTGAAATTGAAGCCTTTCCTGCAGTTACATCTAAATTATTAGCACTTATTATGGTATTATTACCTATTGAAGATTCAGTTGTTCCTTTTAATTCTTGAACAACTGTGCTGCCTGAAAAAGCAAGCCCTTGTTTTGTTGAGCTTCCTGTTATTGCAGTATTAATATATGATTGTTGATTAGCAGAATTAACTTTAACATCGCCTTTTGAATCAATAACAACATTTTCACCTATTTGTGCTTTTGCGTTATTAGTTACATAAGTTACAATGCCGCTTCCGCCAACACCGCTTGATTCGCCGGTTGCACCTGAAATTTTCCATAGTTTTGATAAATCACCGGAAGCGTTATTTTGTATAATTTTATTTGCTGCATTAACTACAACATTTCCTATTTCTGTAATTTGTGCACCATTGCCTATTCTTGCAATCGTATCGTTTACAACTTCAGAATACACAAATGAGCCTGCAAGGCCTACTCCGCCATCTTTCACTTTTGAAGAACTTTGCGCCCAGTTATTCGTAAAGCCTTTCAAGCCAAGATGCGAAATTGCACCTGATTGTTTCAAGCCAAGTTTTATATCTTTAATATCAGCTAAAATTTCTGCTGAAGTATCACCAAACATTGCTTTAAGGCCGGTTAAATCCCAAGGAGCATTTGTATTAAGTTCAAATGAACTTACATTATCAGCTAAAGCACCATCCGGCAAAACCAAATCTGTTCCAAGTTGTGCCAAACTCAAAAGAAATTCAAAAGTGGCCTCATTCATTGGCTGTTCTGTTGTAGCACTTACATTAAGACCATTTGCAGCCTTTATTTTTGCTGAATTTGTGCCGTCTGTATCTTCGATTTGTGCCTTTGCACTGTTATTTTGCTCATTTACAATAACTGCAACCCCCGGAGCAGGAACATAACTTGCTGTTTTATTGTCACTTGCTTTTGCAGTTGCACTGTTTATTGTCATATCAACTATATTTGAATTAATGTTGACTTTATTTGCAGTTATATCTGCTTGATTGCCAACTGTTGCAGTAGCATTATTATTAACAGTATTAACAACAACCGAACCGCTTGCATTTGGGGCAGCATCTGCAATAAAAGTGCCCAACAAACCGCTTATTTTACTTTGAATTTGTTTAACGGCTTCTTGAGCTTTTCCAAGAAGAGTACCTTTTAACCCTGAATTAATTGCGCTATCCAATGCGCCGCTTTTGGGTTCAGAAACAGAAGCGGTTGAGTTAATTGATGCAACATGGAGATTTTGCGCATTAACGTTTACATCGCCATTTGCGTTTATTTCATTGTTTATTTTTGCTTCGGTATTAATATCTGCGTTTCTGATTGCAGCCGCTATTGAAAATGAAGGGAGAGAATCATCAGGAAACATGGTTGTTTTTGCAGCCATATTGATAAAATCGTTTGTAACATTTACAGCATTAACATTAATGTTATTTGCCGTAATTTTTGCACCGTTTTCAACTACAGCTTTAGTGTCAGCTTCGGTTGTTGTGTTTACAATAATTACCTGCCAATTGGGCATAATTGCCTGATCTAGCATTGTGGTAACATTTTTTATCTTTGCCCAAAGTGTATTTTTTGAAGTTGCATTTGCAACAAAATCATTGCTTGCTTCAACTATGGCGCCATTTTGAACAACAACGTCCGCTTGGGTTTTTGTTCCAAATGCATAATACATTTCCGCAATATCTGCAACTTGAACTTTTTTTGTATATTTCAAAGGAGCAACTTTTATATTTGATGTTGCAATTGCAATTGCATTTAATAAAACATCGCCTGATGCATATAATTCAGCGCCATCACCTATTGTTACTGTTGCTTTAGACCTTGCGCCTTCCCAGTTTGCATATCCGTTTGAAAGCAACTGCCCCAAAACCGTAGAATCGGGATTTGTAATATAATTAAGTGAAGGAGCACCTTTTTTTGCATCGTAAACAACCTTTGTTGTTGCAGAAACATCTATATCATGGGCTTTTAAAATTGCATCTTCTATTATGACAGATGAAGCATTGTTTTCAAAAGAATCAGGGTTGACAAAAGCATCATCCGGCTTTTGAATTATGCCGTTTGCAAGCATTTGTTCTATAGTTTGGTTTTCTTCATTCAAACCTTCAGAGGGAATATCAGATTCTTTTATATCTTCATTTGTAATATTTTTTATAGATTGCGCCTTTGCTATTATGTTCCCTTGCTGGTCAAAAGCGTTTGCATTTTTTACATCCGTATTTACAAGAGCATTAAATAAATTATTAGCGGCTTCAACTGTTGTTAATTTAATATTTGCATTATTAAAATTTTTGTTTACACCTGCAAGAATACCGGCTTTTTCTGCATTTGGGTTGTTCGGGTCTTTTCTTACGGTAATATTTTTACCTACAAGCTCAACATTTCCTCTTGAAATAATTTTGCCGTTAACATCAATATTCCCTTGTTGGTCGCCATTTTTTAAAGTTACATTGATGTCATAATCTGCTTGTTCGGCGTCTGTTCTTGTTACTGTTTGATAGTTTTCATTTATATAAGAATCATTGACGATATTTAAAACCGGTTCATATTGGCCATTAGTAGTGTTTAATTGATAATATCTGCCTCTAACTGATTCATAGTTTGCCTGAGTAGGCGCAATTGCAGTTAAGGCACCCACATTTAAAACACCTGAAGCACCAATCACCATGCCTTGCGGTGAAACAAAAATAGCATGGCCGCCTATATCACCATTGCTTAAAACGCCGTTTAAAAGACCATTTATTATGATTTGATTATCTACAAGGTTTACGAATTTTTCAACAGGGATTTGGCCGTTTTTTACAAGAAAAATAAGGTTTGCAATATCGCCTTGACTAAGGTTAAAATTTTCATAGTGTCTAAAACCCATATCACCATGGACAAATTCAGGGTGAATATCATAATGCCCTGTGCCTTGCGTTGGATTAACACCTGATATATCTGTTGCTAAAACAGGAATACATAAAGTTTGTTGAAACAAAAATAAAGCTGTTAATACAGCTGTTATATATTTTTTACATCTCCTGCTTTTCACACTTCTTCCCATAAAAAACCCTTACTTTCATACCTTTTTATATGCTAAAATAAGCGAGTTTTTATTGCAGTTAAACCTAAAGAAATGTTAAAAATTCGTTACAAATATTAACAGCAAATATTAAATCAAATGTTTTATAATATGATAAATTTGGTAGTATTAATTAAGAGAAAAAGATTTAATGCAGAATAAAAAACAACATACCTTGCTTTTTGCATTGGTATTCTTGCTTTTAGTTGCAGACGGTGCCGTTTTTGCAGACCCTGTCGGTGGTGCAATTCCTGCAAATTTGAATTACGGCGGGGTTATTAACACCCACGATATGATGATTTTAAGAAATAAGCAAAGGCTTCTTGAAGAAGAAAGAGATTTTAAAAACTACCAAGAAAGAAAAAAGGGCAAAAAAGAAAAAGTTATAGAAAATGCCCCTGAAATTGACCAAACAGAAACAGAAAAAATTTATGATGCCGAAACTTCCAAAAAAATGGAAGAAGAAAAGGCTTTATATCAAAAGAAAAAAAGTGAAAGAAGATTCTTTTTTTTTAAAAAGAAAAAACAGAATTCTGAAATAGAAGTTAGCGACACAAAAGAAGATGCCGCAAGCGCAGAAAGCGAAGTTACAAAAACGGAAGAAGAAACCGTTGTAACCGCAGGGGTTGAAAAAACAGACATTGAAGACGGCAAAATTTATGTAAGGGCAGTTGCCGTTTCAAATTCAAAAATTTTAACCGATGAAGAAATTCAAAGAATAACCGATATGGTTATCGGGAAACAAGTTACTATCGATGATCTTAACAGAATGATTATCGAATTTAATTATGTTTATGCAACCAAAGGCTATGTAACAGCAAAAGCTTTTTTGCCGCCGCAAGAAATTAAAGAAGGCATTGTTAAAGTTAAACTTGTTGAAGCAAGAGTTGGGCAAATAAGCATTGAAAACAACAGATGGACAAGCGATTCTTACATTGAAAAAAGAATTTCCGCAAGAGAAGGCGAAATTTTTCAAATAGTTGAACTTGAAGAAGACATTGTTAAATTTAATAAATATAATGACGGCATTAAATTAAAAGCAAATTTAAAAAAAGGCGAAGCGCTTGAAACCACAGATATTGTTTTAAGTGCAGATGAAAAATTCCCGTTCCATGTTAGAGGGCTTATGGATAATGCGGGAAGAAAAACAATCGGCGAATTAAGAGGCGGTTTAATGCTTTCTGCAGACAGCCTTTTTAAACAAAGAGACAGATTTGCAATGGGTTCTTATGTAAGCAGCCACTCTGTTACACCTTTTGCAGATTATAACATTCCCGTTAATAAATATGATGGCAGGGTTGGTTTCCTTTTTTCATCCAGTATGGCTGAAATTGGCGAAGGGCCATATAAAATTTTTGATATTGAAAGCAGATCTTTCAATTATTCCCTATATTACACCCACCCCCTTATAAGAAAACCGACGTTTGAATTAACAAGCTATTCTGCAGTTAATTACAAATCGGCAACCACATTATTTGGCGGGTATGAAATTAACAACGATAAAATTACAAGCTTTGAAACATCACTAAGCGCAAGGTTAGACACCAAATATGGTATTTGGTATTTAAACCAAGGGGTTTACCAAGCGTTCCCAATTTTTGACGATGCTTCAAGATATTTTAAATATACAGGAAGCATTATAAGGCTTCATGATTTCGGCCACGGCATTGTGGGGCAATTAAGGGGAATGTATCAATATTCGCCAAAAGATGTTATGCCCTACATAGACCAATTCCAAGCAGGCGGTATTGCAAGCGTTAGGGGCTATTCTGAAGGGCTTTTAATCGGGCGTTCGGGGTATGTTATAAGCGGTGAATTATTGTTCCCCATTTTGCCAAGCAAAATTACGGTAAAAAAGAAAGATACCAAAGAAAAAAAGGTGATTCCTTTCCTTGGCAAATATGTTAAAGGCATTGTGTTTGTTGACCATGCGGGTGTTTTCCCCTTTAAAGGCAAAGGCCCCGGCGCTCAAACGTATGACCAGAGCGACTATATGGTAAGTACAGGCCTTGGGCTTAGAATTTCACTGCCCGGGGATATAACAGCAAGGCTTTATTGGGGCTTTCCTTTAATGCACAACCCCCACGAAACATATTACAGAAACCCAAGGTTCAGTTTTGAACTTTCCTTTGCCCCCGATTTTGATAAACTGCTGAAATTCAGAAAAACCTTGAAGAATAAAGAAAAACAAGAAACCCAAGAAAACCTGTAAAAAAATTTATTTAAAAAAAGAACCCTTAAAAAGGGTTCTTTTAGTTAGCGGACGACGAGGCTCGAACTCGCAACAACCTGCTTGGAAGGCAGGGACTCTACCAATTGA